>Ga0066605_10000469_pt1 | contig 26700 bp, 22 predicted proteins | sample SaaInlLV_DNA_10m_FD_60385 | JGI IMG/M metagenome (GOLD analysis project Ga0066605, IMG submission 60385) | Marine microbial communities from expanding oxygen minimum zones in the Saanich Inlet - SI075_LV_DNA_10m | ecosystem: Environmental > Aquatic > Marine > Unclassified | place: British... | reverse complement strand
CTCTTCAATTGTTAGCTTTCAATTTCCCGTATCCCCACCTCGGGGGATTGAAAAACCGGTAATCAGGAATCCGCTACTAAAAGACCCCTGTGATTCCTGATTGCCTCTCTTTTCAGTCCAGCCAATAATTTCAACAAACGATTCAATAATAGCGTCACTTTCAGAGTGTGACGATAAAACTCGACTTAAACAGGTTCGAAGGAGAATTTAAGACGGTTTATCGGTTTTGACTCAACTCAAACTGTGATTTGCAAAGCATTATGTCAGCTTGATCTTGACAATGAACTAGTCCAGTTGATACGCAATATTTCAGTTACTGTTGCGCGTAAAATAATAAGCTTTGAAACTTATTTAATAATATACTTAAATACTTAAACAACCTAGCTGAAGTTATTTAGAAAATATTAATTTTAAACTCAGGAATTAATTTTTCATTTGCTGAAGCAGTTTCAAAGGATGTTTGCTAAGCAAAAAAATATGAGCTAAACTTATAAGTCAGTGATTTTGTCGGCAAATAATTATTGAAGCTGACATTTTAGATAGTCGTCATCTGAGAGGATACTTTAAAAGTGAATAGTTTAAGATGCTGTTTTCACAACCATTAAAAACACGTAATTTACCCCGACTGCTCCTGATTGTGCTCACGTTAATGGCATTGGGGGCTCTTGGCCATTTTTGGGTACAAGGTGAGTATAATAAACTAAAAGATTTTTTGAGTTGGTGGGACAATCAATGGGACGGAGATGTACTGTTGGTAGGAAGTTTGATCTATCTGTTGCTGTTGAGCCTCCCTTTCATGCCGGGAGTTGAACTTGGTCTGCTGCTCATGTGTGTCTTTGGTCAAAAAGGAATCCTGCCGATTTACTTTGCAACTGTGGGTGGTTTGATGCTGGCGTTCATGGTGGGACGACTTCTGCCGCAGGAACGTATCAATGCCTGGATGGAACGGTTTGGTGTAGCTTTCAAGCTAGATAATGCTAAATTAGGATTCTTGCAAATTATAGAAAAGTCAGCAATCGGGCGATTCATAGGTGAAGACTCGCGAATCGGCGGTTATTTGAAAAACAGCAGTCATGTCGTCCTGGCGCTACTCTTAAATTTGCCTGGTAACTATCTTCTTGGAGGTGGAGGAGGTATAGCATTATTCTGTGGTATTACACGACAATTCCGCTGGCCGGGATTCCTGTTGACCGTTGTTATAGCTACTTCTCCGGTTCCTTTACTGGTCTGGTTTGGATTTATCCAGCTTGAAGTCTTTTTGCAACTCCAAACTTCAACACCTTAAAAAGAGCTGATATGACCGAAAACACACGGACTTTAGAGAGTAAAATTAGTACTCTGACCTCAGTTCTCACCTGCCCGCATTGCGGACAAGCTTCGGAAGAAATTATCCCTCATGATATGTGAATCCGTCTGCACAACTGCAAGTTCTGCGGTAAAGATATTACAGCAAAACCCGGTGACTGCTGCGTGTTTTGTTCCTATGGTTCAGTCAGGTGTTCCGGTGAACTAAACTTGTAGTCGACAGAATCATGCTAAGACCATTTGTTAAAAATTCTAAAACCACTGGCGAATTCGAAAAGCAAAAGTATATTGAAATTAGTATTCCTCAGTTTCAGCATTTTCTGCAGTATCCGGTTTCAAATCATTTGATATCGGTTCCAATGAAAGCAAATATTCTGCCAGTGCGTCCAAATCTCCTTCCTGTAAATTCTCGTAGCCAAATTCGATAACTTCTCCCATTAAACCCTGTGCATCATCACCGTCAGGTTTCATTCCGGTTTGCAAAAAATAGCTGATATCAACCTTACTCCAGCCCCCGATTCCTGTTTTTTTGTGCGGAGTGATATTCGGTGCAAGTTCACCTTCCGGACCTTCTTTTGATCCGGCAAAGTGCATTTTAGTTTTAAGCGCACCGAACAAATTACGCGGAGTGTGACATTCCCCGCAATGTGCAACTGCTTGAGCAAGATATGCTCCGCGATTCCAACTTGCTGTTTGTTCCGAATTTGAGATGAAAGGTTGCGGAGACCAGACAAAGTTTTTCCAGAACAGCATCGCATATTGTCCACCAAAAGGCAGGATAAGGTCGTGGGGAAGATTTTTTTGCTTAACAGGAGGTACTGAAAAAAGGTAGGCTTTGAGGGCCAGCAAATCATTGCGTTTTATCCGCTGGAAAGAAGTGTAAGGAAAAACAGGGAAATAGTGTTTAGCTTCCGGACTCAAGCCCTGCGTCATGGCCCGGATGAAATCCTCATCACTCCAGTTTCCGATGCCTGTTTCAGGATCAGGGGTGATATTGGTGCCGTAAAAGGTGCCGAAAGGAGTTTTAATCGGTCTGCCTCCGGCAAGAAAAGCTCCACTGTTTTTTGTGTCTGTGTGACATCCGCATCCTCCGGCGGCTTGAAAAAGATACTTGCCGGCAGAAATGTTTGGTGCTAAATTAACAGGACTTTCCTCAGCGGCTTCAAGTGGGCTGCAGAGAATCAACAAATACCAACATACTAAAGCACACAATCGGCGGCTGTTCACTAAGTATTTTTCACGGAATGTCTGAGGCTTACACCAACAATTTCTACATGCTTTTTTTGTACTTTTCGATGGCATCTTTGAGATCGTCATACTCGTCGCAACCGAATAAACAGACATCATCAAGGACTTCCAAATGCTCCTCGGATTTTTTAAGGTTATTGGTTCGCAAATAGAGTTCACCAATGTATTCATTCGCACCTTGATGACGCGGATTCAGTTTCAAGGCCCTGTTATAATACTTAAATGCCTCTTCTACTTTATCCAGTTTACGATGGCTGAATCCCAGCAAATTATACACATCCGGATTATCAGGGGATGTTTTGGCTGCCTTTAAAAGGTATTTGATGGCCAGCTGGTAGTTGCCGTTTGAGATCTCATCATAACCTCTTTTATAATCAACATTCACAGGTTTTGTCGCGTCATTGTCATATCCCGAAGAAGAAGGGTCGGCAAACGCAGTTGAGAAATTAAAATGCATAGAAAGAATAACCAAAAGAAAAAACTTATAAATTTTCATCTGATTCCCTTTTATGTTTTTTTGAAAAGAATGAATTTGGTGATAAACCCCCGACAGAGCAAATTAAGCATGAAAAACGATTAAGAGGGATAAAATATAAATGGTCGAGCTAGTCACTAGAAAAATTTAATCTCTTTTCCGGAAATTCCTGTGGCATCCACCACAGGTTTTGCCTGTGGCCCGGACTTGTTTAGCAAGTGCTTCCATGTCTCCGCTTTCTGCCACTTTAGCCAGTTTTGCACTTTCACGTACAAAAGCCTTTACTGCGGATTCAAATTTAGACCAGTTTTCCCAGATTACAGGTTTTGCTTTGGTGTCTCCGAGTCCGGAACCTTTTGGAAACATTGCCAGCGTCATTTTACTGTTTTGCTGTATTGAACGCGCATGATCAACTATGTGGTCTGCCAGAGGCAAGCGGTTTTTTAAAATATCCACAATCGCTCCCATATGACCCCCGGTTGCTTTCATAACGTTTTGGCGGTACTTGATTATACCCTTCGAGTCGGCCAGAGATGAACTGCCAAAAAAACAAAACGATAGCAAAACAGATAATACTGTGACTATTTTGATTTGTTTCATAGATCAATGCTCCGGATAATTATTTATAATTTTACAAGTTCAATACTGAACGTAACATATTATGGTGAAGTAATTAAAACAACAAAAAAATTTGGACTATTAGGATTGGCATAAGACTGAAAAAATTTGTTTGCGAAATTTTAATCCTCTAAAAGTATGTTTTCTTCCACAAATAAACGGTCCCTGCGGCCGACATGTGCCAAAGAATCAGCAGCAACTGCTTTGCCGAGTTCAGTTTGATAGGCCTCCGTAAAATCTGCTTCTGAGTCAAACCAGAGCTCTGCCACTCCGTCGTACATAGCCTCTTCGTTATCGGTGGGATTGAAACATAATTTTTTTAACCCAGGTAGTTGAATTGCAAGCTGTGCATGCTCACCGAGCCACCAGTTACGGAATTCACGCTGTGAATATTCTTCTTTACGTTTTAGTAAAATCATTGCTTTAAACATAATATTTCTCCTTTATTAAAGTTACTAGCCTATTCTGGCAAGTGGTCGTCCGCTGTCAGCAAGTGCCACAGCCACCACGATTTCATCCTCGCGTGGTGCGTTGGGAAAACTGATTTCAGTGGCATCCATGTGATCGAAACTCCAAATACTATCTTTGTTGGTCAAAGGCATAACCAACACTGATCCGGGGCCTCCCATTTTTTTAGTGGAAGGAATTATGTCGTCACCTTTTTCAACTGCGGCACGCACCGGTTTTCCGAAGCGTGGATGTAAAATCGCGGCGGCATGTTCTATTTCACCATCCAATCCAACTATAGCGCCTTTTCCATAACTTACAATTGCGGAAGGTTCTACCCCTAACGCAGCCACACCTTTTTCAGCAAGCAGTCCGCCGATTTCCGCGCCTAAATCGTAAAGCGGTTCAAGATCTTCCACATATTTACCTGCATAAGGATTTTTAATAACTGCTGCGACAGTCACTTTTCGCGCCGGGGGATCTATCCTACGACCAATCTCCTGATGTATTTCTTCAACTTGGATGACAATTTTGTGAATCTGCGGTTTCATGTAGCTCCTTTTGAGATATTTATAGATTACTTGTAGTCTAAAAGCCTGCCTTCTGTAAATTTGAAAACTGTTCGGTTTAACGATCTTTGCTGATGCTGACTAAATAATTATGAAAAGTCTCTTTTAAATTATGTAGTAAATTATTTGCTTATTGACTTTATCCGGATATTTCCTAAATCAAAATGTCAAAGTGTGATTTAGCTGTTTATTTACTAAACCATCATGTTTAAAAATTATTTGTTTTCAATTTGCATGCATCTGCCTTATCAGCTAAAGTGGTGTTAGTTTAACAAATTGAAAATTAGCCTTTTATTCTACCTAATCTAGCTTAACAATTCAAATGCAAATAGAAGCAAATAATTACCCCGTAGCTGTCCTTGGTGCAGGAACGATGGGAGAAGGAATTGCGCAAATTGCTGCAAGGGCAGGACACCCCGTGATGTTATATGACGTTTCTCAGCAGCAGTTAGAAACAGCACTTGAGAACATTGCAAAACGTCTTGAGCGTTCTGTGAAAAAAGAAAAAATCACTGCCGAAAAAAGAGAGCTAATTCTGGGAAATTTAATTCCGCAAAAAACTCTAGGAGATCTTTCACAAGCGAAACTAGTGATTGAGGCGATCATCGAGGATCTGGCTATTAAACAAACTGTATTTTGCGAACTGGAATCGCTGCTTGCGGAAAATGTGATTTTAGCGACAAATACGTCTTCGTTTGATTTAAATAAAATGGGCAGTGTGTTGAAACGTCCGCAACATTTCGTCGGTATGCATTTTTTTAATCCGGCTCCAATTATGGCACTGGTCGAGATTGTACGCTCACAGCATACTGATACAGCAGTTGCAGATACTGTTTTCAAGCTGTCCGAACAGTGGGGTAAAAGTCCGGTTCACGTACGTTCCAGTCCAGGATTTATCGTCAATCGTGTTGCTCGTCCTTTTTATAGCGAAGCGCTCGAGATTCTCAAAGAAAACGGAACCGATGCTGCAAGCTGTGATGCGATTATGCGTGACTGCGGTGGATTCAGGATGGGACCTTTTGAGCTGATGGATTTGATTGGTCTGGATGTGAATTATGTGGTGACTTGTCAAATCTGGGAAAGTTATCAACGGCATCCGCGTTTTGCACCTTCTGAATTGCAAAAAAAATTAGTTGATTCGGGACGTTTAGGCAGAAAATCAGGCAAGGGTTTTTTTGAATATGGAGAGCAAATCGAAAATTCCACTGCGCAAAACGCTCAGCCAAATTCCGGTCCTGATTCGATCATCCTGGAAGGTCCGGAACATCTGCCTGAATCTTTACGAAAACTGCTCGAAGGAGGTTCAGTATCAGTTGAAAATTATGCCGGGAATGGATATATACGCTTGCCGGAAGGCGCTATTGTTGTTCCTGCAAATGGAAAAAGATCGACTGAACGTTCTGCTGAAATAGGACAAACCGTGATTTCACTGGATTTGTGTCTGGATTATGAACGCTCTTCACGGATTGTACTGGCATCGTCTTTGGAGTGTTCTGAGCAAGATTTGCAGCAAGCAGTCGGCTTATTTCAGTCTTTGGGCAAGCAGGTTTCAGTAATTAAAGATATTGCGGGTATGGTGCTGACGCGTACGGTTGCCATGCTGGCAAACGAAGCTTCTCTACTAGTGCAGGAAGAAGTTGCGGATGTTGCAGCGGTTAATCTGGCTATGCGAAAAGGTGTCAATTATCCTTTAGGTCCCTTGGAATGGGCTGAACAATGGGGCTGGGATTCGGTTGTAGAAACACTTGATAATTTACAGCAAGTAAACGCTGAACGTTACCAGACTTCTGAGTGGTTGCGGCAAAAGATAAAACTTAGTTAAAACAAAATCAATAACGAAAAAATAAAAATGAATGAAGCGTTTTTATGTGATGGAATCCGGACTCCTGTGGGACGTTACGGTGGCTCTTTGTCAAGTGTGCGCACAGATGATTTGGGTGCAATTCCGCTTAAAGCACTGATGGAGAGAAATTCTGGAGTTGACTGGGAAGCAGTGGATGATGTGATTCTGGGTTGTGCCAATCAAGCGGGAGAAGATAATCGCAATGTGGCCCGGATGGCGAGTTTACTATCCGGTTTGCCACAAACAGTTCCAGGTGCGACTGTTAACCGTCTCTGCGGTTCAGGACTTGACGCAGTGGGAGTTGCGGCCAGAGCAATCAAATCCGGAGATCAGCAACTGGTCATTGCCGGCGGTGTTGAGAGCATGAGCCGCGCGCCTTTTGTAATGGGAAAAGCTAGAACCGCATTTTCACGAAATGCTGAGATGTTTGATACAACAATCGGCTGGCGTTTTGTAAATAAACTGCTGCAAAAACAATACGGAATTGATTCCATGCCGGAAACAGCGGAAAATCTGGCAGAGAAATATAATATTTCACGAGAAGATCAGGACGAGTTTGCCTGGCGTTCCCAACAAAAAGCAGGTCAAGCTCAGGAGTCAGGTCGTTTTGCTGCTGAAATTGTGCCGGTGAGAATTGCACAGCGTAAAGCGGATACGCTGTTGGTTGAGCAGGATGAACATCCGCGGCCGGACACAAAACTGGAAAAACTTGGAAAATTGGCCACGCCCTTTCGTGAAAACGGCTGCATAACCGCTGGCAATGCTTCAGGTGTGAATGACGGAGCGGCGGCTTTGCTTGTAGCTTCTGAAAAGATGGCAAAAAAACAAAAGCTGACTCCTGTCGCGAGAATCGTTGGGATGGCGACTGCCGGATTTGAGCCGAGAATTATGGGTTATGGACCTGTTCCAGCAACCCTAAAATTGCTCAGCCTGAAGGGAATTTCACTGGACGAAATCGGAGTTATTGAACTCAATGAAGCTTTTGCCGCACAGGCTTTGGCGGTGTTGCGTGCTTTGAAATTGTCCGATGACGATGAACGTGTAAATCCGAATGGCGGAGCAATCGCACTTGGACATCCGCTTGGCATGAGCGGAGCCCGCCTTGCATTGACTGCAATGAGGGAATTGCAGTTACGCAAGGAGAGATATGCACTTTGTACAATGTGTATCGGTGTAGGTCAGGGGATTTCTATGTTAATCGAAAGAGTCTGAATATTACAGGCAAAGTTTTATCATTAAATTAAAAGAAGAGGGAAATGAAATTAACCATTTTAGGCAGTGGGTGCCCTTCCGTCGATTTGGAGAGACATGGACCTTCAGCGCTAATAGACTGCGGAGAAGGTGCTCGAATCTTGATTGACTGCGGTTCAGGAGTTACTCAACGTTTGCTTGAACATGGAATTCCTGGAAGCAAAATCGACGCTTTACTGCTGACACATCTTCATTCGGATCATATTGTTGATTTGTTCCAACTCATCATTTCCAGTTGGCATCAGGGGCGACCAGGTCCGCAAAAAATATACGGTCCCCCTGGTACTCAGGCTTATGTAGATCAATTAATGAAACTCTGGAAACCGGAGCTTACACAACGAATTGCTCACGAACAAAGATCTTCGACCAAAGCTCTTGAAGTTGAAGTTGCTGAAATCGAAAACGGGACTGAGCTGAAATTTGGTAAGTTGAGAGTAAAGGCTGTTGAAGTATTGCACCAGCCTGTAAAACACGCATTCGGTTTTGTCTTTGAAACTGAGGATGAGAAAGCAGTTATCAGTGGAGATACGAAGTATTGTCCGGCGTTAATCGAAGCCGCAAAAGGCGCGGATGTGCTCCTGCATGAGGTTTTTATTCATGGCGAAATGCCGGTTATAACAGGACTACGTACAGCAAAAACTGTGGAAAATGTAGCATCTTATCATACACTGGACAGTGTGGTTGGAATAGTTGCCGCAGAAGCAGAGGTGCGTTGTCTCATGTTGACTCACTTTGCTCCGCCTAAGTTTAACCGCGAAAAATTACTGTCCACAGTCTACCTTGATTTTAAAGGACCGGTACTGATTGGAGAAGATCTGATGACATTTGACCTTGAAAGGAACAGCCTCTCCTGGAAAAAAATGACAATTTCACTTGGTGCACATGACTAATTATTTTTGCAATTCTGGATTTTATTTGGAGGTCTAGGTGCTGCTTAAATGTGCTTTTAGTGCTTGTAAAGTTTGATCTGATTTTTCGAGCATCATCATGTGTCCGCAATCCTGAATGAGATGTGTTTTCGCATTTGTAATTTCAGCGGCTAGTTTTTCACCTTGCTTTGGTGGAGTCATTTTGTCTTCACTGCCCATCAAACACAGCGTGGAACAGTCAACTTTCCCCGCAGCAGTAAGCCCGTTTTGATATGCATTGCAGGCCGCAAGACCAACTCCCAAAGTTCCTTGAGGCGCGGAACTCAGTAAAGCTCTGCCTCCGCCGATCAGCGACATCCCTGGAACAGGAGTCCTACCGAAATGTCCGGTAGTACCGTGCCCCCACGAAGTTACCAAATCATAAGCCAGCGGATCATTATTGGCGGCTGCTTCAAGCAAAACCGGATGCACGGGCATTTTTGCGGAAACTCCCAGCAAACATATTGAACTTAGCAATTCCGGATAACGTGAGGCGCATTCCAGCGCCACCAGAGCACCCATCGAATGTCCAACCAACGAAGCCTTTTTCGAATTAGAACCGGACACTCCGTCTTTCCCTGAGATTTCAACGGCTGCATCAATCAATTCCGGAATCCAGTCGGCCATTTGTTCTATGCATTGCAGCAAGGTGCCATCGGAACGTCCGTGTCCCGGAAAATCAATAGCCAAGACCGAATAACCGTGATAAGCGAAATAGCGTGTTTGTAAATTCCAGACAGTGTGATCCATTCCAGCACCATGCAGGAAAACGAGAAGAGGAAGTTCCGACGAAAGTTCTTTTCCTCCGGTGGCAGCGAATATCTTTATTTTCTTAGCGGAAGTTACGGAGGCGACATTTAGTTTCATTTTGTTGCTCCTGTTGCTTTTGCGGCCTTACGCAAGGCTTGTTTAAAATCATCGATTAAATCGTTTACATCTTCCAATCCCACCGAGAGCCGGATCATGTCCTCAGTCAATCCGGCCTGTTTCATGGTTTCGGAATCCATTTGCGCGTGAGTGGTGCTTGCCGGATGAATCACCAGTGTTTTCGCGTCGCCTACATTTGCCAGATGGGATGCGAGTTGTACAGAGTTTATAAACGCGGCTCCGGCTTCACGTCCTCCACCTGAACTTCCGGACTTGACTCCAAAAGCAACAATTGATCCTGCTCCTTTTGGCAGAATCCGTGAAGCAAGTTCATGATCTGGATGATCAGGTAAATCCGGATGGGTAACCCAGGCGACCTCATCACTGGACTGTAAAAATTCAAGAAGTATTTTGGTGTTGCTGATGTGACGATCCATGCGTAATGGTAGAGTTTCCAAACCTTGCAGCAGATAAAAAGCGTTTTGCGGACTCATCGCTGGGCCGAAATCCCGCATTGCCTCTGAACGCATACGCATCGAAAAAGCTTGTGGTCCGAATTCTTCGAAAAAATTTATCCCGTGATAACCAGCGTATGGTTCAGTGAGTGTCGGAAATTTTCCGTCAGATTCCCAGTCAAAACGTCCACCTTCAACCACCACTCCGCCTAACGCAACTCCGTGCCCACCCATCCATTTAGTTACCGAGTGTGAAACCAAATCTGCTCCCAATTCAAGAGCACGGCACAAATACGGTGTGTTGAATGTCGCGTCAATCAACAATGGTAAACCAGCTTCATGCGCTATCTTCGCAACCGCGGAAACGTCTAATATTTCAAGTCCGGGATTACCGATTATTTCTCCAAAAACTAGGCGCGTTTCAGGTCGGATTGCCTTACGGAATTCTTCCGGTTTACGGGGATTGACAAAAGTGGTCTCAATGCCGAAACGTGGCAAAGTGTGCTGAAATAGATTTACGCTGCCGCCGTAAAGTGATGCTGAGGAAACGATGTGATTTCCCTGTCCCATCAAGGTCATGATTGCAGAGAATAACGCGCTTTGTCCTGATGCGGTAGCCACTGCACCGGTTCCGCCCTCCAATGCCGAGATTCGTTCTTCCAACACGGCGACTGTTGGATTTGAAATACGGCTGTAAATATGTCCGGCCTGCTCCAGGTTAAACAATGCAGCCGCATGGTCGCTGTCCTTAAAAACGTAAGAGGTTGTCTGATAAATCGGTACTGCCCGCGCGCCTGTTTCCGCATCAGGACGCTGCCCGCCGTGTAAACTTAAGGTGTTAAATTTAAATAATTTAGGATCCATGTTTTAATTAAATGATTGGTGAAAAAAGCAGTCAAAAACAATTGTCATTCCCGCTTCCAAGGGATTGAGATATAAGTGTGTGTTTTGACTATTTGCGAGCTCAACAGTTAATGATGAACCTGTAAAATAACTTAAATCGTGTCATTTCGAGAGAAGCGAGAAATCTTGTCTAAGTTAGCACTTTAATATCATTAAGATTTCTCCCTTTGGTCGAAATGACAAATAATTGATTTCATACTATTTACAACTGTAACAGTTAATTGGATTTTGCAAATGTACTGAGAAAACAGAATATCTACAACTAACCCAATGCCTTTGAGACAATTTCAAAAACGTCTCCGGAAAGCTTCGGTGTTTTTACTATTCTTTGCAGTTGATCATTCATTTTAGCTTTATGTGTTGCATCATATTTTCGCCAATTATTGAAAACACTGACCAACCGTGCGGCTGTCTGTGGGTTTAAGGGATCAAGTCTCAACACCTGTTCCGCTAGAAAATCATATCCGGAACCGTCTGCTGCATGAAATCTAAGCTGATTAAAGCGTGAAAATGTGCTAATCAAGGCTCGTATTTTATTGGGATTATTTTTTTCAAATGCAGGGTGGCTAGTCAGATTTCGCACATTATCCAGTGTTTGCGGCAGAGATGAAATTGACTGGAGCGCAAACCATTTGTCCATCACCACAGTGTTTTTTCGCCATCTGTTTTCAAACTCATTAAAAGCCGTTTCGCGTTCTTCACAATCCAAGTGTGTCAGTACTCCAAGCGCACCTGCGACGTCAGTCATATTTTCGTTTTTGCGGAACTGAGTTTGTGCCAATTTGCGGATTTCCAAACTTCCTGATTCTGCTAAATAACTAAGACAGACATTTTTTAAACTACGACGTCCCATTGATTGCTGATCTATTTTGAACGGACCTTCCTGCTGAAAATTCAGATAAGTTTTTTCAAATTCCGGCTGAAGTTTTTGTGCCAGTTCCGTCCGCAGGAATTTACGTGTCTCATGAATTGCTTCCACATCAATGACGTCCATGAGTTCACCTAAATATGGTTCATTTGGAAAACTAAGCGCGAGTGCTAAAAGCGCGGAATCAGCTTCTGCTGTCTGTTCGAGGAGACTGCGGAATGCCTTTTCCAATTCAGAGGCTAAGTTAAAGGGCTCATTATTTTGAAAACGCCGGATTTGTTCCAACGAAATCCGAATCATCAGTTGCTGACCTGCTTCCCACCGATTGAATTCGTCAGTGTCATTAGCCAGTAAAAAGGCTAGGTCAGCATTACTGTAATCAAAATGCAGTTTGACCGGCGCGGAAAATCCCCTCAACAGAGATGGAATTGGAGCTACAGAAATGTCTTCAAAGACAAAAGTTTCACTTTGCTTGCGCAGTTCCAAGATGATTGAGTCCTGATATTTTTCAGCAGTGCTGCCTGTTAATTTTAACGGCAGAGTGTCACCATCTGCTGAAAGTAAACCCAACGTTAAAGGTATGTGAAATAGTTGTTTTTGGAATGAATGTTGAGCATTCTGCTTAGAGTTTTGAATTTCAACCGGCGTTGTTAGCTTTTGATGCGAGTCATTCTGGGATTTAGCAGTTCCAAATCCTTGTTGTCCAGCAGTATCCGGACACGATTGCTGAACTGTCAGGGAATATGTTTTTGTCACTGGATCATGTGAACCGTTGATGTGCAGTTCCGGCGTTCCGGATTGGCTGTACCAGCGTTTGAATTGTTGTAAATCAACTCTGTTTGCATCTTCCATTGCTGTGACAAAATTATCACAGGTCACTGCTTGTCCATCGTGTCGTTCGAAATATAGATTGGTGCCTTTGCGGAAATTATCCCTGCCCAATAAAGTATAGATCATGCGCACTACCTCAGCGCCCTTTTCATAAACTGTCATGGTGTAGAAATTATTGATTTCCATATAAGAATCCGGACGTATCGGATGACTCATGGGGCCGGAGTCTTCAGAAAATTGATGCACACGCAGGCGGTCCGCGTCTGCGATACGCTGCACTGCTCTGGAATTCAGATCTGAGGAAAATTCCTGATCACGAAAAACGGTGAAACCTTCCTTGAGGCTCAGTTGAAACCAGTCACGGCAGGTCACACGATTACCAGACCAGTTGTGGAAATATTCGTGTCCGACTACAGCCTGGATATTGTAGAAATCTGTGTCAGTTGCAGTTTCCTGAGAAGCAAGGATCAGTTTGGAATTAAAAATATTGAGCCCTTTGTTTTCCATGGCTCCCATGTTGAAATCATTAACCGCGACAATCATGAACAAATCAAGGTCATACTCCCGTCCGAAACGTTCTTCATCCCATAGCATCGATTCTTTGAGCGATTGCATGGCATGATCGCAAAATTTAATATTTTCTGCATCTACGTATATTTGTAATTTCACCTCACGTCCGGAAGATGTCCTGAATGAGTCCTCAATGTGCAGTAAATCTCCAGCGACCAGCGCAAAAAGATAAGCCGGTTTTGGGAAAGGATCTTCCCATTTTACCCAGTGTCGGCCGTCAGTTAGTTTTCCTCTGTCGAGCAGATTTCCATTTGAGAGCATCACCGGATAGAGTTGCGGATCCGCGGAAATGGTCGTGCTGTAAAGTGACATCACATCCGGACGATCTAAGAAATATGTTATTTTACGGAAACCTTCTGATTCACATTGAGTGCAGAAAAGTTTGCTGGACTTGTAAAGTCCCTCTAGTTCAGTGTTGTTTTGCGGTTGAATCCGGACCTCCGTCGACAGGACAAAATTATTCGGAACATCAGTTATTGTCAAGTGAGATTCATCAACTTGATACTGATCCTGAGTCAATTCGACATGATCCAGACTGACAGCCATAAGTTCCATCTTCTGTCCATTTAGCACCAGTGTTTTACTGTCTTCAGTGGATGCAGGATTTCGCCTGAAATTCAATTCTGCTTTAACTGTTGTCCATTCTTCAGCTAAATCAATTTGCAAATCCACCGTATCGATCAAAAACTGTGGAGGCCTGTAATCTTTGAGATAAATTGTTTGAGGGGTTTGTGTTTTCATGCTATTCTTCCACCAGACTGGGTTGAGTTTTTATGGGTGTAATAAGTAGAATAATCAACCTTAGAGATAGAAAAATTCAGTTGAGATAAATTGTATTTTACAAACATATTTTATAGACCGGTTTTTAATAGTTAAACTTTTTAAGTAGACGATAATAATAAAAAAACTACAGCAAAATGGAAAGCGGAAACATCAAAAATCACCATGAAAATGATCATCATCATTCAGGAGATGTTGAAGCCCTCGGTGTCGCGTTTCTGCTAAATTTTATTTTCACGCTGATTGAAATTGCGGGTGGATTATGGACAAACAGCGTCGCTATTTTAGCGGATGCTTTGCACGATGCAGGTGATTCATTGACGTTGTTACTCGCGTGGTATTTACAGAAAGCGTCGGAGAAGGAAAGAGATCAGCGGTTTTCCTATGGTTATGGACGTTTATCACTTTTGGCCGCGTTGATCAATGGAGTGGTCCTGCTGGCAGGTTCGATTGTGGTTATTGTACTTGTCATCCCCCGTCTGTTTGAACCGCAAGTTGTTGACGCAACAGGTATGTTTTGGTTGGCATTGCTGGGAATTGCGTTTAATGGTTTTTCTTTTTGGCGCAATCGAAGAAGTCAGTCCCTGAATGCAAAAATGGTAAATTGGCATTTGCTGGAAGATGTTCTTGGCTGGACGGTCGTGCTGGCTGGCAGTATTGTCATGCACTTTGGTGATTATCCATGGCTGGATCCGTTGATGGCACTTGGTGTGACGCTCTTCATTTTATGGAATGTTTTCAAAAGTCTCGGACGTGTTACTAAAATATTTTTGCAATCTAAACCAGAAGGTGTTGATCTTCCAGCAATTGAAAATGAACTTCGTAGACTAAACAATGTGGAAGATATTCATGACGTGCATGCGTGGTCGCTCGACGGAAAATACCACGTACTTAGCCTGCATGTGGTGATCAGTCAAATTACTGATCAGCAATCATTGGTTCTACTAAAAAATCAAATTCGCGATCAGTTGCACAAAATGGGGATTGAACACTCGACTATTGAATTTGAACTTCCTTCAGAAGCATGTGTTCTGGAAAATTGCTAATGACTCATTTCTGCATGTTGCTTTTTCCTGCTGATCTTCCCTCAAAAATAAGTAGAGATTTCGGGCAGAGATTTTCGCTGAATATCTGGAACGGTTGCATATTTTTCTGGGTATCCTACGACCAATAACAAGAAGGGACGTTCCTGTTCAGGACGCTGCAGGATTTTATTGAGAAAGCGCATTGGACTTGGAGTATGGGTTAATGAAGCCAATCCGGAATGGTGAATGGCGCTGATCAATAATCCGGTGGCAATGCCCACAGACTCGTTAACATAATAGTGTTTGACACGTTTCCCATCCTCACCAATTCCATGTACTTTGGCAAAAATTGCAATCAAATAAGGGGCGGTTTCCAGGAAAGGTTTGTGTTCATCAGTCCCCAGCGGAGCAAGTACTTCAAGCCATTCTCTACTCGCGCGACTCTTATAAAAGTCCTGCTCCTCTTTTTCCGCAGCCTGCCTGATTTGACTTTTTATTTCCGGATCAGAAACCACTACAAAATGCCATGGATGCTGATTTGCTCCATTCGGCGCGGTGTCCGCGGTACGTATACAATTTTCAATAATATCAAGCGGGACATGACGTGTGGAAAAATCACGAACCGTTCTACGCCGTTTCATATTTTCGTAGTACTCCAGCGCACGTTGCTGTACTTCTTCGACTGGATATTCTTGATAATCCAAGGGAATGCTGGGAATCTCAGCGGGGGAATTTGAATTAATGCTGTTTTTCATGGTGCATATTTTTCAGGAATAAAACGAATAGACTACATCATGCAGAGTGTAGAGGGAAGTTTAAACGTCAGACCTTTGTTCGTGTGATCAACATGCCACTGTCTTACAAAGTGACAAGGCATAAGAACGAAATGACTACGGGGGATTGACTATTTAGCAACTCATCGTCTATTGTTTTTCACCAGAAGAATTCTTTTGAGCTAAACTGGTCTTAAGATTTAAAGTTTTTGTTTCTTCATTTGCGAGCATTTCCTGATATTCATCTTCTTCCTGATCATCAAGCAGAATACGGTAGCGGGTTCCTTCCGGATCATCGAACATACCATGCTTCATTCCCCATAAAAATCCCAGTAAACCGATCAATCCCAAAGAGAGTGAAATACCAATCAGCAGCGGAAGGATATCCATTTGTTAGTTTATGAGTTTGAGCAGTTGATAATGTTCAGGCATTATTTCGATAATTCATCCGCAACGAATTCAACACAACCAACAGTGAAGAAAGAGACATTGACAAGGCGGCAACCAGCGGAATGACCCAACCAGCGACTGCAACCGGAATAGCGACAATATTATAGATTACAGAAAGAGCTAAATTTTGACGGATCAAACTGTAAGTCTTTCGGGAAATCCTCAGTGCTTCAGCAATATCTCCAGGATTATTATTCAGCAGCACTATATCCGAAATTTCCAAAGCTTTGTCTGCAGAAGAACCCATAGCAATACCGATATCCGCACGTGCAAGTGCAGGTGCGTCATTGATTCCGTCTCCGACCATAATCACAATTCTATCCTCTTTTTGTAAAGCTTCAATAAATTCCGCTTTGCCTTCCGGATCAACCGAAGAGTGGACATTATTTTCCGAAAAACCACATTCCTGCGCCACTGATGCAGCAACCGCAGGATGGTCTCCTGTGAGTAAATGAGTGCTTAAACCCATTTTTTGCAGGTGTTGAATCGTCTTTCGACTTTGAATACGTACTGGATCATGGATTGAAAAAACTGCTGTTAATTCAGCAACTGCATGTAAATCATTTTTTTGCGCAAAGAAAAATAAGGCAGGTCTTTGCTGACGTAATTCCAAAATCTGCTGTTTTTGCTGAGCTGAAATCAAGACTCCGGATTCTTCCATGAAAGCCATACTGCCGCCATAAAATGTCTGTGAAGAAATTTTCATGCTGACACCTTTTCCGGCAAGTTCCTCGAAACTGTCAAGATCCTGTGCAGGGTTGACAACTGCTCCACTTTTATTCAAGTAACGTCGGACTGCGCCGGAAATTGGGTGATTCGAGTTTTCAACTAAGGAGAGTGCCGCGGATTCCTCTTTCAGGGAAAACCAGACACAGTTTTTGACTTCAGGTGAACCTTCGGTTAAAGTTCCAGTTTTATCAAAAACAAGGTCAGTAACACTTTCTAATGTTTCAAACTGGACTCCGCTTCTAAAAAGAATTTTACGTTTTGTCGCTGCGGAAAGTCCGCTCAAGACTGCAATCGGTGTTGCCAGTGAAAGTGCGCAGGGGCAGGCAATTATCAGCACAGCAACTCCGTGCACTAGAGCGGATTCTAGAGATCCGTATTGCTGAAAATTCCAGCTGAAAGTCAGCAATGCAGTTAAGCTGACTCCGGAGACAAAATATTTTGCGAGCAGATCAGCCAGAACTCTGGTGCGTGGTTTTCTGCTGAGTGCATCATTGATCAGTCTGACAATTCTGGAAAGGGTGGAATCCGCCACTTTTTTTGTCACTTGAAACTGCAGGACACCCTGTTGATTAATACCACCGCTGGTCAGTAATGCACCACATTCTTTTTGCACAGGCAGTGATTCACCTGTCAAGTGTGATTCGTCAACCATTGAGGTGCCGTACAGAACTATGCCATCCGCGGCAACTCGCTCACCTGCTTTTACTTCCAAAATCCAGCCGGGTTCAACGTCTTCAAGCCGAACTGTAGTTTTTGTTTCGTTGTTTTCACTATCTTTGATAATTCTAGTTGCAGAAAATGGAAGCAGATTCTGGAAAAAACTGCTTGCTTCTGAGATTCTACGGATGGAAAGTTTTTCCAGGTATTTTCCTACAGAAAGGAAAGTAATAAACATGGCAACTGCTTCAAAATAAGTATCGCCTGTTCTACTGACTGCAGCATAAATGCTATAGGCATAAATCAGCAGACTGCTGAAAGCTACCTGAAAATCCATTGTCAGTGAATGTTGTCGTATAGCCTGCCATGCGCCTTGAAGAAAAACAGTTCCGGAGTAAAACAAAACCGGTGTTGACAACACAAATCCTGCTAAATTGAATAAATCCCGGTAACGTTGCTCCATGCCGGAAAAATATCCCGCATATTGCGCTATTGCAATCCACATGATGTTCATTGAACAAAAGATCGCAACAACCAGCCGCTTATAACTTTCTGCTTCGTCTTTTTGTTGAGGTTGGTTGAGATCAACTAAGGCTTGAGGCAGACCTTCAAAACCTGATTCCTGTAATGACTCAAGGGCAGATTTGAGCGAGGCTTGCTTTGGGTTCCAGACGAAACGGGCGCGGTGGTTGCTGTAATTTACTTCTGCTTCCACCACACCTGGGATTTTACGCAAAATGGATTCACTGGTATGTACACAACCTGCGCAGCGTAGACCTTTGATCAGGAGCCGTGTTTCAAACAAACCATCTGCTCTTTCTGCAACATAACGTTCACGAAAAGCCGCTGACTCAAAGTCCGGCAAGAGAGTTTTTATGCCTTCCGCAATGTCCACACTTTCATTATTCATTGAATATTTTTGTTGAATTGTGAATCATGGAAAAATCATTTTTCCAGAGAAGCTTTTCTGGCACGTGCGTTTACTCTTCTGGTCTGCGGAGATTTGAAATCTTTTGAAAACGGTATAGTGAGATGTGACTTCCTGATTATGCTCAACTCTGCCAGTTTCACTTCTACATTTAAGATCCAAATTCCGGGTTGTGATAACTCAACCGGCTCTGCGTGATATATACCGTTTCTGTAAACGAGCAAGCCTGCGTCAATATCATCCTGCGTAGTTGCTTCACGGGTTACAAGCAAATGCAGAGAAGCGTCCCTAACTGGCTCCCCGCTGGAGTTCTGCAGTAAAAATGAAAAACTATTTTCGCCGAGTTTTAACTGCTCCGGAAAATGTAGTTTTAAACCTTGCGCATCGAATTCCTCTGACATGAGCTGCAGTTCGTTGATGTTTGCATCGACATAATGATAATCCTGCCGGAAATGATTATCCATTTCTACCGGATAATCCACTGTAGCAATTTTTACAGTCAAAATAATTAAAGCTATAAAGATCAGGAAGACAATTAAAATGCCCCATGCCCAGCCGTTATCAGGTTTCTTTAAGCTGACCGTATCTTTTGCTTCATTCATTGTCATACAGTTTTAAGGCTTCATCTGGACTTCTCCCGCAGCGGGAAACATGAAAAAAGATGAATGTTCGGAAAATATATTCTCCGGATCATCAGTCGCAAATGCTCTGATTATGAAGTCCAGTGAAGTATTACCTGCCGAATTGTTGACCAGCAATTTTGAAGTGCTGATGATAAGAACTTTTCGTACACGTCCTCCTGCTTTAATTAAAAAAGGTCTGCGCGGTCTTTTGATTGTTAAACCGTTTAGATCTTTAGTAGCTATCGTGAATGTATGAGCTTTGTCATCTATATTTGTGAGCAACAGCACATAGTGATTTTCAACGCTTTTCCCCTCATCTTTCAGCTTATACAATTGAGTTGTGCGGTTTATGTTAAGCAATAGAGTTTCACGGTTACCACCGCTATAGAACAGGATAGCAGAAATTATGACAATTATTGTTGCATAATACCAGACTCTCGGGCGTAATAAGTTCAATTTGAAACCTGCTAACACTTTTTCACTGGTCCAGCTGATCAGGTTCTTTTTTGCTAAACGCTGCATCACCGGCGCACATGCATCCGAACATTCGAGACAAGCAATACAGGCAAGCTGCAGTCCATCACGGATATCAATTTCCGCCGGACAAATACGTACACAGGCCAGACATCCTGTACAATCTCCGCTGCTGTCAACTACGCCCTTCTTGTTGCGGTTGCTTCTGGAACCATCTGTGTTGTCACCTCTTGCTTTGTCATAGATGGCAACCGGTGTGTCTTCGTCAAACAGGACAGTTTGAATACGTGCGTAAGGGCAGACGTAGTGACAAAAATTTTCTCCAAACCAGCTGATATCGATGACCAGAAACAGCGCCAACAAAATCCAGAAAACAAAGAGAAAGCTGTGTTCTTGAGGATGGTTCAGCAGCAGGTAAAAAAATTCCTGAGGTGCCACAAAAAACCAGAGGATGTTGGCGGAAGCAGCAAACATCAAAGGTGTTAAAAGTAGAATACCAAGCAGAAATTTAAAACGTTCCTGCCACTTTTGTAATTTGAGAGGACGTGTCTTAAGGTGAAATTTGCGTAGGCCAAGCAATTTTTCTTGAATAAAATCTCGATAGAGAGTACGGAACATGGTTTGCGGACAGCCCCAGCCGCACCACATTCTGCCACCTAATGAAGTCGCCAGGAAGACAAAAACAAAGGCCAGAATCAAAATCAGCGGTATCAAATAGAGTTCCTGCATATCATAGGAAACACCAAAAAGATGAAACTCCAGATGCAGGAAAGAAAGTAAAAAAACTTGATTCCCGTTAATTTTGATAAATGGAAGAATCAACGCAAAAACGGTGAAAAGTAAAAATGCACGATGCCTAAGTTTGTAATATGGTGTTTTTGAAATCCAGGCACGCAAGCCTGATGCTTCAGTTTCGTGTCTGGATGAATTTGGGAGAACCATGAATTCGCTGATAAAAAGTGTCAGTAATTTTCCGTACTGTTTCCTGTTAAAAACAGGCAAAAGAGACATGTTAGTCTTTTTCATCAGCAGGGATTTATGCTGAACAAGAGGAAGCAGGAAACTGTTAAGCAGAGGCAGGAGTAGAACCGAACATAATCAGCGGTCAACCTGATAGTAGTTGGTAGCATTTTCCTGTTGAATCACTAAAGCCTTGTAACCAAGACCTGCCACAATTCCTACTAAAGTAACCACCAGAATGAGAAATGCAAGCAATCCTTGTAATCCGTACATTGTATGCTCCAGAAAATGTAAAATTATTATTCGTTTAGTTCTGTGCTGACAAAGGCCGCAACAGCGCGATACTGAATTTCACTGAGAGTTCCTTCTTCAGCAAAATTCGGCATGGTACCAATACTACCTTTCTTGCCTAATTGAAGTGTGCGGATCACATCCACATCAGTCGCATAAGTGGTAAGATCTTTGGAGAAATTAGGTATATTACCTGCCGCTCCTTTACCATTTCCTTCAGGTCCATGACAAGACTGACAAACTGCCACAAACACTTTTTGTCCTGAAGCAGGATCTCCATGTTTTGCTGTCCGTCCTGAAAGCTGCATCACATACGCAGCAACATTATTTATATTTCCGTCCAGATTTTCTTTTCCAAACATCGCTTCGATGGCAACTGTCTGGGGTGGCATTTCCGGAATCAGATAACCTAGTCCTTTTGAACCTTTCCGGATGACTCCGGAGATGTGTTTCTCAGTGCCGTATTCCAACAAATTTGCCGCCATACCGTTTTGACCTTCACCTGTATAACCATGACAGGCCACGCATTTTGCGTTGAAAATTGATTCACCCATCGCAATCAGCGTGTTTTTATCCGCGTTTTTCCACGTTTCGTCAAAGTTTTGTTTGTATGTAGAAACTTCCTCATCATACTGATCAGCCTGATTCCAACTCCAAATCGGATAACCGACAAAGATATACCAGAAGAAAAACAAGACCAGTCCGCACATTATCAGGTGCATTCCAACCGGAGTAGGGCTTAGTCCTTCCGCAATTCCATCGTAGGTATGTTCTCCAGCCGGAACCGCCGCAGAACTATCACGCATGTGACGGAGCACATATTTTATGATAATCACCATGGCAACAATCAGGATAACAGAAACTACCAGAGTTATCTGAGTTGCCGTATCATTTATTAAGGCCCACATAAGTTCTTCAGTTGATGAATTCTAAGATTGTGATTAAAAAAAGCATCAGTTCGTCTTATTTCTTTATTCGCTGATACGCGGTTCAAGCGGCGTATCGGAAAAAATAATTTCCCCTCTTTTCTCAATACCAGCTCCTCGTTCTTTTGAACTGTACATATACCAGAGGAAACCGTAGAGAGAGACAGCCATAAAAACCGTCATAATTACGAAGAGCCATTGTTGCCAAACCATCTTTGTTTCTTTACAAAAAATTAGCTTAAGTTATTTCATCCTGTTCAGATAAGCAATCATCGCCACAATATCCTTTACCTCACCTTTCGCAAGTGCATCTTTGATCGCCTGAGTTTTCATGTCCTTGACAATTTCTGCTGCCTCAACAAGTCCCATGGCCTTTATTTCTTTCAGACTGCCGGATTTTGGATTATCACCCTGATCATACGGTACACCGAAAATCGTTTTTACAGTTATAATTTCCGCATGAACAGTTCCAAAATCTACGTTATCTTCAAAGAACCATGGAAAATTCGGCATCACTGAACCGGGGCTGACGTTACGCGCATTGATGAAATGTGCTTCATGCCAGTCAGTTGTACGGTAATTTCCGATACGGTGCAAATCCGGACCAGTACGGCGGGAACCCCACAGAAAAGGACGGTCATAAGCATATTCTCCGGAAAGTGAATATGCACCGTAACGGTCGGTTTCAGACTTAAAGGGTCGGATCAACTGTGAATGACAGGCATTACAACTTTCCCTGATGTAAATTTGCCGTCCTGCCATTTCAAGGGTGGAATAAGGTTTAAGACCTTCGATTGGCCGTGAATTTTGGGTAAAAGACGGAATAATCTCAACCATTCCGCCAATAGTAATCGTAATAAAAATACAAAGCCCCAGCAAGAGCGAATTACGTTCGATGAACTCAAACATGCACTTTCCCTTTGATTAAGTTGCTGTTACGCTGCTGAGCGCAGACTTAGTTCCGGCTTGTGCCTGAAATGCTGCTGCTCCACGTATTGTGCGGTGAATATTATAAAAGAACATGAAAAACCCTGTCAGGAAGAGACTACCTCCGACTGCCCTGAGTGCCCAGTAAGGAACCATAACATTTACTGTGTCCAGAAAAGAGTAGGCCAGTGAACCAAACTGATCGGTTGTCCTCCACATTGCACCTTGTGTAATTCCTGCTATCCACATACTTGAAAAGTAAAAAACTATGCCGAGAGTCTGAATCCAAAATTGATTTTCAGCGAGGCGTTCAGAATACAATTTTGTTTTCCACATTCTTGGAACCATGTGATAAATTGCTCCAATTATTGTAAATGAAACCCAGCCCAGCGTGCCATTATGAACATGACCAACGATCCAGTCAGTAAAATGCGCAATTGCATTAACTGATTTGATAGCCTGAATAGGTCCTTCCAAAGTCGCAAAGCCATAAAACGTGCTGCCGATGATGAGGAATTTTGCAATTGGATCTGTTTTTAACTGTTCCCATTTGCCTGACATGGTCAATAATAAATTGACCATTGATCCCCAGGACGGAATGATTAAAACCAGCGAAAAGACCATTCCCAAAGTCTGTACCCAGGACGGAATTGTTGAATACATCATGTGATGTGGACCGGCCCAGAGGTAAACAAACATTAAACCCCAGAATGACCAGAGGGAGAGACGATAAGAATAAACCGGCTGATTGGCTTGTTTAGGAATGAAATAGTAGGAAATCGCGATGATCGGTACTGTAAGTACAAAAGCCACCGCATTGTGTCCAAACCACCACTGAACCTGTGCGTCGTTTGTTCCGGCAAACATGGAGACCGAGTGCCACCAGTTACCTGTTTGTGTGACGAACCAGGTTGGAATTGCCAACCCATTGATCAGGTAGAGCATGCTCACCGCGATAAAACAGGCTACGTAATACCAGATGGAAACATAGAGCGTTTTTTCTTTCCGTGCGCCGAGCATAGCAAAAATATGTACACCCCAGGTGAGCCACATAATTACCACTAAAATATCAAGCCACCATGGTAGTTCATGATATTCTTTAGAAGATGTATGTCCGGCGAGCAGAGTGTATGCGGCCAGGATAATAATTAGATTGAAAAGTATCAGATGTAATTTAGCCACTGCCGGCAAAACCATACGTACCTTAAGCACACGCTGTGAAACGTAATACCACGTGGCAAATACTCCGGCCAGAGTAAAACCGAAAATCACCGAGTTTGTATGCAGTGGACGCAGTCTGTTAAAACTGAGCCAGGGTAAATCAGCGTTTAACTGCGGAAAGACGAGTTCCAGAGCAATCGTTAGCCCTACACTCATGCCTATCGCACCCCAGACCAGCGTGGAAATTGTGAAAGCTTTTGCTACAGAATAATCATAATCCGGTATCGAGGCTGTTTGTGACATGAAACTATAATGCTAAAAAAGTAAATCAATTGGTTATCAGTTTTCTACTGATCTTCTAACCTGAAAAACAGTAAAATGAATATTGGTTTTTTCAAGTTAAAGCTGAACTGGTTAAAAATAATCAGTAAGTCTAATTATAAATGCTAAATAGCTCTATTAGTAAATTTACGTAGACGCTCCTAATTAAACTGAAAAATTCAAAAAAGCTTGACATAAACAACATACCCCCATAAGGTACATTGAAATAGCAAAATTGTCATTTGAGATGAGGAAAAAAATGGAGCAAGAAACAGAGGTTATCAATTTAGATATACAGGGTATGAGTTGTGCCAGCTGCGTAAATGCTGTTGAAAAGGCTTTAGGAAGCGTGGAAGGAGTGGAATTGGCGGAAGTCAATTTTGCCTTGAATAGGGCAGCTGTTCATTACAATCCGGAAATTGCGAATCCAGCAAAATTTGAATCAGCGGTTGAAGCTGAGGGTTTTGAAGCTCATCGTCTGAAAGATTCGGATGATATTCCGGAACCCTCGGAGAAGTCGGAACAGGACTATGTGAAATTCCGTGGAAAAATGTGGTTAGCAATTGTGTTTACTGTGCCACTGGTTTTGCTGGCGATGGGGCCGATGCTCGGATTTTCACTTCCGGTCTGGATTGCTCCGGAAACGAATCCGCTACGTTATGGACTGATTCAATTGCTCTTGACTTTACCGGTTCTCTGGGCCGGACGTGAATTTTACACAAAAGGTTTTTCCACTTTCGTTCACCGCAATCCGAACATGGACACCCTCGTTGCGATGGGAACCGCGGCAGCAGTCGGCTTTAGTTTGTGGAATATGTTTGGTACAGAGTTGAATGCGGAAGGTTTTTACTTTGAAACCGCAGGTGTAATTATCGCACTCATTTTGTTGGGAAAATCACTGGAAGCCAAAAGCAAAAGCCGTGCTTCCGCGGCCATCAGTTCGTTGTTAAAGTTGCGTCCAAAAGAAGCAATTCTTGTGCATGAGGGTAAAGAATCGAACATTTCGATAGATTTGGTGCATCCCGGAGATATATTGCGGGTACGCCCGGGAAGCATTATTCCGGCAGATGGAATTGTGATCGAAGGTTCCAGTTATGTGGATGAATCGATGTTGACCGGCGAACCGGTTCCGGTTGAAAAAACGTCCGGCGATTCCTCGGCTGATGGTTCGGAAGTTACCGGAGGCACGCTTAACACAAACGGTTTACTCACAATTCGTGTGAAACGTGTGGGGGGTGAAACCACTTTGGCGCGAATCATTCGTCTGGTTGAAAAAGCTCAACTCGCGAAGGCGCCGGTCGCACGTTTGGCTGATCAAGTAGCGGGAATTTTTGTTCCGGTGGTTTTAGTAATTGCGGCTTTGACCGGATTTTTCTGGTGGTATTCCGGTGCATCCGCAAATGAAATTTTAAGTTATACGGTCGCGGTTCTGGTGATTGCCTGTCCCTGTGCTTTGGGCTTGGCAACGCCGATCGCGATTATGGTTGGTACAGGAACAGGAGCGCAGCACGGAATTTTATTCCGGAATGCTCCAGCACTTGAAGCCGCGCATGGGCTGGACACAATCATTATGGATAAAACTGGAACTCTCACCGAAGGTCGACCAAAAGTTACACAAATTCTGACAGTTGATGCAGATAGTTCCACGTTTGCTGAAGCAGAGGTCTTGCGTTTTGCTGCGGCGGTAGAGCAGGGTTCGGAACATCCGCTTGGCAGAGCTGTGGTTGCCGAAGCGGAAAAGCAAAATCTGACAGCGAACCTGACAGCGAACCTGACATTACCGGAGATTTCAGGTTTTGAAGCAAAAACCGGATTTGGTGTAAAAGCAGTTTGCAATGGAAATTTGATTTTAGTCGGCAATCCGGCTTTGATGCATGCAGAAAATGTTTTTTCCGAAGTGCCGGAAAATTTGGAGAAACAGATTTTTTCGGGAAGCACTCCAATTTACGTGGCTGTTGATGGCAGATTAATCGGTGTAATTTGTCTGGCAGACGAGGCTCGTCCAGAAAGCAAAGCAGCCGTCCGTAAATTTCAGGAATTAGGTTTGGAGCTTGTGATGTTGACAGGAGATCAGCAAAGTTCTGCAGAAGCAGTGGCTGTAAAAACGGGGATTGCAAAATTTCATGCCGGAGTTCTTCCTGAAGAGAAAGCGGAAATTGTAAAACAATATCAGGCTCAAGGTGCTCGTGTGGGTATGATCGGCGATGGAATTAACGACGCACCGGCGTTAGCGCAGGCGGATGTCGGAATCGCGATGGGTTCCGGAAGCGATGTGGCGATGGAAACCTCGGATGTTGTGTTGATGAAAAACGATTTGCGGCACGTTTCCGATGCGTTAATGCTCAGTCGGGCGACTTTGCGGAATATTCGCCAAAATCTGTTTTGGGCATTTGGATACAACGTAATCGGAATTCCGATCGCGGCTGGACTGCTCGTACCTTTAGGAGGCCCGGCTTTGCATCCTATGCTCGCTGCAGGAGCAATGGCGTTTAGTTCAGTTTCTGTAGTGATGAATTC
>Ga0066605_10000457_pt1 | contig 26993 bp, 25 predicted proteins | sample SaaInlLV_DNA_10m_FD_60385 | JGI IMG/M metagenome (GOLD analysis project Ga0066605, IMG submission 60385) | Marine microbial communities from expanding oxygen minimum zones in the Saanich Inlet - SI075_LV_DNA_10m | ecosystem: Environmental > Aquatic > Marine > Unclassified | place: British... | reverse complement strand
TTTTTTTTTAGAATACTCCAATAGTTGCATCCATCCAACTCAAACGATCTTCTAAATAACGCTTAAGATCATTTGTTACATTGGGGTAATCAACTGAACTACCAATCCATTGATTGTAGTTTCTTTCAATTGTAGTAGATGAATCTGTATTTAGATAATTAATGTTTTAAATAAAGAAACTACCAACTAATGAATGTGTATTTTTGTGCACTAAAAAGAATCCAACTCCTATGAATTTACTCTCCGTTGAAGGCATTTCAAAATCGTATGGTGAAAAAGTTATTTTTAAGCCACTATCGTTTGGAATAAATAAGGGTCAGAAAATTGCTCTGATTGCTAAAAACGGAAGTGGAAAAACCTCAATTTTAAACATCATTGCAGGCGAGGATGATCCAGATCAAGGAAATGTTGTTTACAGAAAAGGTACCCGCGTTGCTTATTTGGCTCAGGAACCGAAACTGGATGCAAAACTCACCGTTGAAGAAAGCATTTTACAAGCCGACAACCCTACCCTCGAGATCATTGCAAACTACGAGCATGCACTTGAAAATCCAGATGATCAAGAAGCTTATCAAAAGGCTTTTGAAGCAATGGATCAAAATCAGGCGTGGGACTTTGAAAATCAGTACAAGCAGATTTTATTCAAACTTAAACTGAATGATTTAAGTGCGGTCGTAGGTAGCCTTTCTGGGGGTCAAAAAAAGAGAATTGCCCTCTGTAATGCACTGCTCATGCAACCCGAACTGATCATCTTAGATGAGCCTACCAACCATCTGGATCTTGAGATGATTGAATGGCTAGAAGACTATTTTGCAAAAGAAAAGGTCACCCTTTTGATGGTTACCCACGATCGGTATTTCTTAGAACGCGTATGTAACGAAATTATAGAATTAGATGAGGGTGACCTCTACACCTACAAAGGAAACTATTCCTATTATCTGGAAAAAAGAGAAGCCCGATTAGCGCAGGAGTCCGTTGAAGCACATAAAACCAAGCTCCATTTCAAAAAAGAATTGGATTGGATGCGTCGTCAACCCAAAGCGAGAACAACCAAGTCTAAATCCAGAATTGAAGATTTTAAAGAGATTAAAGAAAAAGCTAGTCAGCGACGAAATGAACACCAAGTACAATTGGAAATCAACATGGAGCGTTTGGGTAGTAAAATGATCGAAATGCACAAGGTGCAAAAAGCATTTGGCGACAAGGTGATTTTAAACCAATTCGACTATATGTTTCAGCGTAATGATCGTATCGGTATTATTGGAAAGAATGGAACAGGAAAATCTACCTTTCTGAATCTATTGACATCAAACGACAGCCCCGACGCAGGCAAAATTGTTTGGGGAGAAACACTGAAATTTGGTTACTATACCCAGAAGGGAATCAAGGTCAAAGAGGGACAAAAAGTAATTGATGTGATCCGTGAATTTGGCGATTTTATTCCTCTTAAAAAAGGGCGTAAAATATCTGCACAACAGCTGCTTGAACGCTTTTTATTCGATCGAAAAAAGCAATACGACTTTGTCGAAAAACTAAGTGGTGGAGAACGCAAGCGTTTGTACCTCTGTACGGTTTTAATACAAAACCCAAACTTCCTAATCCTCGATGAACCAACCAACGACTTGGATATTGTAACCCTTAATGTCTTAGAAAGCTTTTTACTCGATTTTCCGGGTTGCCTGCTGGTTGTATCCCACGATCGTTATTTTATGGATAAAATCGTAGACCATTTATTTGTCTTCCGAGGCGAAGGTGTAATCGAAGATTTTCCGGGGAATTACTCCGATTATCGTGTATACGAGGATTCACAAGTCGTGGAAAAAAAGACAACAGCCGCAGCAGAGAAAAAAGTAAAAAAAGAATGGAAAGAAAGTCCAAAAAAAGCTTCTTTGACATTTGAACAGCAAAAAGAATTCAAAAAACTGGAACGAGAAATTGAAAAAATTGAAACGAAGAAAGAAGAAATTCAAAATCGTTTTTCAACTGAAGCACTCGATCCTAAAGATATTGAAGAACTTTCCATAACACTGGGTAAACTGGGGCAAGAATTAGAAGAAAAAACAGAACGTTGGTTTGAACTTTCAGCTCTAAAAGAATAAATATTACATTATTCTAGACCTTCTGTAGCTTTGTCAGCTGCTTTTTTTTAGCTTTACTAAAATTGAACTCATGAAACTACATATGTTAATCCTTGTGCTGTTGTGTTCATTTGGAATTCAAGCACAAAAGAAAAAAAGTACTTCTAAAGCGTCAAAAAGTATTGATTCTTTGACTCAAAAAATGACTCAAAACAAAGGGTTGATCACTACCTATTTGAATGAGGAGAATAAATTATACTTCGAAATTGACAGCACACTTTTAGACAAAGACCTCTTGGTCGTTACTCGAATTGCACAATTACCAGCCAATTATTCGCCCTATACGAATGCAGGTTCTAAAACAGCACAGCAGGTCATTCGTTTTATAAAAAAAGGGAAGCAAATTATTTGGAAACAAATTTCGTACAGCAATGTAGCTTCAGCAGAAGACCCGATTAGTCTTAGTGTAGCTGAGAATAACTTTCAACCTATTTTAGCTGCCTTTGACATAAAAAACAAGGAAGAAAACCGCTTTTTAATTGATGTGAGTAATCACTATATGAATGATTCACCTGGATTCAATATCATTCGGAAAACACAAAAAGAAAATTATAAAATCGGGAGTGCTGACAAAAAAAGAAGCCTAATCGATGCTGCCAAAAGTTTTCCAAAAAATACAGAAATCCTCCATACCTTGACCTTTAGCGCATCGAAGGCCCCACGAGCAAACCCAAGTAAAACCTTTAGTTTTCAAATCAATCATTCGTTTATCGCCTTGCCCGAAGATCAAATGAAAATCCGGTACAGCGATCGAAGAGTAGGATGGTTTTCCCTTAGAAAGATAGACTACAGCTCCCAAGCGTTGAAAGCTGATGAAATAGAGTTAATTCGTCGTTGGCGTTTAGAACCAAAAGATAAGGAAGCTTATGAGCGTGGAGAACTGTCAGAACCCATAAAACCTATTGTGTATTATTTGGATCCAGCAACACCCATTAAGTGGCGTCCCTATTTCAAACAAGGGATTGAAGATTGGAATACTGCCTTTGAAAAAGCCGGTTTTAAAAATGCCATACAAGCCAAAGAGCCTCCAACTGCAGAAGAGGACCCGGACTTTAGTCCAGAAGATATTCGATATTCTACTGTTCGTTATGTAGCATCGACCACAAGAAATGCAGTAGGTCCTAGTGTTTCTGATCCTAGAACTGGCGAAATTATTGAAAGTGATATCATCTGGTATCACAACCACCTCCGCTCCTACCGCAATCGATATTTACTTGAAACTGCTGCTGCAAATCCAAAGGCCAGAACCCTCGATACCCCCGAAAAAGAAATTGGAGAAATGATGCGTAGAGTCATTTCACATGAAATTGGTCATGCCTTGGGATTACCCCACAACATGAAGGCAAGCGCTGCCTACCCAGTTGACTCTTTACGGTCGGGTACATTTACTCAAAAAATGGGTATTGCTACTACCATCATGGATTATGCACGATACAATTATGTAGCACAACCTGGGGACGAAAACATTCGTTTTGTACGCCAATTAGGGCCTTATGATGCTTATGCAATTGAATGGGGATACCGTCATTACGAATCGAAAAGTCTAGAAGAAGAAACCAAAACCTTAAAAGCATTTGTAGATGCAAAGTCTTTAGATCCAATGTATATGTTTGGAGGCCGTGGAAACGACCCAAATGCTCAAACAGAAAACATAGGAGACGACCCGATTAAGGCCAGTGGCTATGGAATAAAAAATCTTAAGATTGTAGCTAAAAATCTTCCACAATGGACCTTAACTGAAGGAGATCATTATGATGAATTAGAAGAGCTTTATGGCGAAATGGTCGGTGTATACCGAAGGTATATCTATCATGTGCACAATATCGTTGGAGGGGTCAATGAAACGTTGCACAACACCAATCAAAAAGGCGTTACCACCTATGTTAATACCCCCAAGGCAAACCAACAAGCAGCATTAAACTTTTTGAATCGCGAATTGTGGAATACTCCCAATTGGTTGATGGATCCCCAATTGGTTTCTAATTTTAAAAGCGAAGGAAATTTAAAAACCATTCAAAACCTACAACGCGCTGCACTCAATCGGTTTTTATCCGTCAAAAAACTGAACCGAATGTTATCTACAAGTCAAACGCTTTTGGGAAAAGCACTGAGCGTTGAGGAACTTTTAAATACGCTCTATACGCAGCTATTTAAAAATAGAGAACAACCCGATTCCTATGAACGGGCTTTACAACTCCACTTCATAAGCCAGGTGAAGAGTTTAATCGAAGAAGAAAAACTTCATCCAGAAATAAAAGCCCTTTTGACTATTCACCAATCGAATATTTACAAATGGTCAAAAAAGAAAAAAGGAAGTTCAAACATGACCCTAAAAGCGCATTTCCAATATTGTTATGAGCAAAGTTCTGCTAAATGATATTTGGTTAAAAAAAGTAAAATCCCAATAGGATAGCCTTGGGCTATTTTTTATATTTGATCAAAATTCACACTATGTATATATCTGATATTTATTCTTCTGGCTTTAAAAATAGAAACCGCGATCATTTTGCTGCAATTGTCCGAGTGGCATTGTCCGATGGTATCATTACCGACGATGAACAAGCTTTCTTAAACCGCACGGCTATCAACCTTGAAGTGGAAGAAGAGGAATATCAAAACATTCTTAAGAATGCTGATACGTACAAAATCAATCCACCATCCACTACTCAAAACAGACTGGAGCGCTTGTACGATCTAACCCGAATGGTATATGCAGACAGCATTGCTGATGAAGGAGAAAAAAGTCTTTTAAGACGTTTGGTAATTGGACTTGGTTTCAGTACAGATGCAGATGAAATTGTAAACAAGGCTATTGAACTTGTTGTTGCAGGTAAAGATGAAGATGAGTTTATCGCTGCTTTTAAATAGAAAGCACTTTTATTCTATTTCTTGAGACCTAAAGTCGGTGAAGGTGTATCCAATTTCTTCGTCTGCTATCATCAAACTAAAATCGAAATAAAAATTGGTGGGGAAACCATGGATAGAATCATAGGCAACCGTAGAGGCTTCAGGGTTTCTTTCCAAACTTTTTCGAATATAATCAAAACGGGCATCTACCGTTAAAATCGATTGGTCTAAGTCAGCATCATAGGCAGCTCCTGCAACCGAAACTACAAGCCCATCGCGTACCACCACTTCTTTGGGCTGCGTATATTCTTGGGTGCAAAAACAGCTAATACGCTGGGTAAAAGAATAAGAATCAATTCCTTTCGATTCCCATAATTGCAGTTGTTTATCTAAGGTGCTCAGGTCGGTTTCTACTACAACATCTTTGCTATCGCAAGAAATTAAGGTCATAAACAACAGGCTACAAATCAAAAATCTTATTTTCATTTAGTGTGTTTTTTATTTCGTAAACTTTCAATGATTACAGAGAAAATAATTATGATCCCACCCACATAAACATTGGTGGCTGGAACCTCGTTTAGAAATACATATGCCAAAATGATGCCAAAAATAGGCTGTAAGCTACTGATGATGCTAGCCGTACTTACCTCAAAAAAGCGTAAACTTTTTACAAAGAGGGTATGTCCTATGGCGGTGGTAATGATCGATAGTAAAACCAAATAGGGCAACTGGGACGGGATCGGTTCCAAATCCATATAAAACATAAATGGAAGCAGTAAAACACTTACAATAAACATTTGATGAAACATGATTACCGTTCCATCATAGCGCTGGACATGTTGCTTTAAGAGAAGGGTTCGCAAAGCATAGAGAAGTGCAGAAAAAACACCCACTAAAACTCCTTTTACCTGATCGTTTTCTAAATCAAATTCAGGAACTAAAACATAAACACCTACCAAAATGAGGAAGCCTAGGAATAGCTGAATTATACTCAGCTTTGATTTTACAAACAAAGGCTCCAACAGAGCGGTTATGATTGGGAAGGTATACAAAGAAAGGATCCCCAAAGCTACATTGGAGAGTTTTAAGGCGTAGAAATAGGTAATCCAATGTCCTGCCATAAAAATACCACTCAAGAGTAGCGTAGGCAGGTCTTTTCTAGAAAGAATCGCACGATTTAATTTTTGATGTCGGCAATAAAAATAAAGCACAAATACCGCCAAAAAAGAACGACACCAGATAATAACAGGAGGGTCCAAGGCGATATATTTTCCCAGAACACCCGAGGTACTGATCAATAAAGTTGCAAAGAGTAATTCTAGGAAATGATTCTTCTGATTCGCTTCCATAAATTGAACTATCGGTACATCTTCTTAAATCTCCAGTAGGATGCTCCTCCCAAAAGAGTAACAAAGACCAAAGCATAGTACACAAAGTCAGGAGTAATAATTTTATCTCCACTGGCATAGGAATGCAAGCCAGACAAGTAAAAGTTAACTCCAAAATAGGTCATCATAATACTTCCAAAGGCTACAATGCTAGAAAGGTTAAACATCCAGCGGCTTTTCAGTGCAGGAATGAGTCGCATATGAATTACAAAGGCATAGATCATGATGCTGATTAACGCCCATGTTTCTTTTGGATCCCAACCCCAGTAGCGACCCCAACTCTCGTTGGCCCACATACCGCCTAAGAAATTTCCAATGGTCAACATAATCAATCCTACCGTAAGCGAGAGCTCGTTGATGATGGTCAATTCTTTTATATTCAATGCCATGCGCTCCTTGTTCTTTTTTGTTGTCAAAAGAATAAGCAATAGGGCTACAATACCAATAATCATACTCAGAGCAAAGGGCCCATAACTCCCCACTATAACGGCAACATGAATCATCAACCAATAACTATCCAATACCGGTTGTAGGTTTGCAATCGCAGGATCCATCCAGTTCCAATGCGCAATCATCAAGATCATTGCGGCTACAAAGGTAGTTGCAGCCATGGTAAGGTTCGATTTCCTTCCAAATGCAAGGCCAAAAAACATGGTTGCCCAAGCTACGTATATCATAGATTCGTATGCATCACTCCAGGGTGCATGTCCCGAAATATACCAGCGGGCAATAAGCCCGGCTGTATGTAATAAAAACAAGAAGACGATGGAGGCTTTGAAAAAGCTGATACTAACTCGTATGGCTTTGGAATCTTTGAATATTTGCACCAACAAAATGATGAAGAAAAGCATTCCAACATAAAGATACCAACTGAAAAGCTTTTTGAATATATCGTATTTATTGTACAATATCTCAGTAGCTATTCGATCTTCGGAAGGCATGACCTCAGCTCCGTATCGCTTTTGAAAACCACTTAAACTTTCTAGTAATTCGGTGGCTTGCTTAAAATCATTAGTTGCTTTTCCTGCTCGTAACGATTGGAAATATAGCGGTAAAACATTGCGTACGTATAGCGAGTCAGTCCCTTTGAAATTGGCTTCTTGAATTTCTGGAAAAGAAACCCATTTATTATTTTCATCTCCGGGAATGGGAAAAATTCGGAGTACTTTTCCTTCTAAGGCAGAATAAAGTAAATTCACCCGCTTATCTACCTCAATAAAATCAGTTTGAAATTTGTTGGGAATTGCAGCTCGATAAGCACTTTCTAATTGAGAAGAAAGCTTATAAACTCCCGTAGCATCAAAAAAGGAACCTAAGGAGGCGTATTTAGCTTTAGCTTCTACTCCTGTGATGGCGCGTATGGAATCGTTTCCACTTTTCAGATAAATGATGGGAATATTATACCAAACCACTGGAGCATTGAGGATAGAAAGCAATACCTGATTGGAATCCAATCCTTTGTACGTATCTGACTTGCTGACTTTTCTCAACAATTCAGAAGAAAATGTATTGGCGGGTTTCATCCGTCCACCCAAATCTTGGATGACCAATGATCCGAACTTTGCTGCCTGCTCTTTTGAAAAAGCATCGGCTACTACAAGCGAATCAAAATCAACCTGTGTCCTTGGATGATCGATGCTTTGTGACCATCCCATGGAAAGGCTCAATAATAAGAGAACCGTCAACTTACTTTTTTGTAGTTTAATTTTATCTAAGGATTTTGCCAAATTCTTAAAACGGGTTTTTCCAATAAAGAAAATTCCCATCATACTCGCATACAACATAAAATACCCGATATAGGTAACCCAAGTACCCCAAAAATCATGGTTTACAGAAAGTACAGTTCCTTTCTCATCAGGTGTAAAAGAAGATTGAAAGAAGCGATAGCCCTCTTGATCCAATACATGATTCATATAAATATCATAATCGTACGATTCTTTTGCTTCGACAACAATTTTACTTTTAAAGGAAGAATAGCTTTTTTCTGTACCGGGATATCGTTCTGCAATAAAATCTTTCAATCGAATATTAAAGGGAAGTTCATAGGTTTTAGATCCGTATTTGACATAAAACTCTAAGCTGCCCACCTCAATTTTCTTTGGGTCGTTGGTAACTCCCTTACCCCCTAAAACGGTAATTAATTCTGTTGTATCTCCAGTTTTTATTTCCAAACGCAAAGCGTCTTGCTGACCCGCTACTTCTTCATCTGCTTTAACAATATCAAACTTTCCACGCAATACGGGTTCTGGAATTACAAATTGAAAATTGGGTAAGGCATAGAGCGAGCGCAACTGTAAAGGCTGAATACTGTCTTTGATTAGCTTGCCTTCAAACTGATCGGCCATCCGCATAAAAGTCCCTTCGAATGGGCTGCTGACAAAATATTCTCCGTCGATGACCTGAATGTTGGTAGCGCCATCGATGGGTTTATTTAAAGTAAATAAGAGGTTGTGAATATTAACTACTTCTCCTTCTTTCAAATAGTGGTCATGGCGACTTCCGTCGCTAGCTTCTACAATTTTCAAGTAGCGATCTCCCTCAGGATCCAAAACCAAACCTTCGGTTGCATTTTCTAAATAATCTACAAAATGGATGGAAAAATCTTGGCCTTTGAAATCATCTTTGATTACAAAATCGTGATCGACATGTTCCGACAAAAGAAGCTCTTCTGTAATCGGTTTGCGTAAGGCTTGACCATCAAATTCACCATCAACTAAAACTTCTAAATAGGTTTTTTCGGATAAAAAGATGTTGGTGGATTCTCCTTCTTGAATGGGCATTACCCCTTCGTAACCAATGTAACGTGTAATGAAAGCTCCAACGAGGATAAGAACAAACGAAAGGTGGATGGATAATACGGCCCATTTTTCTTTCCTAAAGAGTTTGTATTTGAACATATTGCCTATGAAACTGAAAACAAATAAAACCATGATCAACTCAAACCACCAAGCGTTGTAAATCCATATTTTAGCAGCATCGGTAGAATACCATGTTTCTAAAAAAGTACCGATTCCCATAGCAGTAGGGAAAACGATAAAGAGTACGCTCATTAAACGATTAGAAGCTAAATAGGTAAGTAATTTTTCTTTCATCAAAAGTCATTCTCAAATTCGCTACAAAGATACTTGATGCAATTCAAATAGTACTTTTAAAAGAGATAAATCTAGTGTAAAAGCAAAAAAAATTAAGTCGATCTATTTTCGAAGATTTTAAGAAACAAATGCGTACCCATAGTACGAGCACGATTCTTTGCCAAGGCAGCTCGCTCCCCTCTAAAATGGGTCTCAAGAGTTTCCATCCAATACCTTAGCCAAACGCCAAAATGCAGGCTGTCAATCGTTCGGTTGTTGTTCGTGTCTACCTCTTGGTGCTTTCGGACTGGGTTTCCTTTGAATTTATTCACGAAGAATAAATTCGTTTCCCAAAAATCGGTAAGTCGCTCTAAATGGGCGGGCCAGTCGTCAATTGCTTCATTAAAAATTGGTCCTAGAAGCTTGTCTGCTCTGACTTTTGTGTAGAATGTATCTACTAAAAAAAAACACATCTTGGCGGTTCTCAATTTCCTTCTTCATTTTTGCTTTAGAGGTAAGTGCATTCCGTTTAAAAAACTAAACTAGAAACCAATCGAAGTTTTTAAAATCATAAAAACAAGTTGAAACACAAGTCACCAAAAGAAAAAGTTAAAAAAATATACTGGTTTCAATTGAGCCAAGGCTGCTGATAAGAAGGCCATAGAAGCCAAGGTTACCAAGATCATTTCGAGGATAGCCGTTCCTCCATTTCCACCCATATTAATGAACATAATATTGATCGAACCGGTAACAGATAGTACAATAATTGAAGCTGCAATTGCGAGCAAATAATAAGACAAAAAAGTAGCGCGTAGTTTGTAGTATAAAAACATGGTTAATACGATTTAGGACTTCTAAATTAAGAAAATATTGTTTTACATTTATACAATGATTAAAATTGTTATTCTTGGAGCTGGAAATGTGGGGACTCTCCTCTTTCGTGTTTTCACTGAAGCCAAGGAAGTGGAAGTTGTTCAGTGGTATAACCGTTCCTTAGAGCGTATACAACTTCACCAAGACACCCTTGCTGTTACCGATCAGTTGGATGCTTTGATGGAAGCTGATGTATACTTGCTCGCATTGAGTGACGATGCAATTCCAATAACAGCAAAGGAACTTACTCCCTTAAAAGGAATAGTTGCCCATACCGCAGGAAGCGTTTCGATGGATGTATTGAAGCAGCATACGGATCATGGCGTCTTTTATCCGCTTCAAACATTTTCAAAAAACAGGGCTGTTGATTTTAAAAGCATCCCAATTTGCATTGAAGCGAATAGCGATCAAAACAGAGAAACGCTTACAAAGCTAGCAGAAGCAATTGGTGAGAATATTCATCCCATCAATTCAATACAGCGAATGGGATTGCACACCGCTGCAGTGTTTGTAAACAATTTCACCAACCACCTCTATCAAGTAGGTGCTCAAATTTGCGAAGAACAAGAAGTACCTTTTGAATTGCTCCGACCACTAATTGCTGAAACGGCAGCCAAGATCGAATCCATCACACCCAAAGAAGCGCAAACAGGCCCTGCATTGAGGAACGATAAAACAACCCTTCAAAAACATTTGGATCAGCTTCGTGATCCCGTTTTTAAAAACTTATATTTAACCCTTACAGAATCCATACAGAAAAACGATGAGTACAGTAAATTATAAAGAAAATCTAAACCACGTTAAAGCTTTTATTTTTGACGTTGACGGAGTGTTGACCAACGGAAACGTTATGATTACCACCAACGGAGAAATGTATCGAGAAATGAACACCAAAGATGGGTATGCCATGAAGTGTGCCTTAGAACAAGGCTTCCGTATTGCAATTATTTCTGGGGGTACCAACGAGGGAGTTCGCAGCAGGCTCAAAGCCCTAGGAGTTGACAGTGTTTATTTAGGAGCACACCACAAGATTGAACCCTACGAAGATTTTATTTTCAGCTATGATCTCAAGCCAGAAGAGATCGTATACATGGGCGATGACGCCCCAGACATTGAAGTGATGCTGAAAGTTGGGGTTGCTTGTTGCCCAAAAGATGCCGTGACTGACGTTAAAGAAGTTGCTGACTATATTTCGCATAAAAAAGGAGGAGCCGGTTGTGTTCGCGATATCATTGAACAGGTGCTGCGTGTACAAGGGAAATGGAGTACAAGCGTTGGCGCAAAAAACGATTGAAATGTACAGTCCAGATTTTAACTCCGTAGAAATTATCCTCGCATCGAATTCGCCCAGAAGGAAACAGTTTTTTGAAGAAGCAGGAATTCCTTTTACCGTAAAAACATTTGAGGTCGATGAAATATTTGACTCAAAACTAAAAGGCGCAGCTATTTCAAACTACCTCGTAAAATTAAAAGCAGCTCCTTTTCAAGCAAGCATTCAACCCAATCAAATTGTTGTTACGGCCGACACCATTGTTTGGGGAGATGGGCAGTATTTAGGAAAGCCTAAAACAAAAGCAGATGCGATGGAAATGCTGGGTTTACTTTCTGGAAAAGAACATCAAGTAATTACCTCAGTTGCGTTTACACAGAAAGATCAACAGCAACTCATCCATGAAACCAGTTCGGTTACTTTTAAAAAACTATCGGCTCAGGAAATCGAATTCTATGTCAACGAATTCGAACCCCTAGACAAAGCCGGCGCCTATGGAATTCAAGAATGGATAGGTACTATCGGTATCGAACGCATCGAAGGAAGCTATACCAACATCGTTGGCTTACCCATGGCACAAGTATTGCAGCATTTAATTAAACTCACTTCAAATTAATTACATAAAAAATGAAACAGTTTAAATTCCTACTCTATATCAGTTTTATGTTGGGTCTTGTCCAATTAAATGCCCAGCGAATTTCTGAGCAATTTAAAACCCATTGGTTTGATGGTTTTGCCGAGATAAGTTCTTATGCTCTTAACCAATCGCGTTATGGAGAAGTACGGAAAGGTAGCGCAGTCTTGATTTATGTAACCGAAGATTTTTTAAAGAAGGAACAGGTAAAAGCCAATCAAAAATCGAAGACTTCAGTTGCTGTTTTGAAATCGAACCGTACTAAAAAATTCTTAACGGGTATCTACCCCTACTCCATTATGACCAGTTCATTTAGTGCACTCAAAAGTCCACAGCCAATTATAAAAAACAGTGCTTCAATCCAAGAATGGTGCGGTCAGAGTTATTTGCAAATGAATCGTAAAGAAAAACAACTTGAGGTTATTTCGCATTCTTATTTCGAGGGAGAGGCAGATCAGGCTTTTACTTTAGAAGAAAATCGTACCGAAGATGAGCTTTGGAACTTAATACGCTTGCGTCCCCAAGCACTTCCTTTGGGTAATTTAAAATTAATTCCAAGTCTCGAAAGCAGCCGATTGAATCATAAAACAATCGAAGCCTATGACGCCACAGCAACCATTGAGCAAAAAAACAACACTACCGTTTATACCATCACCTATCCCAAACTCCAACGCTCTCTGGCGATAGAATTCAATTCTTCCTTTCCGCATACGATTGAAGGATGGGTAGAACAGGTTCTTGGGAAAGGAGCTGCTTTTACTTCGACTGCAAAAAGAATTCATACGGAAAGAAGACAGTATTGGAGAGAAAACGACAATGCTTCTACACAATATAGAGCCCCATTTAAACTTGACTAAAATGAAAAACAACATCCTAATCACCCTGTTGATTGCCAGTCTAGCTTGCTCCCACCTTATGGGGCAAGAATCGAGTGGTGCAATATACAAGCAGCTTGAAAAATTGAACTTCCTAGGTTCTGCGCTTTATATTGCAGCGCACCCCGATGACGAAAATACCGCTTTAATATCCTACTTTTCGAATCATGTAAACGCACATGCCGCCTACTTATCCATGACACGAGGTGATGGAGGACAAAACCGCATTGGCACCGAACTCCGAGAATTATTAGGTGTAATCCGTACCGAAGAATTAATGCAAGCGCGGAGTATCGACAACGGAAATCAATACTTTACATCTGCTGTTGATTTTGGCTTTTCCAAACATCCCGATGAAACTTTAGCCATTTGGGATAAAAAACAAATTTTAGGCGAGGTGGTCAACCGCATTCGCAGCTTTCAACCCGATATCATCGTGAATCGATTTGATCACAGAACAGCCGGAAGAACCCACGGTCACCACACCTCTTCTGCTTTACTAAGTAGAGAAGCATTTGCTTTGAGTAATGATCCCAAGGCTTATCCAGAACAACTTAACAAGAAGGGGCTTTGGCAGCCGCAACGCTTGTTTTTCAATACCTCATGGTGGTTCTATGGAAGCCAAGAAAACTTTAAAAAAGCAGATAAATCGAATCTACTATCCCTAGAAATTGGCGTTTATGATCCCCTTACAGGAATCTCCAACGCTGCCATTGCTGCCGCAAGTCGCAGTTCTCATAAATCTCAAGGTTTTGGGAGTGCTCCAACTTTGGGAAGCAGAACCGAATACATCGAAATCATTGATGGGAAAAGACCCTTATCAAATGATCCTTTCGAAGGAATCAATACCACCTGGTCCCGACTAGAAGGTGGAACACCAATTGGTAAAATGGTTGACCGTGCAATCGAATCTTTTGACTTTAAACATCCAGAAAAGAGCATTGAAGCATTGGTGCGCATCCATAAAGCAATTGAACAATTACCTGCCTCCATATGGAAAGAGCGTAAGTTGGCTGCCACCAAACAATTACTCCTTGATTGTGCTGGAGTTGAAATACAATTCAATGCAGAACGACCCTATGGGGTTGCTGGTGAGTCTTTAAAGATAAAACTGAATGTAGTACAACAAAGTAAACTTGCAGTTGAACTAGAAACAATCAAAACAACAGAAGGGATTACCCAACTCGATCAAGGCCTTGAGACCAACAAACGTTTTACCCAATCTTTTGAGGTTACTTTAGGCAATTCGATCAGCACACCCTATTGGCTATTAGAGAAAGGAAGTCTTGGTACTTTTAAAATTGAAAATAAAGAGTGGATCGGAAAACCCCAAACCCCAAACCCCATTCAGATAGCATATCAACTGAATATTGCAGGAACATCAATTGCATTTGAAGCGGCTTTACTACACCGCAAAACCGATCCCGTTCGTGGAGAGGTAATTAATCCTTTTTATATAGTACCAGCCCTGGGTGTTACCTTTGAGCAACCTGTATTCCTCTATGCTAATGACGAAGCGCAAAGCTTACGCCTGAATGTAACGAATTACGGAGAGGCCTATGATGGAGCGATAGAACTTTGCCACCCCAAAGGTTGGGAAGTAGATCAGGAAACACTTCCGATTACATTAAATGGAAGAGGAAGTTCTCAATTCTTAGAATATCAATTGAAACCTACCGCAGCTGCCGAAAGCGGATACTTAGGACCACTCGCTATTCAAGGAGATAAAAAAGAAACTGTTTTTGCGGTTCAAACCTTAAGCTATACCCACATTCCAAAACAATACATTGCACGACCAAGCGAAGCAAAAGTGGTGCGTTTGGATTTAAAAATTCCACAAATCAAAGTAGGTTATATTGCAGGTGCAGGTGATACTGTAAAAGAACGCTTACAAACAGTGGGCTTGTCTGTCGAATCAATTGATATTGAAACCACCACCCTAGCAGAACTCAAAACCTATGATGCAATTTTAGTGGGAATTCGAGCATACAATGTAATCGAATCCTTAGCCTATAAAAACCAACTGCTGTTTAACTATGCAGAAGCTGGTGGAACTTTGGTTACTCAATACAACACCAGTCGTGGACTAAAAACAAAGAAACTCACTCCTTTGGAGATGAAGCTTTCAAGAGATCGGGTTACCGATGAATTCAGTACAGTACGGATTTTAGAACCCAAACATCCTGCCCTGAATGTACCCCACAAAATCACAGCACAAGATTTTGAAGGCTGGGTTCAAGAACGCGGCTTGTATTTCCCCAATCAATGGGATGAACGTTTTACGCCCCTACTGGGGATGAACGACGCTGGAGAAACTGAAAAACTGGGAAGTATACTGGTTGCTCCACATGGAAAAGGGACCGTTGTTTATACGGGCTTAAGCTTTTTTAGAGAATTACCCGCTGGGGTTCCTGGGGCTTATCGTTTGTTGATTAATTTATTAGCTTTATAGAATGTTTCAATCAAAAAATAAAATTTATTTCTTCTTGATTCTCGGGAATATAGCCTACTGGATCCTCTTTGTTTTATTCATGAATACATTCAAATCATGGTAGTATTAGATTGGTTCATTCTTTTGGGCACACTAGCCTTTATTGTGCTTTATGGTGTCTGGAAAAATCGAAATAATAATTCTATTGAGGCTTATCTCAAAGGAGGAAATGAGAGCCGTTGGTGGACCATTGGGCTCTCCGTTATGGCAACACAGGCGAGTGCCATTACCTTCTTATCAACTCCTGGCCAAGCGTATCACGACGGTATGGGCTTTGTTCAATTTTATTTTGGATTACCCTTAGCAGTAGTTATCATTTGTCTCTTCTTTATTCCCATATACCACCGGCTAAAAGTATATACTGCCTATGAATTTTTAGAAGAACGTTTCGACCTCAGAACCCGTACCCTAACCGCAATTTTATTTTTAGTACAACGAGGATTAGCGGCTGGGATTACAATATACGCACCGGCAATCATCTTGAGTGTAGTGCTGGGTTGGAACCTTAAAATATTAATCCTGCTCATTGGGTTTGTTGTGATTTTTTACACTCTTATTGGGGGTACCCGTGCGGTAAACGTAACCCAGAAACAGCAAATGTTCATCATCTTTTTTGGGATGATAACTGCCTTTGTATTCATCATCAATAGTTTTCCAGCTGATGTTGGCTTTGTAAAAGCTTTGACTATAGCAGGCGCTACAGGAAAACTGGATGTGATTGATTTTAGTTTTGATCTCAATAACCGCTACACCTTCTGGAGTGGAATTACGGGAGGCCTCTTCTTGGCACTCTCCTATTTTGGAACGGATCAAAGTCAAGTGCAACGCTATTTGTCCGGAAAGTCTTTAAAAGAGAGCCAACTGGGGTTGATCATGAATGGCTTTCTTAAAGTTCCCATGCAGTTTTTCATTCTTCTGGTTGGGGTTATGGTTTTTATTTTTTACCAGTTCGAACCGGCACCCATACATTTCAATCCCAAGGCAGTAGAAGCCATTGAAAACTCAACTTATGCCGGAGAATTTAAAATTCTTGAACAACAATTGGATCAAATTCAAGAACAAAAACGAAGCCTCTTAACACAAACCAATTCGATTGACCTCAAAGCAGTTGCCCAACTGGACAACAATGAAAGAGACCTTCGATCGGAAGCCAAAAACCTGATTAAAACAGCAGCCCCTGAAATTGAAGTCAACGACAAGGATTACGTCTTTATTTCTTTTATTTTAAAATACCTACCTCAAGGACTCATCGGATTATTACTGGCTGTAATTCTTTCAGCAGCTATGAGCTCAACGGCATCTGAACTCAATGCGCTTGCAGCAACAACCGTAGTCGATCTGTACAAAAGAAACCGAGGTCCACAGACCGAGCAACACTATGTCAACGCCTCAAAATTCTTCACCTTGGTTTGGGGAATTATTGCTATCCTCTTTGCAAGCTTTGGAAGCTTGGTTGAGAACCTAATTCAACTGGTCAACATCATTGGCTCTATTTTCTACGGAACTATTTTGGGTGTTTTTGTGGTGGCAATCTTTTTGAAGAGCATCAAAGGTCAGGCAATTTTTTATGCTGCGCTTATCTCGGAAGCATTGATTATTTACCTCTTTGTAATGGACCAATTTAGCTACCTCTGGCTCAATGTAATTGGAACAGCGCTCACAATATGCCTAGGATATCTACTTCAATTCATACTTCCAAAAAAAGGCTAGGGCTTTTATAAATAAAAAAACATGCGCAGCTTCCTCCTCCTTCTGATTATATCAAGTCTAACAACAGTTCAAGCCCAAGATAAAAAAGCAAAAGAGCCTTTGGTTCATACCGTTCTTTTTTGGTTAAAGAATCCCGAAAGTAAGTCCGATAGTATCGCATTTGAAGCTGCAATTCAAAAACTCATCGCAAACAACCCACAAAAAATCAGTGGGTATTTAGGAAAACCAGCCAACACAGAAGCTCGTGGTGTAGTCGATTCAAGTTTTACCTACTTCTATCAGATGACCTTTGCCGATGCAACCGCAGAAGCTGCCTACCAGATCGACCTTACACACTTGGCGTTTGTTGCCGAAGCCGAACACCTTTGGGAAAAAGTAATCGTTTATGATGCAGCACCAATCGAATAAAACAGTTCAGGTACGCCCCCTTGCCAAAGAAGAGGTTCCTTTGATTATCTCTTATTTTTTTACTGCTTCTCCAGAATTTTTGAGAGGAATGGGTGCCGACCCAGATAAACTACCCAACAAAAGAGCATGGGCTCAGACCCTTGAAAAAGAAATTGACTTACCCCTAAAAGAAAGAAAAATATTCTATTTAGTTTGGGTACAAAACGGGATACCCGTGGGGCATTCCAACCTCACCTTTTTAGAATATGGAAAAGAAGCCCATATGCATTTACACCTTTGGAATCCGAATGCAAGAAAAAAAGGGCTGGGTTTGGAGTTTTTAAACCAAAGCATTCCATACTATTTTGAATGTTTTAAATTAAAAACCTTGATCTGTGAGCCTTATGCGCTCAACCCAGCACCAAATGCAATTCTACCCCAGTTGGGTTTTACAAAAACCAGAACCTACAGAACCACGCCCGGTACCATCAACTTTGAGCAAGAAGTCAATCGTTGGGAATTGAATAAGGAAAGCTGTTAAAAATGAAATAAAAAAACCCTGCCGAAGCAAGGTTTATTTAGTGTTGGCATTTAGGAATACCTATTTTTTAGACCATTCCGCTATAGAAGCTTCATTCAATGTAATGTAATCTGAATTACCCGCTTTAGTAGCAAATTCTAATGAAGATTTTGCAGCGGCAATAGCGCCGTCAAGGTCGTTCAATCCAGCTAGGATTAGTGACTGCTGGCGAAGGTACCAATAGGCCTCTCCGTTTGCAGCTACTGCTTTAGCTATCCATTCCTTAGCTTGGTTTAGGTCTTGACCTTCTTGCAAATAGTAAACGGCTGCATTGTAGTAGTCCCGATCTTTAGGATCATTTTTCATTGCTTCTTTAATAGAAGCAGTTGCCTTAGCTACAGTAGGAACTCCAAAAGGAACAGAAACCATAGTAGTGCTCCATCCGATATTCAAAGTTGCACCGTTGTTGTGGAGTTTGGAAATCCAAATTTCAAAAGATTCAATATTGTCTGTATCTACAGCTGCTACTTCTACCGTTGCAGCTACTTTTGCGGCATCCCATGCTCCAGGAGTACCCCAGTTAGTTGTTTCTTTATAAAAGAAAACTTCCCAAGTTGCTTTTCCAGGACGGGTATAGATTGCATACTCACCGGCAGCAATTTCTTGATCAGCAATGGTAACGGCATCACTAAAACTGATGATTGTATTTTGATTCGCTCCTGTTCTCCAGATTTCTCCAAAAGGAACTAAAGCGCCGAAAATATCACGGCCCTTTTTACTTGGACGTGAATACTTCACAGTAACTTCTGTCAAACCTACCGTTTGAGATAGTTGAGCAGTAGGGCTCGGTTGTGGTGTCTGTACTTGCGCTGATGCGAATGCACCCACCAAAAAGATAAGGGATAATAGTGTATTTTTCATAGACTTCTATTTTTGTTTATTCATCAAATGTATGAATTTGTATTGAATTATTTTCTTGGAAGGATTGTGGATAAAGAGTTTAATTTTTGTTTAACTATTTTAAAGGATAATTAAACATTATGTATCTTTATCAAAAATAAAAAACAATACATGAAGATTTATCGAAAAAAGACCATTCAAAAACTACCCATATCAGTTTCAGAGGCTTGGAATTTTTTGAGTGATCCAGGGAATCTAAAGACCATCACCCCTGATTATATGGGTTTTAAGATATTAGAAGGGCATGAATCTAAAATGTATGCGGGACAAATTATAAAATATACGGTGACTCCAGTATTGGGCATACGTACGGGTTGGGTAACCGAAATCACCCATGTAGAAGATCAAAAATATTTTGTAGATGAACAGCGTTTCGGACCCTATGCACTCTGGCATCACAAGCATTTTATTAAAGAAATAAAAGGCGGTGTCGAAATGATCGATATCATCGACTACAAATTACCCTTTGGAGTTTTAGGGCGCCTTGCACACCCTATTCTAGTCAAAAGAAAACTAAATGAAATTTTTACTTACCGATACAACAAACTCATTGAGCTCTTCGGAACTTATAAAGAACAATAAATGAATAAAAACATACTCATTATAGGGGGAACTTCTGGAATTGGAAAAGCCCTAGTCGAATTACTTCAAGACAGTAACCAGCTTTTTGTAGCCAACAGAACTTCTGAAGGCTTAGACACCCAAAAAGTAACCTACATCCCATTTGATGCAACATCAGATGTTTTGGACACTACCCTGCTCCCCGATCAATTGGATGGTTTTGTGTATTGTCCGGGCAGCATCAACTTACGTCCATTTAAAGGTCTTAAGCCCGAAACCTTTCAAAAGGATTTTGAGATAAATGTATTAGGAGCTGTTAAAAGTTTACAAACAGTTTTAAAGAATTTACTACTCAGCCCACAAGCAAGTCTTGTGTTCTTTAGTACCGTAGCCGTTCAAACCGGGATGCCCTTTCATGCTTCTGTAGCGGCGGCAAAAGGGGCAATTGAAGGCTTAACCAAATCTTTGGCAGCTGAATATGCTCCTAAATTTAGAGTTAACGCTATTGCTCCTTCGCTGACAAAAACACCACTTGCAGACAAGTTTCTAAACAACGAAATCAAATTAGAGAAAGCAAACGAACGCCATCCACTTAAATTTGTTGGTTCAGCACAGGATTTAGCCAATAGTGCGCAATTTTTATTGAGTGATGAAAGTCAATGGATGACGGGTCAAATTTTGCATGTAGACGGAGGAATAGGAAATTTAAAAACAAACTAATTTTTGGAACAGTATACGATATTTTGGTTTAGAAGAGATTTGCGTGTTGATGATAATGCTGGACTGTATCATGCATTAAACTCAGGCAATAAAGTGCTACCAATTTTCATTTTTGATACGGACATATTAGAAAAGCTACCAAGTAAAAGTGATGCTCGCTTAGCAATGATTCATGCGGCTTTAGGCAAAATAACCGATACAATGAAGGGGAACCGATGCAATGTTGGAATGTATCATGGAAAACCCAAGGCCGTTTTTGAACACCTATTAGAAAAATACGCCATCGTGAAAGTAATTGCCAACCAGGATTACGAACCCTATGCTCAGAAACGAGACGAGGAAATAAAACAATTTTTGACCACAAAAGAAATACAATTTGAGACCTACAAGGATCAGGTGATTTTTGAAAAGGCAGAAGTGGTCAAGGATGACGGAACAGCTTACAGAGTTTATACACCTTTTTCAAAAAAATGGTTGGCTAAGATGCATTCTGAGGGTATTCCAAACTTCCCATCTGAAAAGCACCTAGACAAGCTCGCGCCCATAGTACAACCAACATTAAAACTAAGTGAGCTGGGCTTTAAAGCTTCTTCGATTCCCTATCCAAAATATCAACTCAACTCTGCCATCATTCGAAATTATGAAGCAACGCGCAATTATCCAGCCTTAGACCAGACTTCGAGAACTGGAGCACACCTTAGGTTTGGTACATTGAGTATTCGTAAGATGGCAGCTGAAGCGAGTAAAGAAAAGGAAATCACTTTTTTAAAAGAATTAATTTGGAGGGAATTTTTTATGCAAATTTTATGGCATTTTCCGCATACGACCTCACAATGCTTTAAGCCGCAATACGAACGAATTGAATGGAGGAATAATGAAGAAGAATTCGAAAGATGGTGCAACGGAACAACGGGCTATCACTTTGTTGATGCTGGCATGAGAGAACTCAATGCAACGGGGTTTATGCACAACCGTGTTCGTATGCTCGTTGGAAGCTTTTTGTGTAAACACCTGCTCATCGATTGGCGCTGGGGAGAGGCCTATTTTGCTGAAAAACTACTCGACTATGAACAATCGAGTAATGTTGGTAATTGGCAATGGGTAGCTGGTTGTGGGGTAGATGCTGCGCCCTACTTCAGGATTTTTAATCCCATAGAACAAATCAAAAAATTTGATAAACAGCAGCAGTATATTGAAAAATGGGTTCCCGATTTTCAAGAACTAACCTATCCACAGCCTATTGTTGATCATAAATTTGCTCGGGAACGATGTTTAACTACCTATAAAAGTGCTTTAAACAGATCGTGAAAGGAGTAAAAAAAACAAATTTACCCACTAAAATATGCCCCAGTTGTGAACGACCGTTTAGCTGGCGAAAAAAATGGGAACGCGATTGGGAACAAGTAATCTACTGTAGTAAAAAATGCAAAAAGTAAAAGGAACAGCACTCGTTTGGTTTCGTAATGATTTGAGAATATCGGATCATTACTGTCTCTTTCATGCCTCAAAAAATTATGAAAAAATCATAGCCTATTACAGTTTTGATCCTAAGCAATTTTCGATCACCTCCTGGGGTTTTAAAAAAACAGAATCTTTTCGGGCTCAATTTCTGATTGAAACTGTTCAACAATTACAACTCGATTTAGCAGCAAAAAACATCAGCCTCATCATCGAACATAACGATCCTTCGGAGAACATTCCACACTGGATTGAGTCAGAAAAAATAGAAGCTCTTTATTTTCAGAACGAGTGGACAAAAGAAGAACGAGAAACGGAAGAACGGTTAAGAAGCAACCTTCCTAACTCAGTAGAAATACACGCAGCTTATGATCAGTTTCTATTCCATCCAGAAGATGTTCCTATGTCCCTAGATCAATTGCCAGAAGTATTCACCAACTTCAGAAAACAGTGTGAAAAAAATTCTGCAGTTCGAGCCTGTTATCCAGAAGTGGAACGTCAAGAAACATCAAATACCTTACAAGAAACCTTTGCCTGTCCGTCTCTATCGGACCTTGGGCTGAATGAAATCAGTTCGCATCCCAATTCAGCTTTCCCATTCAAAGGGGGAAGTAAAGCAGCTAAAGAACGCATAGCACACTACTTTTGGGAATCTAAAAAACTCTCCTATTATAAGAATACCCGCAACGGACTTCTTGGGTTAGACTATAGTTCTAAACTTTCAGCTTGGCTAGGGAATGGTTCGCTATCGGCACGAGAAATTTATTGGGAGGTACGTAAATATGAATCTGAGATTAAAAAAAATCAATCTACTTATTGGTTGATCTTCGAGTTGATTTGGCGCGATTATTTTAAGTTTATTTCTTTAAAGCATCAGGATGCAATTTTTCATTTAAGCGGTATTTTAAATAAACGTTATCAGTGGGAAAACAGTCCTGAGGTATTTCAAAATTGGGTACAAGGAAAAACCAAAGAACCTTTTGTCAACGCCAACATGCTGGAACTAAAAAAAACAGGATGGATGAGCAACAGAGGCAGACAGAATGTTGCTTCTTTTTTTGCAAAAGAAATTTATATGGATTGGCGGATGGGAGCAGCCTATTTTGAATCTCAGCTGATCGATTATGATGTTCACAGCAACTACGGCAACTGGATGTATGTTGCTGGTGTAGGAAATGATCCTCGAGATCGGAAATTCAACATTCGGTCTCAAGCCGAACGCTACGATACAAACGGAACATTTCAACAGCTTTGGAACCAGCAAAATTTATTTGAATGATCATACGACTAATCTTAGGGGATCAACTCAATGCACAGCATTCATGGTTTCAAACTGTTGACGATTCTGTAGTCTACGTTTTGATGGAGATGGAACAAGAAACAAACTATGTAAAACATCACATTCAGAAAGTGGTCGCTTTTTTTGCAGCCATGCGCAACTTCAATCACAAATTGAAGCAGTTGGGGCATCAAACCCATTACTTCAAACTCAGCGATTCTGAAAATACTCAAAATTTAAATTCCAATCTAGAGTTCCTTTTTAAACAGTACAAGGCTGTTCAATTCGAATACCAATTCCCAGATGAACACCGCTTGGATCAACAGTTATCGGATTTCTGTTCGGCTTCTAAGCTTGCTAGTTCAGCTGTAGACACTGAACATTTTATGACCAGTAGAACTGCATTGACTGAGTTTTTTGAAGGGAAAAAGCAATTCCTCATGGAATTCTTTTACCGTAATATGCGTAAACAATTCGATATTCTGGTTGAAGGCGGACAACCAGTAGGCGGGCAATGGAATTTCGACAAGAATAATCGAAACAAATGGAAAGGAACTCCAACGATACCCGAACCCTATATTCCCAAAACAGAACAACTTCTTGAAATCAAAGAAATGATTGAAAGCTTTGGTGTAAAAACCTTAGGTAATTTCAATGAAGATCACTTTTTGTTTCCCTCATCCCGAGAGGAGGCCTTGGAGCAATTGCACTATTTCTGCGAAAATCTTTTGGTTCACTTTGGTGACTATCAAGATGCGATGCATACGGAGGAAGAAAATCTTTTTCATTCCAGAATTTCCTTTGCTTTGAATGTAAAACTCATCAGTCCTCTGGAGGTCGTTGAAAAGGTAATCGCGTATTATCACCAAAATGCAGAGGAGATTCAGTTGTCTCAAGTAGAAGGTTTTGTACGACAAATTATTGGTTGGAGGGAATATATACGCGGGATTTACTGGAAAGAAATGCCCCAGTACAAAACACTGAATGTCCTTAAAAACACCAACCCCCTCCCTGATTTTTATTGGACCGGTAAAACAAAAATGAATTGCCTGAGCCACAGCGTAAACAATTCACTGGATCATGCGTATGCCCATCACATTCAACGTCTGATGATAACGGGAAACTTTGCCTTACTAGCGCAAGTACATCCTGATGCAGTAGACGAATGGTACTTGGGGATTTATGCAGATGCATTAGAATGGGTACAACTTCCAAACACCAGAGGCATGAGTCAATGGGCAGATGGCGGTATTGTAGCCACTAAGCCTTATGTTTCTGCAGCAGCGTATATAAACAAAATGAGTACCTATTGCACAAGTTGTAGTTATGACAAAAAACAGCGCTTAGGAGACACCGCTTGTCCGTTCAACAGTTTGTATTGGAACTTTTTGGATGACAAGAAAGAACATTTTGCCAAGAACAATCGGATGGCAATGATGTTGCGTTTACTTGAAAAAATACCCGTAGAAGAACTAGCTTCAATCAAAGAGCGAGCCTATAACATCATAAAAAATCCAGATGCATACTAAGAGACCTCCTATCGGTATCGTTTGGTTGAAACGTGATCTTCGGTTGCATGATCATGCACCGCTTCATGCAGCGTTAAAAGAAAATAAAAAAGTACTCCTTGTATATGTTTTTGAAACTGCATTGGCACAAGACCCGCATTACAGTGCGCGACACTTTGATTTCATAAAACAGTCTTTAGTAGATATGAACCAGAAGCTTGAGCAATTCAACACTAAAGTTCTGGTTACCCAAGGAGTCACAATGGACGTTTTTTGTAAAATAAATGATTCTTATACAATAGAACGTATCTATTCGCATCAAGAAACTGGTCTACGTGTAACTTTTGAGCGGGACAAAGAAATTAAAAAGTGGACAGATAGCAAGCAGATTTATTGGAAAGAACACACCCAACAAGGTGTATTTCGAGGGATGAAAAATCGAAAACAATGGCTGGTCAATTGGACAAAGTCTATGAATGAGCAACAACATCCTTTTCCAAATAAAGAAGCTTCATTTTTAGAGCAAGAAAAAATAGCGGAATTGAGTCGTAGCATACCGACTCCCAAACTTATAACCAAAAACAACAGCAAGGTTCAGTTTGGTGGGAGCAGTCAAGGACGGCGTTATCTCGATTCCTTTTTTAAAGATCGGCATTATCAATACCAAAAACATATTTCCAAGCCCGATTTAGCGAGAAAGAGTTGTAGTAGACTATCGCCTTATCTAGCCTATGGAAACCTTTCGATGCGTGAGGTTCTTCAACGAACAGAAGGAGAAAAAGGAAAAGGAAACTCCAGTAACGGACTGCGAGCATTTGAGTCGCGCCTGCGCTGGCAAGCGCATTTCATTCAGAAATTTGAAATGGAATGTTCTATGGAGTTTCTCTCGGTGAACAAAGGCTATCATCGTTTGTCTAAGCCAATCATAAAAGAACGAATCGATGCCTGGGAAAAAGGGCAAACCGGAATTCCAATTGTCGATGCTTCTATGCGTTGCTTGGTTGCTACGGGTTATTTGAATTTCCGCATGCGGGCACTCGTAGTTTCCTTTTTTGTGCATCAATTATGGCAACCTTGGCAAGCAGCATCAGGTTTTTTAGCCCGTGAATTTTTAGATTTTGAACCCGGAATTCATTTTCCACAACTCCAAATGCAAGCTGGAGAAACAGGCATCAACACCTTGCGTATTTATAATCCTGTAAAAAACGGTATTGAACATGATCCCGTAGGCGCTTTTACTAAAAAGTGGGTACCTGAACTACAGTCCTTACCGGATAGTTTGGTGCATACCCCTTGGGCAATAACCGCTTTTGAAGAAGCAATGTATGGTTTTACCCCAACAGTAGATTACCCAGGTCCAATAGTTGCTTTAGACGCAAGTAGAAAGCATGCTAGTGATATTTTATGGAACATGCAAAAAGAACCCTTGGTGTATCAGGAAAGCAAACGCATTTTAAAACGACATACCCTATCCAATAGAAAAAGCATCCAATAATTATGAAAAAAGAATACAATTTTAACGATCGTGAGCTGGACAGAATCATAGAAATGGCATGGGAAGATCGTACTCCTTTTGATGCAATAAAGGATCAATTCGGAATCAAAGAACAAGAAGTAATTACGTTGATGCGGCAAGAAATGAAACCAACCAGTTTCAGATTATGGCGCGCTCGTGTGCAAGGAAGAAAAACAAAACACAGAAAATCACGCGGTATGGATGTCGATCGTTTTCGTTGCAGCAGACAGCGTGGGATCAGCAACAACAAAGTGTCGAAACGATAAATTTTGTATCTTGAGGACGGTAACCTAATCTTTTACAGCGTCAGAAAAGGTTATCATTAGGATTTTTACTTAAACATCCTTCCTATGAAAAAGAACAAAACCCAACGTACGGACAATAGTGTTTCTCTTTTTTTAGATCAAATAGAACCCGAACAAAAAAGAAAAGACAGCTTTACCCTTGTTGACTTGATGTCCAAAATAACTTCAGAGGATCCAAAACTTTGGGGTACCAGCATCATTGGTTTTGGAGAGTATCACTACAAGTACAAAAGTGGACGTGAAGGCGACTGGTTTCTTACAGGCTTTTCACCAAGAAAAAATGCACTAACTGTTTATTTGATGTGTGATCTATCGCATGAAGATCTGAATTTTGATGGGCTTGGCAAATACAAACTAAGCAAAGGATGTCTCTATTTCAAGAAAATTGAACATATCGATTTAAAGGTATTGACCCAAATCATCAAGGATTCGATTAAGATCATCAAAAAAATGTATTCTTAAGCTATTTAGCCGCTTCTCTA
>Ga0066605_10000451_pt1 | contig 27137 bp, 25 predicted proteins | sample SaaInlLV_DNA_10m_FD_60385 | JGI IMG/M metagenome (GOLD analysis project Ga0066605, IMG submission 60385) | Marine microbial communities from expanding oxygen minimum zones in the Saanich Inlet - SI075_LV_DNA_10m | ecosystem: Environmental > Aquatic > Marine > Unclassified | place: British... | reverse complement strand
AATCCATTCGGACCGGGGCGACACCGTCGACAATCGACAGCTGGTCTGAGTCATGGACAAGCGCCGTCACGGCAGCAATATCACCAGATAAAATTCGGTCGTCTTCCAGCGTCGGACACCGTTTTCGAATGAGCGACAGTACCTGCTGCAACCTTGGACTGGTCAAGAGCGGCGCCCGGCATTCGATACCCTGCGCAGCGGCGATGGCCTCAATAGCAACGATGCCGGCGCAGTTGCGGTTCATGGCAGCCAGCCGGTAAGCGGCATGACAAGCCATCGACACATGATCTTCCTGATCGGCTGACGTCGGCGTCGAGTCAATCGAACGCGGATTTGCCAATGCCTTGTTTTCACTCATTAATGCAGCTGAAGTTACCTCAGCGATCATCAGACCGGAGTTAAGCCCCGGTCGCGGCGTCAGGAAAGCGGGCAGGCCGAAGCTCAACTTTGGGTCCACAAGTAGTGCGACACGCCGCTGTGCGACGCATCCCAGCTCGCTAATCGCAAGCGCAATCTGATCCGCCGCGAACGCGACGGGCTCAGCGTGGAAATTGCCGCCAGACACAATTGCCCCGTCGGAGAGCACGAGCGGGTTATCAGTAACCGCATTTGCCTCAATACACAGGGTCGTCCCCGCCTGCCGCATCAGATCAATACACGCACCCGTAACCTGCGGGTTACAGCGCAGACAATAGGGATCCTGAACCCGCTCATCGTCTTCTCGATGACTGTCTCGAATCTCAGAGTCCTCGAGTAAATCGCGTAAAGCTCGTGCAACCTCGATCTGCCCGGGTTGACCGCGGAGTTGATGAAGCTCGTCCAAGAACGGGGCCGTTGTGGCCATCGCTGCATCTACCGACAACGCGCTGGTCGTCAGGGATGCCTGAGCAATTCGCCAGGCATCAAAGAGCCCTGCCAGTGCGAGCGCTGTTGAGACCTGAGTGCCATTAATCATGGCGAGACCTTCCTTTGCAGAGAGGCTGTAGGGCTCTAGCCCTTCCGCCGCCAGCGCGCGTCCGGCAGACTGGACCTGCCCCTGGTAACGAACCTCTCCTTCGCCGATCAGAACGGCAGTCATGTGAGCAAGTGGCGCCAAATCGCCAGAAGCGCCAACAGAACCCTGTGACGGAATGATCGGCAAGATACCGGCCTCGAGGATCGCTTCCATCTGTTCGACAATTGCCCAGCGCGCCCCCGAGGCACCACGGCCCAGGGACAAAAGCTTCAGCGCCATTACCAAACGGGTCACCGCCGGTGAGAGAGGCTCGCCTGTGCCGGCGCTATGCGAGAGGATCAGGTTAAGCTGCAGCTGATTAATATCGTCTTTATCAATGCGAACGGACGCAAGCTTGCCAAAGCCCGTGTTGACTCCGTAGACAGGCGTTTCGCCTGCCCCTGCCGCTGCGACAATATTGGCCGCCCGATCCATGCCCGGGCGCGCCGTGCGATCAAGCTGAAAATACTCGTCACCCCGGTAGATGCGCTCAAGAAGCGACAGGGTGGCCTCGCCGGGCGACAGCAGGATGCTCATACTGCCTCCATGGCACTGATTCGTCTCACGAGCGGCGTGGCACCAATGTGATAACTCAATTGCGCTGGATGGCTGACATTCCACACCGCGAGCTCGCCCCGTCCGCCCTTGACCAGCGTGCCAAACTCGCCGCCCAGCCCCAATGCGAGAGCCGCCTCTCGCGTCGTCCCCAGCAACGCCTCTTCCGGCGTCAAACCAAATAAATTGCAAGCCAGATTCATTGCAAGCAACAGCGACGACAGCGGCGAGCTACCCGGGTTACAGTCAGTAGCGACGGACATGCCTACGCCGGCGTCGCGCATCGCCGCCACTGGCGGCTGTTGTGATTGTCTTAGCGCGTAAAAGGCGCCGGGCAATAGCACCGCCCCGGTTCCCGCGGCTGCGAGTGCCGCCACGTCGCTCTTCGCCAGATACTCAAGATGATCGACAGACAACGCTTGGTATTCGGCAGCAAGCACAGCCCCCCGCTGATTCGAAAGCTGTTCTGCATGGAGCCTTACTGGCAGACCCAGCGCGACAGCTTTGTCAAAAAGCCTAGCGATCTGCGCAACGCTGAAACCGATCGTCTCACAAAATCCGTCGACCGAATCGACCAGCCCCTCAGCTGCCGCTCTCTCAAGCCCCGGGATCGCCACCTCATCAAGGTAGCGGTCCGCCTCATCCTTGTATTCAACCGGTAGAGTGTGTGCGGCGAGCCATGTTGTAACGATTTTGACCGGTCGCAAATCTCCGAGTCGGCGCGCGATACGCAACATTCGGATTTCGTCGTCTATGGTCAAGCCGTAACCGGATTTGATTTCGACGACGGCGACGCCGTCTGCCAGAAGCCGGTCAAGGCGCACTAGGGATTGACGGGTTAATTCCTCATCACTCGCTGCGCGAGTCGCCTTTACGGTAGACAGGATTCCTCCGCCAGCCCGGGCAAGCTCCTCGTAGGTTGCCCCTCCGAGTCGCATTTCAAACTCACCGGCCCGGTCACCCCCGTGCACCAGGTGTGTGTGACAGTCGATCAGAGCAGGGGTGACCAACGCGCCGCCGAGATCAATCTTCGCCGAGTCCAGATAGACAGGTGGCATTGCTTTTGCCTCCCCCACCCACTCGATATAACCGTCTCGCAAGCAAAAGGCGGCATCGCTGATCAGGCCATAGGGAACGTCGCCCTTGACCATAGTCGCCAGCAGGCAATTGTCGTACACATGCGTATTCATGAAGCCAACATCTATAAACCGGTGCTACAATTTAATATGTGCATACATATTAGTCAAAAACCATGCAAGAGCAGATTCTTTTCGCCACTAATGTGCTGACGGCGAGCGGCTGGCAGCACAATGCCCACGTCATTATCGACACCGAAGGACGTCTTCGCGCCGTTGCTGAGGGGCAGCCGCTCGGGGCTCGCCGGTTCGATGTTCTTTTGCCCGCACCGGCCAATGTCCATAGCCACAGCTTTCAACGGGCAATGGCGGGACTAACGGAACACCGCGAGCGTCGGGGAGAGGATAATTTCTGGAGCTGGCGACAGCTGATGTATCAATTTCTCGAACGTCTAGATCCTGAGGATATCGAAGCAATAGCGGCCCACGTGCAGATGGAGATGCTCGAGGCGGGCTACGCCAGCGTCGGCGAGTTCCACTACCTTCACCATCAGCGCGATGGAAATTCGTATGACAACCCGGCAGAGCTCAGTTATCGGGTTTTAAATGCGGCCAAGACGAGTGGAATTGGCCTTACACACCTGCCGGTTTTGTATATGCGGGCCGGTCTCGATGGCGGGATGCTCACAGACGGTCAATTACGATTCGGCTGCACACTCGATCGATTCACCGAGCTCTACGACGCATTGATTGCAGCGTTTCGGGACAGTCCGAAGGACTTCCGCCTCGGCATCGCTCCACACTCGCTCCGGGCGGTTGATCGGGACGGACTCCAACTGGCCACCGACTTGGCCTGCGACGGCCCGATTCACATCCATATCGCCGAGCAAACGGCCGAGGTGGAAGCGGTCAGACATTCACTGGGTGCGACGCCTGTCGGCTGGCTGCTCGATCACGCGCCAGTAGACGAGCATTGGTGCCTCGTACATGCGACGCACAGCGACGAATCCGAACTCAGGAAACTCGCCGCGTCGCATGCTGTCGCCGGTCTGTGCCCCATTACGGAAGCGAATCTCGGCGACGGTATTTTCGACGCCGTCACATTTACTGAGCATGGCGGAAGACTGGCGATTGGATCAGATTCCAATGTGCGCATAGCGCTCGCAGAAGAGCTCCGCCTGCTCGAGTACTCTCAACGCCTGCATCATCGGGCGCGGGTCCAGTTGAGTGATGATAATCTGTCGTGCGGACGCTTCCTGTATGAACAAGCGAATCGAGGCGGCGCGCAGGCACTCGCTCGGGACGCCGGACGCATAGAAGTCGGCGCACTGGCTGACCTAGTCGCACTGGATGGTGAACATACCGCACTGCGCAATCGACACGGAGACGAGCTCCTCGATGCCTGGATTTTCGCCGCCGATGACAGATTGGTAACGGACGTCTGGTCAGCCGGCCGACATGTCGTACAGGAAGGCCGACATATCAGGCGCGACGCCATCAGCAGGGCGTTCAACACTGTTATGGACAACCTGATGTCAGCGCGATGAGCAGGCACAGTCACCAATCAATCCGAGAATCGATTCGACGGCGCCTAACGAGCGGCGAATGGCTACCGGGTGCGCTCATGCCGGGAGAGACCGAGATAGCCGCGGAATTCGGTTGTGCCCGATCTACAGTAAATCGCGCCCTGCGAGGACTGGCTGAAGAAGGCCTGATCGAGCGAAAACGTCGCGCGGGCACCCGGATACTGGAGCTGCCCGTAAGGCGCGCCCACTTCGACCTGTCACTGATTCGGCAGGAGGTCGAATCGATGGGATCCACATACCTGCCGCAGGTAGTCCTCAGAGAGATCGTGCCCCCTCCAAAACGCATTGCCGAGCGTCTCAAGCTTGAGCCATCGGAGCCGCTGTTGCACCTCGAGACGGTTCACCTCGCTTCCAGCCACCCACACGCTTTTGAGGACCGCTGGGTTAATATTGACGCAGCACCCGGCATTCTCGACGCGCCGCTCGATAAGATCAGTGTCAATGAATGGCTAATTCGCGAGGTGCCCTATTCCAGCGGCGATGTTATTTTTGCAGCGCAAAATGCCGGGCCCCGCGAAGCAAAGGCCCTGAATACGTTGCCGGGTGATGCGCTGTTCACGATTGACCGAGCGACATGGTTTAACGATGTCTATGTTACTGCGGTCAAGCTGTTCTACCCCCCTGGACATGAGCTTCGGACGACCCTCTGACAACGGTCAGCCCATGGGCTGCCCTGTCTTCCCTACAGTCTTGTGCTTGGCTAACCACCTACTTCTTTTTTCGGCAACCAGGCCTTCCGCTGCTATCCATATGATCGGACGCCACATACACTCCAAAAACATACCCTGCTAGCACGGTGCCTGGAAAAATGACAATCGAGAGGCTGACAATACAGGACCTGAAAAGCTTCCCACGGGTGCCATGGAAAAACGGTAACGGACACACAAGAGAACTAGCGGCGAGTGACCGCGGGATGGATTCCAAAGAACCTGTCTGGCGTATCAGTCAGGCCGACATCGTTCACAATACAGCTTTTTCTTCATTCCCATATTACAACCGCAGCCTTGTCCTGATCGACGGCGCCGGGCTTGGACTCACCCACGTTGACCAGCCCCCACACACGCTAAAAAAGCCATTGGACACTGCGCACTTCTCAGGGAAATACGAGACACTGCCCACGTTGATAGACGGCAGCGTTCGAGTATTAAACATCATGGCTCAGGCCAGAGATTGCCAGGTGAAGTTAACAACCGTCTCGACCCCGACAACCGTACACGTCGACTGCACCTACCTCGCGCTGTTTGTTGTGAGCGGCGAACCATCACTGGATAGGCTGGGCGAGTCGGAGCTCGTATCCTTTTCAGCGGAAAATTTCGTACAAATCTATCAGCCCTGCAGCGGTGACTACCTCTTTAGCGGCGGTAGCGTAATCGTTATTCAGATCAGCTGATTGTCTCCTAAAGATATTGGCAAGCTAGTTCGGCATGTACTCACAACACTCCTTATATCCCGCCTAAACCTCGCTAGGGAGTAACAAGGGATATGGCGGAGAGCGAGGGATTCGAACCCTCGATACCTTACGGTATACACACTTTCCAGGCGTGCGCCTTCGACCACTCGGCCAGCTCTCCGTGGGCGCCGATGTTAGCACAGTGATAAGCGCCTGAACCGATGGCCTAGCCTAAAACGAGGTGCCCACCTCGAGACTGAGGTGATACTTCTCCGAAGACTGAGGACCATTCAGATCAAGGAATAAAGGCCGAGCATAAGAAACCTCCGCATACCACTTATCCGCAAACGGCATGCGCAAAAAAACCTCAGCATCAAGCTGCTTACCACCAAATGCGTTCGGATTTGTCACGGGCGCGGGGTACGGAAACGCCAGATTGGCAACCCTCAACGAGGCGTCCTCACCATGAATATCATCACGCCAACGATAGTCCAGCCGCACCCCGGGCTTCAGTACTGATGAGCCATTCCACATAACCCAACCACCAACGCTCGCTTTGTTACCGAGGCGATAATCACGGTCATTCTTGCCCGTACGAACAGCAATGCTGGCGTCCAGGCCCCAATCCCAGCGAGCCTCATACTTACGGAAGCTTAAAAAGAGTGGAAAATCCCATGTGCCTGAGCCTAATTGCATGGTGTAGGGCAGTTGCTGATTTCCAGGCGCCCTGGGAGTGTCACCTTCTTCATCAATGGAACCGGTGGGCGCACTCACCCCCAGTCCCGCCTTCCATACACTGTTTACGGTCTGCTTAAGCCTCCTATCCAACACCACTGCCAGATCACCCACGCCGTCGGAGCTGATATTGAAAGCGTCATAACCCGGGACAATAGAGATGTGGTCAGTGCTTTGCTTCACCATCGGCAGCTGAGCCCTCACTGTCAAAGTATCGGTTAAGTCAAAAGCCACCCTCAGGGCATGAACTTCCTGCTTAATCTCAGTAGGCACAACCGGATAGTTTGTATCGGTGCGTGGCTCTACCCCCGGGGTGAACAGCACGTCGTCGTAAGACACACTGTTAGTCCCTATGTAGTACTCGTCGTAATCTGAGACCGCATACGTATAGGAAACATGCCAACGGCTATCCAACATTGCTCTTTCAGAATCGCTAATAACGTTTGCAGCAAAAAGCTCTTCTATCGAAAGATCCAATAAATCCGTGGGCACTTTTTGTGCAAATGTTGTCGCGCTACAACAGACGGTTAGCGCTGCGGCACAAAGCCTAATGATGCGGTACTTTACGAAAGTTCTAAATTCCATTTTAAAAAACCTCCCCATCATCCTTGTCAATATCCCGGTTCGCCCTACCGGATTTATTTTTGCAACAGGCATCCAGGACCTCTTGTAATGCTGCTGGACGGATAGGCTTGGTAAGGTAGTCCGCCATGCCCTCGGCTAAATACTTTGCCCGATCTCCGCTCATCGCGTGGGCCGACAATCCCACTACCACGCACTCTGCGTTAATCAAATCACGGCGCTGGAGCGCGCGAATTTGGCGTGTCGCCTCCAACCCATCCATTCTGGGCATTTGAATATCCATCAACACCAGATCAAAAACTTGCGATTCAAAGGCCTCCACCGCCGCTAGGCCGTCGGCCACCACCCTGATTTCCATGACCAAATCCGCCAGCATTTCGCTAATAATGAACTGGTTGACCTCCGAATCTTCGGCAACCAAAACCCTGAGCTCATACCGAGCTGATCCTGCCTGCTCTCTTTGCTTGATTTCTGGCGCGACATCAGCCAAGTCAGGATTGGTAAGCCTCCCCAGCCGCGCCGACTCTGATCTGGCCTGACTAGCGGTCAATGCAGAAATAGAGGGACCGAGCGTCTCATCGGAAGATGCCTCTAAAAGCGGAATCTCGAATACAAAAATGCTGCCTCGGGCTGGGTTAGGCTGGTAACCAATGGAGCCTTCCATCAAGGTCGCCAACTGTCTGGCAATCGCCAACCCCAAACCGGTTCCACCATGCGCCCGAGTCAGACTCACATCTACCTGAAAAAACTCTCCAAAGATGCGCTCTGCATCCTCTGCAAGAATACCCGGCCCAGTATCTTCAACACTGAACTTTAACTTGGGCGAGACGGCGTCATCGATCACACGAACAAGCAAAGTGACAGACCCACTATCCGTGAATTTAATCGCATTACCAATTAAATTAAGTAGCACCTGTCGAATACGCCCTGGGTCGCCAACTATGCGTCGCGGCACGCTCTCACCCATGTCAAAGTGCAGTTGAAGCCCTTTCTGCTTGGCCGTTTCTGCAAATAGCGCTTCGATCGAAGAAATGCTATCCGCGAAGTCGAAAGTTTCTCGTATGAGAACCAAGCGGCCCGCCTCAATCTTGGTGAAATCAAGAATATCGTCAATGATCGTCAGCAAGGCCTCAGATGATCGCTCGATCGTCTCAAAGTATGCTCTCTGCTGATCACTCAGTTGACCTCGCTTTAGCAAGGTGATCATGCCCATAACACCGTTCATAGGGGTGCGTATCTCGTGAGACATATTCGCTAGAAAACTTGTTTTAGAGCGCGCGGCCGTCTCCGCTTCATCCCTCGCCTTCACCAGCGCGGCGATCATATTTTTGAGTCGTTGCTCCCGATCTTCAGTTCGGACCATTAGCTCGTTGAAGGCGTCTACCACCAGCCCCAGCTCGTTGTTCTGCTGGTAGGAGAACCGTCGGCCGTAGTCCTCACGTTCCGTGACTTCAGACATCATTGCCGCAAGGTCAGCCAGAGGTTGAGTTACTCGGGCATTTAAAGCTCTCGACAGCGCATACGCGGCTAAGATACCCACTAACCAAAGCAGCCCAGCCAAAACAGAAACCCATATCAAACGCTCATAAACCGGCCACAGGTTTACCGCCACGCTCAACGAGGCAATTTGTTCTCCTTCTAGCTGAACAGGAATCCTCAGTGTCTCCGAGTACGCACTCTCCAAGAGCTCGTCAGGCGACGATTCTGCGAGTCGGTAGCGCGCAAAATCGGTTCCGTCTAACAATACAAGCCGCGCGTCGATTACATCCGGCGCCGAATCCAACCCTCTCAAAAGCTCTGCGGCCGTACCCGGGTCCCGAAAAACGACAGAAGCGGTCAAATTGGAGGCCAGCACGCTCGCCAAAGCAGAGGTGCTCTCCAAAAGCTCTTCCTTAGCGCCCATCAGAGAGACAGCCAGTAAGACAAACAGGAACACTCCACCCACCATACTGGTGATAAAAGCACCTACTTTTGCGAGGTGCCGATGGATAGAGTGTTGTCCGATTCGACTAAGCATCACCCGAAAGGTCTCCCACCACCTCAGATAGCTGCAGTAACTTGCTACTAGCCCTCAAGCCTGCCGATTCCAGCACCTCGAGATTAATGACCAGCTTCATCCTCGCGCCATTGCGCTTCAGCTCAATCATGCCGCCTTTTCTGGCAAACCCTGGCTGATCACTTACCCACAGCACACCCCTGGCAGCCACCAATTTCTCTGCGTTGTCATTGAAAGATTCAAAGACCACATCACAGCCATTGACTTGATGTGAAACGAGGGGCCTCACCTCACGATCACCAGACTCAGTGGCAACGATCTCCTGTAATAGCGTCGCGAGTTCTGACGCCGGAGCAATGCAAAAAATCCTTGCAGATTGGTCATCTGGCCAACTGACAAACTGCGATAACCGCAATAAAAAAACGGCCTTCAACTCGTTTTCAGTCAAGCCGGGCGCAGCGCTTGAGGGCAGCGAGAAGGCAATCAGGGCAACAGTTAGCAGGGCGCTCGAGAGAGCGCTACGACGCATTAGCCTCAAGGTCATGAAGACTACTGTCGCCCAATACGCTGGGGATCGATCGGAATCACACCAGAACTCCGCCACGGTGTGATATCGATACCCCCTCTACGCTGATAGAAGGCAACGACGTCAAGGGATTTCAGACCCAGACCCATCAGATCTGAGTAAATCTGCTCAACACATTGCTCATGAAAGCCCTGATGCGAGCGGTAAGCATCGAGATAGGTCGCTAGACTGGCAGGATCGATGGGCGGACCCGAATAGCGGACCCACAGACTGCCCCAATCTGGTTGCGCGGTGACCGGGCAAAGCGATCGAAGACTGTGACTTACAAGGTGTTCAGACACGACATTCCCCTTCCCTGGTGAAATCGTCAAAACAGTGGCATCGATTATGGCAAGCCCTTCGCTTGTGTTGCAAGCGGGCAGATTCACGCCAACCAACTCACGAGTAAGACTCGCCAACCGGTCCACCGGCGTGCAAGACAGCGACACCGTAGCGCTCACACACGCTGAAACATCGCGCACTATCGCCTGTATCGCCGCCTCATGAGTCTCGAAATGGTGATGATTCAGGGAGTTTAGGTAGAGCTTGAGAGACTTGGATTCTACGGTCGCGGGCGAGTCCGCCGGAATAGCCAGCACCCCCACCCAATGCTCCACCGTTTGCTGGACACACCACGACATCTCATAACAGTGCCAAATGTCCCATCCGTGACCGATGCAAGAAAACGGACGGTGACGTTCAATGCGCTCAAGTACATGTGGCGCATAAGACAGCGGCGCAGGGACGGCTTGACCGAGAACGCCTTTCATAAACTTTAGGTGCGCAACCGTCGACCGGTTTTGAGTAAATGCGCCGCGTACCAATACGCCACCAACGTGAAAGCCCCGATCATGGCGAACGCAAATCCAACGCTGACATCGCTCACACCCAACACACCATAACGGAAGGCGTTTACCACGTAGACCAACGGATTGGCTTGCGAAACCGTTGCCCAAAATTCCGGCAGCAAGTCCAGAGAGTAAAACACGCCCCCTAAGTAGGTTAACGGCGTGAGGACAAATGCAGGAACAATATTGATGTCATCGAAGGTATTGGCAAATACGGCATTGATCAGACCGCATAACGAAAAAAGGATAGAGGTCATCGCCACCACGGCAACCACCACAATGTAACTATGTATGCTGAGATCCACGAACAAAGACGCTACCAGCGTCACAATGACTGCCACCAACATGCCGCGACTGACACCACCACTGACGAAACCCAAAAGAATAATGTGATTGGGCGTAGGAGAGACCAGTAACTCCTCAATGCTGTTATTAAATTTTGAACCAAAAAATGAGGACACCACATTGGCGTACGAGTTGGTGACAATGGCCATCATAATGAGCCCCGGCACCACGAACTCCATGTAGCTAACACCGCCCATCTCACCAATACGCGAACCAATCAGGTTACCGAATATCAGGAAATAAAGTGACATTGTGATCGCCGAGGGCAACAGTGTCTGGGTCCAGATACGCGTGTATCGGCGAATCTCCTTGCGCATGAGCGTCAGCAATGCCACCCATTGCTCGTAGGGAGTCATGACGCCTGCTCCAGTAGCGATACAAACATTTGCTCAAGCCGATTCTCTCGATTACGCATACTGATAATGCTCACACCTCTCTGATGCAAGCCCGCCATGAGCTCAGCCAGATCTTGTCCCCGATCGATCTGCGCTTCGATGCTGTAATCGTCTTTTCGGGTGATGGTGAAACCCTGCACCGAGAGGTCCTGGGGCAGAGTCTCACGCGAATCCAGAATGAAAATTTCTCGATGCAGTTCTCTCAAAAGGTTCTTCATCGACGTGTTAGTCACGATTTTTCCGTGATTGATGATGGCGATATTGCGGCAGAGAGACTCCGCTTCCTCGAGATAATGCGTGGTCAGAATGATCGTTGTCCCCGCTGCATTGATCTCGCGCAAAAAATTGTACATCGAACGCCGCATCTCGATATCAACACCGGCAGTGGGCTCATCAAGAATTAGAACGCTAGGCTCATGGATCAACGCTCTCGCGATCATTAATCGCCGCTTCATTCCGCCCGAGAGCATTCGAGCTCGAACATGTCGCTTATCCGCCAGCCCCAGCTTCTCCAGGTACAGATCTATTCTCCCGAGCGCGGTTTTGAGCGGTATACCGTAATAACCGGCTTGATGAATCAAAATGTCTTCAACGCTTTCAAACACATTGAAATTAAATTCCTGTGGCACGACGCCAAGGTGACGTTTCGCTCCCGCAAAGTTCTCATCAATATCGATTCCTTTTACACGCACGGTGCCCGCTGACTTTTGAACCAATGAACAGATCACACCAATCGTGGTCGACTTACCTGCGCCATTGGGTCCCAATAATGCGAAGAAATCGCCTTTCTCCACCTGCAAATCGATCCCTTTTAACGCTTGCAATCCATTGGCGTAGGTTTTTTCTAGTCCGGTGATTTCAAGGGCGGGGGGCATGAATTGTTACCTTCTCCGAGGAGATTCAGAAAGCGGCGTAGTGTAACCAATCCCGCCACCCATCAGAAGGAAGTCAAATTCGCCCTTGACGGGCCTGAAGGGGGTAACTAACATGCGCGCCTGCTGTTATTAGGATCACTGTCCCCTTCGTCTAGTGGCCTAGGACACCGCCCTTTCACGGCGGGAACAGGGGTTCGAACCCCCTAGGGGACGCCATTTTAGCGGGTGTAGCTCAGTTGGTAGAGCGCGACCTTGCCAAGGTCGAGGTCACGAGTTCGAACCTCGTTACCCGCTCCATATCTCGATAAATCAAGCGTTTGTGGCGCATTGCTAGATGTGGCTACGACGCTTGCTTTGTCTTCCGGCAGTGAATTTGGATCGCTACGGCAGACAGCCAGCAAAACCCTCTCCCAGAATCTTTCCCTGATTGATTCTTCACCCCAACGGCCGCCGCCGCAGCAGATACTGTTACCCCTACCACCGACATTCCCGAAAATCAGGGCGAATGCGCTGGAAAAAGGGGATCGTTGCCGTGTGGGATAAACGCTGCACCCGGCTCTACGTTGTCAAAGATTATTGTCCTGAACACCGCTGCATGCGTCGTATGACGATCGAGGGTGATGCGTCATTTTATTGGCTGTCGCTCAGTTCATAGAGCGCAACTTTGCCAAGGTGGAAGTCGCGAGTTCGAACCTCGCTTCCCGCTCAATTTCTCTTGCTCTTTAAACGCCGCGTTATGCGCTAACACCAGATTTACTGTGGCTCATCATTGGCGTCATCCAGCTTAATAGACAAGCTATTAATACAATAGCGTTGCCCGGTTTCGGTAGGCCCATCAGGGAACACATGCCCGAGATGTCCACCACAACGCTGGCAGAGGACCTCGGTCCGAACCATGCCATGGCTGGTGTCGCGGCTTTCCACAACTACCCCCTCAATCGCGGGTCGGTCAAAGCTCGGCCAGCCACACCCGGCATCAAATTTTGTGTTCGACCTAAAAAGCGTTTCGCCGCAACCACGACAACGATAAGTACCGTCCTCCCAAACATTCCAATACTCACCCGTGAACGCCCTCTCAGTACCTTTTTCTCGCAGCACATAATACTCCTCGGGCGTCAGTTGCTCTCGCCACGCTGCCTCGTCCTTCTCATCCGTCATTATTACCTGCCTATTCCATCACTCTCATACCCAAGCGACTCGCCATTTCTCCGAGCTCAGGTGAGCCGGTCTGTATTCTAATCGTTCGCCCTGACCATTCTGAGGGCTGTCGATACGTTTTTCGCAGTTTATCGAATTCACCCGCATTAAGAGCACCCAAGCCAACCTCACGAATACGCGCATCTTCGCGCGCCAGTGTGCCTTGGTTTTTTAAGAACGTTGTTGCCCAGTCGACGGCATCACACGCCGCGCCCTGATCCTCTATAACTTGCTCTGCGGGTAGTATCTCAGACGAACCTGGCGACAGCAGATCTTTGAGATCCTCGCCAGCCCAGCACGCCAACGCCCGAGCCAATATATTGCTTCCGCGCGCTTTCGCATCTAGCGAGTGTCCGGCGATATGCGGCGACACCCAATCCGTGTCCGACAACACTGCAGCTGATAACAGGGGCTCACCGGGCCAGGTATCCAAAATCACTGTCAATGGGCTGTCTAACAGCTGTGTCAGCGCCTCCGATGTTATTAGTTCTCCGCGCGCAGCATTGATAAACAGACCCATACCGCGCCGCTCTGCGGCCTGCACCGCACACTCGGCATTTTTGAGGTTCAAAAGGCCACTCGAAGCGTGAGGACCTTGGTCGTGCAGACTGGCATGTAACGACACTATTGGTTGACACAACGCTTCATTAAGACTCACTCGAGTAATATTAATTGGCCAATCCCTGATAAAAGGATCATGGGCCACCACCGAACACCCCAACTGCAGCAACCGGTTTGCCAGTCGACCACCTATCTCTCCAAGGCCCACAATACCGACAGGCAGACCATTCAGCAGCGGCGCCAAGAACCCACTCAGCGCTATCGCCGACAGCACGTATTCCACAACGGCAACAGCATTGGAACCGGGGGCGGCAGACCAAGCAATATCCGATTGCGCCAGCGCTTCTACATCAAGATGGTCCTTACCAGCGGTAGCCGAGCCCACAAAGCGAACCTGGCTGTTCTGCAGTAGTTTGGCGTCCACCCGAGTGATTGATCTCACTAACAAGACCTCGGCGTCGCTTATCGCCATGGAGTTGATGTCACGCCCGCTTAGCACCTGCACTTCGCCCAGAAGGTGCCTGAGCGCGGGGGTTATCGGAATCCCCTCGTCCAACACCCAACGCATCTTTCTGAGCTCGGACTTCATGCGCTACCCGTTACCTTCTCGACATGTATACCGGCAAACTCACGATTCAAGGCCTGACGAAATTGCTCTGCACGCGAGGGCAAACCTTCCTTCAAGAAACGTGATCGCCAATACGTAATGCGCGTCACAAAAACCTCAAGTTCGGTATCTGTCACGCCACCCTCGACATTGTCGACACTGGGTGCGAAAGCCACACCGCAGGCATCACAAAATATCGACTCAATCGCTTGGGGCCGAGCCTCGACAGAGAAAAAGGCAGATTGCTGCGCTTCAGACCGCCCGTCTGGTGCGTACCAGTAGCCATAGTCGGGCAACTGGTGCCTGCGCTTACCCGCTACACACCAATGCGCTACCTCGTGCAAAGCGCTGCGCATGAAATCTTCACGAAAATGAATATGCGCGACGTTACCGGGCTCATAAAAAGGCTCCCTCGCACCACCCACTAAGAAGGTCGCCTCTTTGATCCCAAAGCACGCATTGAAAAGCTCGACAATGACGCCTGCGCTGGTTGCAGCCCCGGATACGCCCATTGAGAAAACTAGCTGATCGCCTTACGAATGTGATACCGAAATTGCTCCCCGTCTTGATGCGAAAGCAATAAGGCGTGCCCCAAAAACTCGCAGAAGTTAGCAACATCTCGCTCGGTCGAGGGGTCAGTCGCATGTAACACCACCTCCTGCCCCGGCTCGAGTCGTCGCATCGCTGCGTGCAACAACATCAGGGGTTCCGGACACTTGAGGCCGACCGCATCAATTGTTTCCTGCGGCGCGGAATCGTCCACAACATTACTCCGCGGGCTTTACGAATCTCAGCGTCATTCGATCACTCTCGCCGATGGATACAAAGCGCGCGCGATCAACATCACCTTCAGTCAGGGTGGGCGGCAGCGTCCACACACCTTGCGGATAGTCCTTGGTATCTTTTGCATTAGCGTTGATCTCACTGCGCCCGTCCAACTCCAGACCCGCCAGCTCCGCCAACTCGATGACCTTTGATTCGGTAACGTATGCGCTGCTCTTCATTTCATCGACGCTAAGCCCTTCATCACCTCGATGCTGGACAATCCCCAACACTCCGCCGGGTTTAAGCGTCTCTGCAATTGCTGAGAACATCATTTCGGCCTGATCGGCGCGCAACCATGAATGGACATTACGAAACGCCAACGCCATATCGACGCTGCCTGCGGGCGCAGGCGCGGTCGCACTGGGGGGCTGTAGCACACTGACTTCAACCTCACCCAGCACGTCACCGTTTTCCCCTAACTTCTTTAAAAATCCTCCCAGAGACCGCCGGGCATAGTTACCGCCATTTGGACTCCCGTGCGCGGCGATGAGCTTGCCATTGCCCTTCATTAAGGGGCCAAGCACCTCTGTATACCAACCCCCACCAGGTGAAACCTCCATCACCGTCATCCCCGCTTCGAGACCGAAAAAAGATAGCGTCTCTCGCGGATGACGATAGAAGTCTCTAGCCTTGTTTTGCTCAGAGCGATGCTCACCCGCCAGTGCGGCATCCCACCCGAGTTCTGCCCGCACCATCCCGCTGAGCAGAAGCAGCATAGCTGCCACTATTACTGTCAATCTGGTCATTCTTCTACTCCTGATAAAATCGTCTAGTCATGACTATAACCGCTTTTGATGCGCTTCCAGCTCCTAAAGGATACGGCTCAGCGGCGCCCTTTTAACCGGCTGAGACACCAACCGGCCAACGCCGCAACCGCGACGACAACGGCGACCCCAAGGCTTACCCAAAAAAAGTGCGTCCACAAGCGCTCCGGTGACACACCCACAATATCGACAGCACCCCAAAATAGTGCAGCGCATGCCGCCGTGGCCAGTACGACCGTGCGAGCCCGGCTTCTTCGAATCATCAAACGGGTGCGTTGCGTGCTGCCGGCACAGCCACCGGCGCAACATCCCCATTTTGTCCTCGGTGTCTCAGCGCGTGGTCGATCAAGACCAAAGCCAGCATGGCTTCAGCAATCGGGGTGGCGCGAATACCAACACAAGGGTCATGGCGGCCGGTGGTGACAACCTCTGCCGAATCACCTGAGGCAGTAATCGTCTGGCCTGGAATACGTATGCTTGAAGTGGGTTTTAACGCAATACTGACTCGAAGCGGCTGACCCGAGGAAATACCGCCCAGCGTGCCGCCCGAATGATTACTCAAAAATCCGTCTGGAGAAATCTCATCTCGATGCTCGCTACCCAATTGCGATACCGCGTCGAAACCATCCCCTACCTCAACACCCTTTACGGCATTGATACCCATCATGGCGTGCGCTATGTCGGCATCGAGGCGATCAAAAACAGGCTCGCCCCACCCGGCGGGCACATGCTCCGCCACAATATTGATGCGTGCACCCACGGAATCCCCCTGCTTGATGAGCTCTTGCATGTAAGTTTCCAACTGTGGGATCAGGTTGGCGTCGCCGCAGAAAAATGGGTTCTGCTCTACCAGCTCCCAATCGTGCTGCTGAGCGAGCAATGGTCCCAAGGCACTCAGGTACCCCCGAATTTGCACGCCATAACGCTCCGATAACCACTTCTTGGCAATTGCCCCAGCCGCCACCCGCATAGTGGTTTCTCGGGCAGAGGATCGACCGCCGCCGCGATAATCACGCAGCCCATACTTGGCATCATAGGTATAGTCAGCATGAGCAGGCCTGTATAAATCCTTGATTTTGCTATAATCTTTTGATTTTTGGTCTTCGTTATGAACTAGCAACCCAATTGGCGTGCCCGTCGTGAAGCCCTCAAATACGCCTGACAAAATCTGTACCGCATCGTCTTCTTTACGCTGCGTTGTATAACGCGACTGGCCTGGCTTACGACGATTCAAGTCATGTTGCAAATCTGAGGCTTGCAGTGGCATTCCTGGGGGACAGCCGTCAATAACGCAGCCCAGCGCTGGACCATGGCTTTCACCAAAGGTTGTCACCGTAAACAGCTTACCAAACGAGTTACCAGACATTCGCGCCTCCTAATCCCAATTATAGGTCGCCAGCCGCACTCCAGTCCCGTAATTCCTGCGCACTTACGGCCGCCACACCCGCACCGCCGCTAGGCAGGTCTATCCAGGTAAAGGGTACTTTTGGCAAGCGACGCTCCAGAGCTTCAACACTTTCTCCCACCTCCAGAATTAGTAGTCCGTTGTCTGACAGCACTCGCGTGGCATCCCGCAAGAGGTCTACCGCCAATGCGACCCCCTCCTCGTCCGCCTGCAAGGCGCCATATGGTTCATACCGATATTCCGGGGGTAGCTGGTGCATTTCGATCGTCGAGACGTAGGGCGGATTTGCCAAAATCAAATCAATGCTTTTCGGCGCAAGCGGAGTCAGAAGATCGGCCATTATGCAATGGACTCGTCCATTGGGAGCACACCGCTGTATGTTTTCATGTGCCAGCGATAGCGCACGCTGGTCAATATCGCTGAGCAACACGACGGACGAAGTGAATACATGCGCCGCAATAATTCCCAAGCTGCCACCGCCACAACACAGGTCCACCACGGTACGCGGAGCCACCTGTGGGCGCCACCAGGGTCGACACCCCTCCACCAATACCTGTGCAATGGGCGATCTCGGTACTAACGCTCGGTCATCACAGTTAAAACAAAGACCTGCCAGCCAAGCCTCTCCTAGCAGGTAAGCCAGTGGCACCCGTTCTTCGCAGCGCCCTCTCAGCAATTCACTCAAGCGCGCCACCGCCCGCTTAGGAAACGGATCCGCCAAAAGATCACGCGTCTGCTCCGGAGGCAACCGGGCCGCCCCTAAGACCAGGGCTACCGCCTCATCGTGGATAGACTCATATCCATGGCCACAAAATACATTAGCCGTCGTCAAGCTTTCCACGACCTCACTTAGCGCAGCACCAAAAGTTTCCATATGAGTGTCTAGAATAATTGACGCGCCATGATACCCTTAATTATATACACCTTACCCAGCGGGATTATATTCATCGGCAACAGACACTCTGTTTTCTCGGAAATCCGGCCCTCAGCAGGGCATCGAGCAGGAGTGGATATGATTAATGTTCAATTGTGAGGCCGCAGGATCAGTGCCGATTCGATTCCCGGCAAACCGAGGTGATGCAGGTTATTCGTGCCACGATGCAATCTAAGTGGCCACTGTCACAGTAGAAAGTAAGTGCAGCGTAACGAACCCAGAAGAGGTATCTATGTCGATTAACCCATTACAGACAAGAACTCCCACAACACTGCCTGGCTCGCTGACGCCCGAGGCCATTGCTGTTCGTGGCGCGCTATTAAGGCGAGGTTTGGAAACCCCTATGACCAGCAACGAGCTGTCGAGGGACCAACGCTATTCGAAGATCAGAGACGCCTTTACCGAAATTATGGAATCTCTTGGACTCGATCTGCGGGATGACAGTCTCGAAGAAACGCCCCATCGCATCGCCAAAATGTACGTTGACGAAATCTTTGGCGGCTTGGATTACGCGCAATTTCCCAAGATCACGCTCATTGAAAACAAAATGAACGTTGAGGAGATGGTCTGTGTCGAGAACATAGATCTGACGAGCACCTGCGAGCACCACTTCGTAACAATCGATGGCTCTGCGAAAGTCGCTTACATTCCGAAGGACACCGTTATTGGTCTGAGCAAAATTAACCGACTAGTCAGATTCTTCTCTCAACGACCACAAGTGCAGGAACGGCTGACACAACAGGTGCTTGTAGCGATGCAAACGCTGCTCGGCACGGAAGATGTCGCCGTGACCATTAATGCGGTCCACTACTGCGTCAAGGCACGAGGAGTTAAAGACGGTAATAGCAGCACGAGAACAACGTCCCTCGGAGGGGTATTCAAATCTGACCCTGCGTCACGGGCCGAATTTCTGAGTTAGCCACCCGTTAATCTCAATCTCATCAGGGCACGTTAACGCAGCGACCGGGCACACAGCAGCACCCTTATGGCTCGGCGCTATTGAGCAGCGTTATGAAAAAAATCGGCTGATGTGCTCCGCCATGGCCTCGCTGCCCTCTTCCATATGAGTATGATGGCCCCCTCGAACGTGCGCCACTTGGCAATCGATCATGGCATCTACTGCCTGATCCACTGCTTCGGCCCCGACGCGGAGAAATAGCCCATCCTCTGCGACCAGCGCCAAAGCTTTGGCACTCACACTGGCGTACAGCGCGCGGCACATTCCCTCCGTTAGCTTGATTGCAGAGGCGTGGTTTAAACGAGGGTCGTGGGTCAGCTCAAACAGCGTGGCGTCGGCGCTGGCACGTAGCGCTCTGGGTGCCAGTATTCGCGCGCTCTCTTCGGAGAACCCCCACTTTCGCCTTGCGGCAATAAATTCATCGGTATTCGAAAAAATACGCGACCGATATTTCTTGCCATCTCGCTTATCTTGCTGGGCGCGCACAAATTGCTCAGGTGCCGAGTCCTCGCTAAGGGGAGAGGGCAATAAGCCATCGAGCAGAACAAGATGAGAACACTGCCTCCCCAACGCCACAGCCAACAGAACCGCTATCGCCGCTCCCCTACTATGCCCAAGAACCCCAATCGGCCCAGTTTCCAACTGCTCAACGATGCCCACCAGCTGCGGGATATCGTCCCAAATATGATAGGTCGCATCCTGAGATCGGTGATCACTGTGTCCTTGACCAGACAAATCCAACGCCAGCACACGCAGATCCGCAAGCTGCGGCGCCAAAATAGAAAAAGAAAGAGCGTTGTCCAGCCATCCATGGAGCGCGATCACCACAGGCGCATCGGCGTTACCCCACTCGAGCCCAGAGTAGGTTAAACCATCGACCTGAAACGAGACTTCTCTGGCGGCGATACTCATGTCGCACTCCATACTGCGTCGGGGCGATACTGCATTAACTCTGCGCCGCCGCGCTCGGGGCATAATAGCCCTACGGTGGCGAAACCGCCGGGCGACAAGGGCGCGAGGGTAGTGTCATCGCACCAAAAAGCGACGAGCGCTGACACCAGCGGATGGTGGGATACCAGCAGTAAGTGACGCTCTTCAGTGACGACAAGCTGAGCAACATCGTCGAAATCTGAGCCAGGAGCCAGCCGCTTCTCTACCAAAGCGCGGGCAGGATGACACAGCGCTCTCAGTATTTCGGCCGACTCCCTCGTGCGCAAATAGGGGCTATAAAGTAGTGATGTGACCGAGCCTATACTTGCTTTCTCGAGCCACCGAACGAAATGGCTGCCTGATACCTGCAGTGCCTCTCTCCCTTTTGGCGTAATCGGTCGAAAAGCATCACTGGCGGCCATACCTGCCTCAGCATGGCGCCAAACCGTCACAATCACGCTAGTGTGCGCTCATCTCCACCAACAGCTTATTTAAGCGGGAAACATACGTCGCGGGATCCTCGAGGGCAGAACCCTCGGCGAGAACTGCCTGGTCCAGCAATATTTGCGCGAGATCAGCGAACCGATCCTCATCAGCCTCTTGATCAAGCCGCTTGAGCAATGGATGCTCTATGTTGATTTCCATGGTTGGCTTGCTGCTGGGCATTTCCTGACCCGCCGCCTCCATGATTTTTCGCATTTGAGCACCCATTTCATGTTCCGCAACCGTCAAACAGGCGGGGGAAGAGGTTAATCTTACCGTCGGGCGAACTGCATCGACCCGATGGCTAAGAACGCCTTGCATTCGCTCGATCAGCGACTCGCTCGCCTTTTCGGCGGCTTCGAGGGCCTCTTTAGCGCTCTCGTCGCTATCCTCTCCGTCCCACTCACCTTTGGCACAATCCCGCAGCGGCTTGCCATCGAATTCACCAAGATGACTCATCAGCCACTCGTCCACTTTGTCGGACAGTAGCAGTACCTCAATACCTTTATGTCGCAAGGCCTCAATATGAGGACTGTTCTTCGCTGTCGCATGATTTTCAGCCACAACGTAGTAAATAGACTTTTGACCCTCCGTCATGGCTTCGACATATTGCGCAAGAGACACGCGCTGCGTCGCAGCGTCATCTCTTGTCGTTGCAAACCTCAATAGCGATGAGATTTTCTCTCGATTGGTGAAGTCCTCGGCCGGCCCTTCTTTCAAGACCACCCCAAAAGTATCCCAAAACTGCTCATAGTCCTCAGGCTGCTTGGACGCCATTTTCGATAGCATATCCAGCACTCTTTTAGTCAGTGCACCCCGAATAGAATCTACCTGCTGATTCTGCTGCAGGATCTCCCGCGATACATTTAGTGGCAGATCATTGGAATCCAATACGCCTTTGACAAAACGGAGATACATCGGCAGAAACTGCTCTGCTTCATCCATGATAAACGTGCGCTGCACGTACAACTTGAGCCCACGCGCACCCTCTCGATGCCAAAGGTCAAAGGGTGCTCTGCGCGGGATAAACAATAGGGACGTGTACTCCAGTTTTCCTTCTACCGCGTTATGGCTCCAGCTCAGGGGATCTTCAAAGTCGTGAGAGACGTGCTTGTAAAATGCCTGATACTCGTCGTCGGAGATGTCCGAACGACTGCGAGTCCAAAGCGCTTTCGCCTCATTAACAGGCGTCCAATCGGGCGGTGCCTGCTCTGCGCCCTCGTCGTCCTCAGCCTCACCAGACTGCTCCTCGGGCATCATCACCGGCACTGAGATGTGATCAGAGTATTTTTTAATCACTGAACGCACTCGCCAACTGTCAGCGAACTCCTCGGCGTCGCTCTTGAGATAGAGAATGACTGTGGTACCGGAAGACTCCCGCGTTTCTTCGGACACCGTAAATTCATCCTCTCCTGCCGATGCCCAGCGCGTTGCCACAGCTTCACCGGCTTTGCGAGTGATCACCTCTACCTGATCAGCGACTATAAAAGAGGAGTAGAAGCCCACTCCAAATTGCCCAATGAGCTGACTGTCCTGCTTTTGATCTCCACTGAGTTGCTCCATAAAGGCCGCGGTACCCGATTTTGCGATTGTGCCAAGATTATCAATGACCTCATCACGAGACATCCCGATACCGTTGTCGTCGATAGTAATGATCTTTTTTTCAGCGTCAGTGTTTACGCGAATCCGGTAGTCAGTCGCGCATTCCGCCAGAGCGGTGTCGGCAATAACTGCGAAACGATGCTTGTCGATGGCATCCGATGCGTTCGATATCAGCTCTCTCAAAAAGATTTCTTTGTTGGAGTAGAGGGAATGGATCATGAGGTGAAGCAATCGCTTTGCTTCTGTTTGAAATCCCATTGTCTGGGTGGCTTCAGCAGTCATAGCACAGTCCGTTTCTTTGTAGTTGGGCTAGAAATGGGGGCCTTGAAGAGAATTTCAAGTCTCTCAGTAATACATTGGCGCACAAAAAAGCCCGCTCAAGGCGGGCTTAGACAGGCTCGAAACGCTACCAACCGGTCACCTCGGTGAGCGCCGCTCCGATATCCGCGAGTGACCTTACAGTGCGCACGCCAGCGGCCTCGAGTGCGGCAAATTTCTCATCGGCAGTGCCCTTACCACCAGATATGATAGCGCCCGCATGGCCCATACGTTTGCCCTTCGGCGCAGTCACACCAGCGATATATGATACGACGGGTTTGGTAACGTTGGCCTTGATAAACTCGGCGGCCTCTTCCTCGGCTGTGCCCCCTATTTCACCGATCATTACGATCGCCTCGGTTTGATCATCTTTTTCAAATAGTCCGAGGATGTCAATAAAGTGGGAACCCGGGATCGGATCCCCGCCGATGCCCACACAGGTCGACTGGCCATATCCAACATCGGTGGTTTGCTTGACGGCCTCATATGTCAAGGTACCCGAGCGAGACACGATCCCCACGCGGCCTGGCAGGTGAATATCAGCCGGCATAATGCCGATTTTGCTCTCCCCGGGAGTGATGACACCCGGGCAGTTTGGTCCCACCAGCCGCACACCGAGCTGATCGCATTTAACCTTGGCCTCCAGCATATCCAGCGTAGGCACACCCTCAGTAATGCATACGATTAATCCAATCCCGGCGTTAGCCGCCTCAAGGATCGAATCTTTGCAGAAGGCAGCAGGCACGTAGATAACAGAAGCGTCCGCCCCGGTCTGCGCCACCGCCTCTGAGACCGTATTAAAAACGGGCAAATCAAGATGAATCTGTCCTCCCTTGCCGGGAGTAACCCCCCCCACCATCTTAGTGCCGTAAGCGATGGCTTGCTCGGAATGAAAGGTCCCCTGCGAACCAGTGAACCCCTGACAAATCACTCGGGTATCGGCATTGATCAGAATACTCATGAGCGCTCCCCCGCAGCAGCGACCACTTTCTGAGCCGCATCTGCCAAGCCCTCTGCCGCCTCAATATTCAAACCACTCGCTGCCAATATCTCTCGCCCCCGCAGTGCGTTGTTCCCTTCCAAGCGAACCACGACGGGGACTCCGACACCCACTTCCTCAACTGCACCAATAACCCCTTCGGCAATTAAGTCACAACGCACAATGCCGCCAAATATGTTGATCAACACTGCTCGCACGTTCTTGTCAGAAAGGATGATTTTAAACGCCTCCGTGACGCGCTCTTTAGTGGCGCCACCTCCGACATCGAGGAAGTTGGCAGGAGCACCGCCATGCAACTTGACGATATCCATAGTACCCATGGCCAGACCTGCTCCGTTCACCATGCAGCCAATATTGCCATCTAACGCAACATAGTTAAGGTCCCATTGGGCGGCATGCGCTTCCCGCTCATCGTCCTGGGTGGGGTCGTGCATAGCTGCTAAGTCCGGATGCCGGTATAACGCATTGGAGTCCGCTACGACCTTGGCATCCAGACAATGCAGATTGCCCTCTTCGGTGATGACAAGCGGATTAACCTCAATCAACGCCAAGTCTTTTTCTGCAAATAACTTGGCGAGACCCATGAAAATATCGACGAACTGTCGGATCTGCGGGCCAGCGAGGCCCAATTGAAAGGCCAGATCGCGGCCTTGATAAGGCTGCGCACCTACCATCGGATCAATTTCTGCCCTCAGTATTTTCTCCGGTGTCTCGTGGGCGACTTTTTCAATCTCAACACCGCCCTCGGTAGAGGCCATAAAGACGATTCTCCGGCTGGCTCGGTCCACTACCGCTCCCAAATACAACTCCTCGGCAATATCGGTGCAGTACTCCACTAAAATTCGCGACACTGGTTGCCCAGAAGCGTCCGTCTGATAAGTCACCAAGCGCTCACCCAACCATTGAGCAGCAAATTCACCCGCTGCCTCTGGGGACTCTACCAACTTGACGCCCCCCGCTTTGCCGCGACCACCTGCATGAACCTGCGCCTTCACAACCCACCTCTGACCACCTATTTCGTGAGCCGCTTTCACTGCGGCCTCAGCCGACTCGACCGCATGCCCGGTCGATACTGGCAAACCATACTCGGCGAACAACGCTTTCCCCTGATACTCGTGCAGATTCATGCTTTCCTCTCAGCTGAGTCCGGCACACTTCTCTCCTCCTCGATGCCGGACGCTCGAGGAGGCCTGCCATAAAACTACTAGCGCTTGGGCCGATTCACCATGTGAATGGCCCGGCTGTCCACCGCTAGCGCTGCTTCGTGCACGGCCTCTGACATCGTGGGATGTCCAAAAACCATCAATTGCAAATCTTCAGTGCTGGCGGCCATTTCCATAGCGATCACAATTTGCTGGACCAGATCAGCGGCCGAGGGCCCCACAACATGAGCGCCCAAAATTTGATCGGAATCTGCATCTGCGATGATTTTCACCAACCCATCGGTTTCTCCCGACGCCTGAGCGCGGCCAATCGCAGCAAAGGGGAAAGTACCGACCTTGATTTGAGTCCCCTCAAGGCGAAGCTCCTGCTCTGTCTTTCCTACCGCCGCAACCTCCGGATGAGTGTAAATGATGGAGGGAACCACCTCGTAATTCAGTTGCGCTGCCTTGCCATGGATACGCTCTGCCACCATTACGCCCTCCTCGGAACCCTTGTGCGCGAGCATGGGCCCTCTGACGATGTCGCCAATCGCCCAGACACCCGGTGCCTCGGTGGCGCAATACTCGTTCACAAAAACAAAGCCCCGTTCATCAACAGACACCCCTGAATCCGCTGAAAACAGCTTGTTGGTACGAGGTCGTCTGCCCACCGCCACTATTAGCTTGTCGAAAGTCTCGGAATGATCTGCACCATCGTGAGAATAGGCGACGGTAACTCCAGAATCCAATACCTCGCTCCCGGTCATCCTCGCCCCCAGCCGAATGTCGAGTCCCTGCTTGGTAAATATTTTTGCAGCGTCCTTGGCAATCTGCTCGTCCATGTTGGGCAAGAACGTGTCCATGGCCTCAAGAACCACCACTTCGGAACCTAGGCGCGCCCAGACGCTCCCCAACTCCAGGCCGATGACGCCCGCCCCAATAACACCCAAGCGCTCCGGCACTGCATCGAAGCAGAGCGCGCCCGTAGAATCCACAATCCGGTCACCATCCACTGGGGCGGGAGGAATATCAATAGGCTCTGAACCTGCCGCCAGCACCACGTTATCTGCGGTGTAGATCAGTTTCTGTGCATCGTCAGCCGTCACTTCAACCTGTCGACTCGCACCGAGCGTCGCGTCGCCGGTAATAACTTTCACGCCATTGTGCTTCAGCAAACCTGAAACACCGCCGGTTAATTGCGAAACAATTTTCTGTTTGCGCGCCATCATATCCGCAATATTCAGCGACACTTCGGATACGGAGATGCCGTGTTCGGCCATGTGCGACGTGGCCTCGGCGTAGCGATGTGAACTATCAAGCAACGCCTTAGAGGGGATACACCCTACGTTTAAACAGGTGCCGCCCAACTCAGGCTGCCCCTTTGCGTCTACCGCCTGCTCTATGACAGCTGTCGACATTCCAAGCTGCGCACACTTAATGGCGCAGACATAACCCGCAGGCCCCGACCCGATAACAATGACATCAAAATGAGTAGACACGTTTACCTCCGCAATCACAGTTGAAGTAGGATTCTGGCCGGATCCTCTATCAAACCTTTTATCGTGACCAAGAACTGGACGGCCGTTTTTCCATCCACCAGGCGATGGTCATACGACAAAGCTAGATACATCATCGGCTGAATCACCACTTCGCCATTCATGGCGATGGGGCGTTCTTGTATCGTATGCATCCCCATAATCCCTGTTTGAGGTGGGTTTAATATCGGCGTGGACAGGAGCGATCCGAAAACCCCACCATTTGACACGGTAAATGTGCCGCCCGTCATCTCTTCAATCGTTAACTTTTTATCTCGCGCCTTCATTCCCAGGTCGTAAATCGCCGCCTCGATATCGGCGATACTCATGAAATCTGCATCACGCAGAATAGGCACCACCAAGCCTTCCTCTACCGACACCGCGACACCAATATCCTGATACCCGTGATAAACCACATCATTACCGTCAATAGACGCATTGACTGCTGGGAAACGCTTCAGTGCCTCACAAGCGGCGCGTACAAAAAATCCCATGAAACCAAGTCGAGTGCCGTTGTGAACTGCCTCAAACTGATCTCGATACTGTTTTCGCAGCTTCATAAGGGGCGCCATGTTAACTTCGTTGAACGTGGTTAACATGGCCGTTTGCTGAGTGGCACCAAGCAAACGCTCAGCAATGCGTGCCCGCATGCGGCTCATCGGCACTCGCTTTTCAATGCGCTCGCTACTGGGCCCCCCTACCTCCAGAGAGGCTTCAGCAAAGCCAGCGGCCTGCGGGGGCTTAGTCACTTCTGGGGCGGCATCCTCAGCGGAAAGCTGTGAAAGATGTGCGAGCACATCTTCTTTCAGCAAGCGCCCACTCTTGCCGGAAGCCGGGACATCTTGCGCGTCCAGTCCATGTTCCTCCAGCAACGCGCGAACCGCAGGTCCCATCGGCACCGCGTCTGCACTGATTGATCCCTCTTCCACTACCT
>Ga0066605_10000450_pt1 | contig 27183 bp, 20 predicted proteins | sample SaaInlLV_DNA_10m_FD_60385 | JGI IMG/M metagenome (GOLD analysis project Ga0066605, IMG submission 60385) | Marine microbial communities from expanding oxygen minimum zones in the Saanich Inlet - SI075_LV_DNA_10m | ecosystem: Environmental > Aquatic > Marine > Unclassified | place: British... | reverse complement strand
CCCGCATTTGACATTGAAGCGGTCGATACCACCGGAGCCGGTGATGCCTTTCACGGCGCATTTGCGCTCGGAATCGCCGAAGGGCTCAAAACCAAGCAGAACATGCGCCGTGCCTGCGCCACTGGTGCACTCACTTGCCTCAAAGCCGGCGCCCGCAGCGCAATTCCGACGCGCAAAGCCGTTGACGCGCTGTGTCAGTAAGGTACGCAGGTGCGTTTATTATGCCCTTGGGTGCCCGCACCGCACTCGATTGCACTGCACACAGACATTTCACAGGATGCGTTGCGGGACGCGCCTGCGCGACCTCTCTGTGATCTGAGCAAATCACTCAATCTGACTCGTAATCTTATTCTTAATCCCCTCACAGCTGATTAGGAATAAAATTACGTGTATGATTATGATCTACCCTCCATAAAAAATCAGATTCAAGGTTCGACGTTCGGCGTTTGATGCTGAACGTTCTTTAAATGCCCAAGACGCTCTATCTTCTCGATGGTATGGCCCTCGCCTACCGCGCACACTTTGCCCTGATCCGTAGCCCGATTTATACCTCCAAAGGCTTCAACTCGTCGGCTATCTTTGGATTCACCGGCACCCTGATCGAGCTGATCACCAAGAAGCAACCCAGCCACCTCGCGGTGGTCTTTGATACTTCAGCACCAACCGCACGCCACATTCTGCACCCAGAATACAAGGCACAACGCGAAGCCATGCCGGAAGACCTCGCCGCTGCGATGCCACACCTTAGCCGTGTCGCCGAAGCGTTCGGGATTCCTGTACTCAAGATGGATGGCTACGAAGCCGACGACATTATTGGCACCCTCGCTCACCGTGCTGAGGCCGATGGATTTGACGAAGTCTTCATGGTCACTCCTGATAAAGACTTTGGCCAACTTGTGACCGAAAAGATCAAAATGTATCGCCCCTCCCGCCAAGGTGACGGCGCAGAAATTCTAGGTATCGAGGAGATCAAAGCGAAGTGGGACATCATTCGCGTCGATCAAGTCATTGATATGCTCGGCCTCTGTGGCGACGTCTCCGACAACATCCCCGGCGTGCCAGGCATCGGCCCCAAGACCGCAGCCAAGCTCCTCGCGGCCTACGACAACGTTGACAACATCATCGCCCACGTCGACGAACTCAAAGGCAAGCAACAAGAACGCGTGCGCGACAATGCCGAACAGGCCCGCCTCTCCAAGACCCTCGCCACGATCCAACTGGATGTCCCAATTGATGCCGATTGGGATAACCTCCGCCTCGACGCGCCGAGCCAGGACAAGCTGGTGCCTTTGTTTGCCGAATTTGAATTCCGCACCCTAGCCAAACGCATTTTCGGCAGCGATTTCACCATCCAAGAAGCCAGCTCCGAGCTGGTGCTGATGAGTGAGGACGACGAGAAGACACAGAGCAAGCAACCCGCCGCTGACAGTTCTGGCGATCTACAACTTGATCTACTTCCAGCAGTCACCTACACGACTTTTACAGATACAAAGACCGATTACCGCATCGCCGATTCCGCTGACACGCTCCAGCAATTGACCGACGAGCTCCGCAGCGCCGGCAGCTTCGCGTTCGACACCGAAACCACAGGGCTCAATCCACGCAGTGTCGACCTAGTCGGCATCTCATTTTCGACCGCAGCGCAAAGCGGCTGGTTCGTGCCCGTCTCCAAAGATAACTCCGCCGCAGTGTTCGACGTCTTGCGCCCCGTATTTAGAGACGGTAGCCTCGCTAAAATCGGCCACAATTTAAAGTTCGACCTATCGATTCTAGCCGAACAAGGCATCGACGTCGCTGGCCATTGCTACGACACCATGCTGGCACACGCGCTGATCGACCCAGAGCAGCGGCACAATCTCGATACGTTGTCGGAAGATTTCCTACAATACACCACGATTCGTTTCAGCGAACTCGTGCCTGATGTAAAGAAGGGTCAGCCAATCGACTACTCGTCAGTCAAACCTCAAGCACTTGCGGATTACGCGATCGAAGATGCCGACGTGACACTGCAGCTATGGGAACTATTTAAGACCAAACTCGAAGAGAGCGGCCAAGCCAAAGTCTTTTACGAAATTGAAACACCCCTGCTCCCCGTTCTCGTCGCGATGGAGCGTGAAGGCATTTTAATGAACGAATCGACGCTGGCCGAAACTGGTAAGTCGCTCGAAGGACACATCGAAACGCTGCGCGATTCGATCAACGCCGCCGCTGGACACGAGTTCAACCTCAACTCCCCTAAACAACTCGGTGAAATCTTATTCGACGAACTCAAGCTGGTCGAAAAACCAAAGAAGACCAAAACCGGTCAATACGCGACCAACGAACAAGTACTCTCCTCGCTCGCACCAAAGCACCCGATCGTCGCCGACATTCTCGAATACCGCCAACTGACCAAGCTCAAGAGCACCTACATCGACGCGTTGCCGAATTCAATCGATCCAGTCAGCGGTCGCGTGCATACCAACTACGGGCAGGTGCAAACATCAACAGGTCGTCTCTCTTCAAACGATCCCAACCTGCAAAACATTCCGGTGCGCAGCGTGCAGGGTCGCGAGATTCGCAAAGCCTTTATCGCTCGCCCAGGATGGAAACTGCTCTCGGCCGACTACTCGCAAATCGAGCTACGCATTCTCGCTGCACTGACCGAAGACGCAGGCCTGCTCAACGCCTTCCGTGAAGGCCGCGACATTCACGCCGCCACCGCTGCGAAAATCTTTGAGGTTGAACTCGACGAGGTCTCACGTGAGCAACGCAGCACTGCGAAGATGGTCAACTTCGGCATCCCTTACGGCATTTCCGCCTTCGGCCTGGCGCAACGCCTCGGCACCGTCTCGCGCACTGAAGCGCAGGAGATCATCAACAACTACTTCGCACAGTTCCCTGGCATCCCGGGCTACATGTTGCGCATGCAAGAGCGCGCCAAAGCCAAAGGCTACGTCGAAACCATCACGGGGCGGCGGCGCTATCTGCAGGATATTAATTCCAGAAATGGCACCATCCGTGCCGCAGCCGAGCGCAATGCGATCAACATGCCGATCCAAGGCACCGCCGCCGACATGATTAAAATCGCCATGGTGAACGTGCAAAACGCATTGGTCGCGCAGAGTCTCAATACCCGTATGCTGCTGCAGGTGCATGACGAATTGATCTTCGACCTCGATCCGAGCGAAGAAGTCGCTGTGCGCGCCCTCGTCACCGAAGGCATGAAAAAAGCTCTCGACTTAAAGTGCCCGATCGAAATCGACATCGGCCTCGGCGATAACTGGCTGGAAGCCCACTAAAACCGAGTGCCAAAGGCGACCGATAGAAGACGAAATACCCCTGCCCCGTTCATTCGCCTCTCGTACAAGTGATGATGGACAGGGATGTCCTGCCTCCTAAGTAAAATTAAATTCAGGGCCAGCTAGCCAATAGCGCATATTTAGCTTTTCTTTCTAAAAAGAAAGGATGCTATCTGAGCAGTGAAACTATCAATTTTATCCTGCGCGCCTAAATGCTATTCCACTCTGCGCCTGATTGAGGCAGCCAAAGTACGGAATCATTCCGTTAAAGTCCTAAATACCACGCGGTTGACGCTCGAACTCGCTCATGGCGAACCAGACCTTTATTATCGTGGCTCGCAGATTGATACGCCCGACGCCATCCTACCACGAATAGGCACCTCGCTGACGCGCTATGGCACCGCAGTGGTTCGCCAATTCGAGCAAATGGATATCTACACTCCAAACACGTCCGCTGGCATCAGTAATTCACGTGATAAGTTAAGAAGTTTACAGATCCTCTCACGCCACGATATCGGCATCCCGCGGACTGCTTACGTTCACGACAAGCGAGACGTGCAAGAAGCATTGGAGCGCGTCGGCGGTGCGCCCGTAATTATTAAACTACTTGAAGGCACTCAAGGTGTTGGCGTAATTCTCGCAGATAAGCCGGAAATCGCGAAGGCGATCGTAGAGACCTTACACAGCACGAACCAGCAAGTCTTGCTGCAAAAATTCGTTGCCGAAAGTAAAGGTAAGGACGTTCGTGCATTTGTCATCGGCGATCGTGTGGTCGCAGCGATTCGTCGCACCGCCCAGGGCCAGGAGTTTCGCAGTAATGTCCACCGAGGCGGTAAAGCAGAAGCCATTGATCTAGATCCCGCTTACGCAGAGGCGGCAGTACGGGCCGCTCAGATCATGGGCCTACGCGTCTGTGGCGTTGACATGCTCGAAGGAGCTATGGGCCCGCAAGTGATGGAAGTTAACTCGTCACCTGGCTTCGAAGGAATCGAGTGTGCCACTGGCCTAGATATCGCTGGCGCGGTGATCGACTACATCGCAGATCAAGTAAAATTTCCTGAAATTGATATTCGCCAACGTCTCACAGTGAGCCGCGGTTATGGCGTCGCAGACATCAACATCCCCGAAAGTAGTAAATTCGTTGGCATGACAATCGAAGCAACTGGCTTGCGGCAGCAAGATGTAGTGGTACTCACGTTGCGACGTGGGCGTTCGGTTATTTCAAACCCTAAAGGCACTCGCGTGCTAGAAGCGGATGACTCTCTGCTCTGCTATGGTCGCTCCGATCACATGAAAGAGCTGATTCCCGACCATCCAAAAAAGCGCCGTAAGCTAAAGCCACTGCCAACTACACCAATTACCGAAAGACACACATCATGAGCCTCGATGTCGGAGTTTGGGGCACTCAGGAAATTGCCCTTGGTCAACGCAAGCGCTTACAACTCCAAGTGGGTAAGAGCTTTAGCGGTGCCAACATCAACCTACCGCTGATGGTTTGGCGGGCCGCCGAGCCTGGCCCCGTACTGGGAATTACTGGCGCACTGCATGGCGATGAGATCAACGGAACTGGTGCCATTCGTGGCATTATTCAAGAACCACCTTTTGAGTTAAAGCGTGGTACATTAATACTCGTGCCAGTGTTGAACATCATGGGCTTTGAGCGGCACAGTCGCTACAGCCCCGATCGGCGTGATCTAAACCGATGCTTCCCCGGTAGCGCGGCTGGTAGCTTAAGCGCACGCTTGGCGAAGTTGATCTTTAGCGAAGTGGTCGCTCGCTGCGATTACATCGTCGATTTACATACCGCAGCAGTACGACGCACAAACTTCCCAAACGTGCGTGCCGACTGTGACAATGCCGATTGCGAGCGCCTTGCGAAAGCCTTCGGCTGCGAAGTGATCGTCAATGGTACTGGCCCTGACTGTTCGCTGCGTAAGGAATCGGTGAAAGCGGGTTGTCCGACCATCGTGCTCGAAGCAGGCGAAGTATGGAAAGTCGAACCAGCGGTTCAGGATTTAACAACTCGCGGCATCGTCAATGTCTTACACGAACTAGAGATGACCGACAGCGATGCCTACGTAGCACCGCCCCATCAAGTGGTGGTTAAGGAAACACGTTGGATTCGTTCGGAAACAGGCGGCTTCCTACACTTCCACGTCGCTCCCGGCGAAGCAGTCGTCAAAGGTCAAGCAGTGGCCAGCAGCACGAGTTTACTAGGTATGGAAAAAGAAGTCATTCGCAGTCCACACGATGGCATCGTGATGGGCATGACGACTATGCCCGCAGTGGGCCCCGGCGATCCAGTCGTGCACATTGCGCTCCACAACACGAAGCATTCGCAGCGCAAGATGGAGGCAAGCATCGACGGTCTGGAAGCAGGCACGATTGAGACGGACATTCGCTCTCAGCTGGCAACCAACATAACGGTAACTGAATTAGAAGACGACGCATGAAATCGAAAACAACTATTGGCTGGCGCGAATGGGTCGAATTACCCGACTGGGGCCTTCGCATACGTGCCAAAGCAGACACTGGCGCAAAGAGCAGTGCAATTGATTGCGGCGAGATCATCGAGTTACCCGGCGAACGCGTGCGCTTCACCGTGCGCTTAGATCGTAAACAAAAGCGACTTCTTACACTCGAAGAGCCGATACAATTGCGCAAGCGCGTCCGCAGTAGCGCGGGGCAAGGCCACGATCGCATTTTTGTGGAAACAACCTTACGCTTGGGTCATGTCGAGCAACGGATATTAGTCAATCTAGTGTGCCGCAAAAATATGATTCATCGCATGCTGCTGGGTCGCGAAACATTAAGCGGCCCATTCCTAGTAGATTCTTCGGTCGATCATTGGGTAACGCCCAACAAGCCAGCTCAAATCGATTCGTCTGTTTGAAAAAACGCATTAGTGAGAGCACCATTAAAGACATGGTAGATATTTATCTAAGAATCAATCGACACTTTGTATGAAACAGTTTTGGCTCAAAATTATTAAGCCCAAAGCCCATTTGGCTAAATGGTTGATGTTCATTCTCCTTGCGATGGTGGTAGCACTCGGAGCAAGCGGCTATTTTGAAGTAATCAAATCGTATACTGATACCGACAAGCTATCGTTCAAGATAGCCGAGCATGAGTTCAGTTTATATGGGGTCTTTAAGTCAACATTGATACTCGTGCTGCTGTTCTGGTCCGCAGCCATTATCTCCGACCTTGTAGATGTGCGCATCAATCAGCTTAGTCGAATGCGCGCGGCAAATCGAGCTTTGGCGATGAAGGCTTCGCAAATCGCGATCTACTTCATTTCGTTCTTATTGGCGTTGGACATGCTTGGTATTGACCTCACCACACTAAAAATTTTCAGTGGGGCCTTGGGCATAGGTTTAGGTTTTGGCTTACAAAAAATCGCGTCTAATTTTATCAGTGGAATTATATTACTGATGGAAAAATCGGTGGAGCAAGATGACTTAGTCGAGATGGGAGATGGCACGACTGGCTTCATCCGCAGATCGAGTGCACGCTTCACGGTAATTGAGACCTTTGATGGTAAAGAAGTGATGGTTCCGAATGAAGATTTCATTACCAACCGAGTGGTCAACTGGACCTACAGTGACACTAAAGGACGGATCGAAATACCGATCGGTGTCGCGTATGGATCAGATATTCAGAAAGCACATGACCTCATTCTAGAAGCTGCAACTGAGAACCCACTTTGCATTTCAGACCCCGCACCTTTTTGTTACTTAAGAAATTTTGGCGATAGTTCGGTTGATTTCATCCTTCATCTTTGGATTGCAGATGTCACTGGAGGGCGTTGGAAAACGCAAAGCCAAGTCATGTTTGAAATCTGGCGTAAATTTAAAGCAAATGAGATTGAGATTCCATTTCCCCAGCGCGATCTACACCTGAAAAGCTCCGACGTAAGTATTACCTCAAACCATGAATCATAATCCAGGCATCCTACTCGCACATCAAATAGACAACACTGGCCAAGGCGTCGCATTGACCGACGATGCGATTACAAAGTGCATACTAGCGGAAGATACATTAGCTTGGGTGCACCTCGATGTAAATGCCCCTGAGAGTCGGGAATGGTTGGAGCAGGAACTAATTTATCTAGATCCAATCATTTTGGATGCGTTGCTTGCAGAGGAAACACGTCCCCGAATATTAGAATTCGAGCAAGGCATGTTGCTAATTCTGCGCGGGATTAATCTCAATAAAAATGCAGAACCAGAGGACATGGTTTCGCTTCGCATCTGGATCGATCAATCGCGAATCATTACGCTGCAACGTCGACCTCTCAAAGCAATCACTGACATCTACGAATGCTTAAAATCAGGCCGAGGACCGAAAACCTCCGGTGAATTTATTACCACATTGAGTGCACGACTGTTTGAGCGAATGGAGCCTATTTTCTCAGACTTGGATGATCGATTGGATGTTACCGAAGAGCAAGTCATGGAGGATCCTGATGCAGAGAATCGTGCTGAGATTACCTCGATCCGCAAAGAGACGATTATGTATCGGCGTTATATTGCTCCGCAACGCGATGTCATCGCGCATCTGCGCACTTCCGAGCAAGCGTGGTTGAGTCAGATGGACAAGCGTCACTTACAGGAGTCGCTCGATCACGTAATCCGTTATATCGAAGACTTGGATACGATGCGTGAACGCGCCCAGATCATCAAAGACGAACTGACAAATGCGTTATCTGACAAGATGAATAAGAATATGTATATGCTGTCAGTCATCGCAGCCATCTTTCTACCTCTGGGCTTCCTAACCGGCCTACTCGGCATCAATGTCGGCGGCATCCCTGGCTCAGACAACGGCTATGCCTTTTACCTGTTCTGCGCCATACTCGTAGGCATCATCTCATTGCAGATTCTGCTCTTCAAAAAGCTAAAGTGGTTTTAATCCTTAAACCAGAGCACTGCAAGCCATGCGCTTAATCGATCAATCAAGAATCGAAATCTGATTCACTCTGAGTCGCATTAGCCAGCTCAAATAGGCAGACAAATGGCGTCTTAAAACCAGCCCACGAAATTAGTTACTCCACCACCACGTCCACTTCAGCAATCCATTGTGCACGTATCGCCTCATCCACTAGCGCTACTGCGAAGCCATTCTTGGCAATCTGCGCGAGCTCGACATGGCTGAACTTTAGGCCAGCACTCAATGCCGCATACTCATCTTCGACATTGTTACCAAAGGAAAAAGGGTCATCCGTGCTAATCGTGCAGCGCACGCCACGGTCCACCAACTGACGGATCGGATGCGCTTCGAGCTCCTGCACCACATTGAGCTTCACGTTGCTGATCGGGCAGACATCAAAGGTCGTGCCACTCTCAATTGCTAAGTCCACCACGGAATCGTCCTCGATCGCACGCACGCCATGTTGGATACGACGTACGCCTAGGACTTCAATCGCTTCACGAACATTGGAGGCCGGACCAAATTCACCGGCATGCGCCTTCATCTCCAACCCCGCATCCCGCGCCCTGGCCCACAGCTTGGGCGTCCACTCTTCCAAAGGTAAATATTCAACCCCGTGCAGGTCGAGTCCCGCGAGACCGTCCCAATGCACACATTGCTCCAGCACGGGAGCCAACACCTCGTTGTAAGAATTACGCGCCATGCCCATGAATACCCGCACTTCCATCCCGGCAGGCACCGCACTACGAATCGCCGCCAAGATTTCCGGCCCCGGAATATCAATGAATTGAATCATGCCGGCATGAAACGAAGTTTCCACATAACGCACATTATGCGCAAGTTGCCCTTCGAAAATCACTTTAGCCGCTTCGTAATAGCGCTCCGGCGTAGTGAACCACTGCATCGCATGCTCGATCAAGTGATGCTCAAAATCCTCAAAGCACTGCCACCTGAAATCCTGCGCCCAACACGCCTGAGGCTCGCTAAACTGCTCGGGGTCAAGCTGCTGCAACAGTTGATGCGGTAACGCTCCTTCAATGTGTAAGTGCGTTTCAGTTTTGGGAAGACGCCGAATGAAGTCAGCAGTCTTTGGCGGAATCGGAGGATGCATATTAAAAGGAGTTAGTAGATAGAAGTTAGGTATTCTTATTCAGCGACTTAAGAAACGCGATAAAGTCGCCATTTGGCTTCGCCCTTCGGTTGAGTGTCGCTGTGCTCGGAAGGCGACGTTCGTCTCAGTTGTAAATAGACTGACCATCTGGGACTAACTTCTGACTCCTATCTTCTAACTACTCTTTTTAGGATTACCCATTGAGCAAGTAATCTGGGTTAAGCGTCTTGAGCGCTTCTTTTACGAACAAGCCGTCTTTACGGATCAGCTCGCCATCAAACCAGATTTCACCGCCACCATACTCTGGGCGTTGGATCTGCACCATGTCCCAGTGCACTTGTGAGCGGTTACCGTTGTCCGCCTCTTCATACGCTTGACCTGGCGTGAAGTGGAAAGAGCCCGCGATCTTTTCATCAAACAGAATATCACGCATCGGCTCGAGAATGTGTGGATTAAAACCAATCGCAAACTCGCCGATATAGCGTGCACCCGCATCCGAATCGAGAATCTCATTCAAGCGCTCTGCATTGCTGCCGTCTGCGTGAACGATCTTACCCTTTTCAAATTTCAAGTGGATCCGATCGAAGGAGACGCCCTGATAAATCGTCGGCGCGTTATAAGTAATCTCGCCTTCGACCGAATCCTTAACTGGGCAAGAGAAGACCTCACCATCCGGAATATTGTGCGAGCCACCACAAGCGACCGCGCCGATGCCCTTGATCGAGAAACGCAGATCGGTATCTGGCCCCTTGAGATGCACTTGATCAGTATTGGCCATCAGCGTCTCTAGACTCTGCATCCCCTTCACCATACGTGAGTAGTCCTGAGTGCAGACACGGAAGAAAAAGTCTTCAAAGCTTTCTGTGCTCATCATCGCTTGTTGCGCCATTGCAGGAGTTGGCCAACGAAGAATCACCCACTTCGTTTTATTCACGCGGTAGTCGAGCACTGCCTTCATCGCCTTCATCACGCGCGATACTTTGGCAGGATCCACATCCGACATCTCAAAAATATTATCCGATCCACGCACCGCGATATAGGCGTCCATCTGCTGCATGCGGGCCAACTCCCAAGTCGCCTGCGTCTCATACTGCTCTACATCGATATCGTTGACCAGCTCACGGCTGATACGCGCATCCTGTAAATTCACAAACGGAATGGCCCCGAGCTCGCGTGCAGCGCGCACCAACGCGACCACCATCGCCTGTGGGATATCAAACGCATCAATCAGCACACGCTCTCCTTTTTGCAGATTCGTCGAGAATCCAGTCAACACCTTCGCTAATTTCGAATAATTCGGTTCCATCCGAAAATGCTCACGAATTCAGGCCGAAGGTCAACAGCCACCCGTAATATTCAGCAATAATTCGAGAATGGGCCAGCTAGGGATGGAAACCGGCAGGTATGGCAGTCTGGAGGAGATTCATTAGAAGTAAAATTAACAGGGATGACCTCCGTGTCGTCCACATTGCGCCTGAGCTTATCTAACTACGGCTCGCACGGAGGCGAACCCTCCCTGTTGCAACAAAAAGGTTCAACGTCGACAGAGGCTTAGGCATGTTCTGCGAAGCTCAGAGAGCGTAGCGGGGAGAGCGTACCAAGGAGGCACTGCTACAACTAAGCAAGAGGTGGAGGCCAGCAGTCGACAACAACCACTGCTCTGCCCAGCATCGCTAAGGATTAAAGGATCGGATCACCCTTTGGCTGCTCTGGTGTTTTCCCACCGATCCAAAACACCGATGTGCCAAACCAAACTAGCGTCGAGATCAACAATCCCTGTTTCATCGTTGCCAATGTGATTTGCTCAACGAAGAACGCGAGCGGAAGAATAAAAGTCACCGCAATCGATAACAGTCCGATCCATTTACAGATATTTTTCATACGCTCTCTCCTTTCTTGACTGATGACTGTAGTGTTCCTCTCAAACGACTAAAGACGAGGAACAAGACACCGCATGCAAGCCATGCGGGTAAAACGAAATACCAAGTGGTCACGCCTTGCGCGAAAATAAAATAGAGCGAGACAGTCACCGGAATCAGCCACGCGAATAAAACCGATTTATTGACACCGCACCCACTCGCTTCGGCGTGAAAAGGGGTGACTCCGATGCGTTTGCTCAAATACCAATCGGCGAAGATCACCGCGCCCATAGGTGCGAGAATCGTGCCATATAAACCGACAAAACCGAGTAACTTAAATGCAAAGGCTGGAAAAATCGCGGCAGTGGTAGCAACACCTCCCGCAAGTAAGGTCATACTCAAGCGACTCGTGCCAGGCAGCATTGCCTGAAACGCCAAACCTGCGCGATAGATCGTGGGGTTGGCAGTCGTCCAACCAGCAACCACCACACAAATGATACCTGCGATACCGACAACGTTAAAAGCCATGGGGCCGGGAACTGGATCGGCACTTTGAGTCAACTTAATCTGCGCCGCCAACATCAACGCTGCGGCTATCCAAGCCATATAGTGCCCGACATACATACCACCTGCTGTGGCCCAACCACTGGAGGCCTTTTTAGCATAACGAAACACCGAAAGGTCCGACATGCCGACATGCATCGCGGCATTACAAAACCATGCAAATAAAACGACTTCGAGGAATCCCATCGACGTGGTCACCTCGCCCCCTTGCGCAAAGCTGATCGACTCCGTCCAGATGGCATTTAGCCCAGCCCAGGAATCGACGCCTAATTGCTTGAGCGCAACGATCCCACAGCCCAAGAAAACCAGCACCATCCATGGGGCTGCAATATTCGCAAAACGACTCACCGCATTATAACCAAAACTGGCGACTACCGAAATCACTACCCCCACAGCCACCACAATCATAATAAAGGAAGCACTGTTGGGATAAATCGCATCAAAGGCTGGCATTTCCAAATTGAACGGAATCCCCACTGCTGTGGCGGACACGGTAATCATCGCGCCAGCGAGGAAACAGAAGAGCACGCCATTCGCCAAATTGTAAACCTTAACCAATTTCTTACCGGCGATTTTCTCTAAGTGGCAATACAGGGTTAAACGTGCTTTCGTGGCAATCGGCGCACAAACAAATCGCCAGCTCACCACCGCTAAGAAATTCCCCAGCAACAAGCCCCAGAAGATGTTCTGCAAACTCACTCCAGCAAGTAGAAAGAGCGGTCCGATCATGAACTCCGTGCCTGCGGCATGTTCACCGGCATACATGCCCCAAAAAGCTTTAGAGCCTTTTTGCGCGCGTTCAGGAACGGGGGTCGATTCAAACTCCTCAATAACAGGAGACTCGATGGGTTTAGATTTTTGGGGCATAGTTTAAGTAGTAATTAAATAAAATGACATAGATATAGAAAGAATAATGCTTCACTAACGAGACAGAAATCTCAGATCCTAAACTTTAATATACCTAACATATAAACTGAAAGTGTACTTTAATTCGCTCCTCAATGAAGCAGAAAAAATGATTGGTGTCTCGAAAGCGAAAGAATTGGTTGGTCTTATGAACGGCCGAAAAGAACGGATGCTTCGTAGCCCTTGACTTCATCAAGCAGCGACAACTCGCCGGGTACTTCGTTACGCTTACAGAACTCCTCCCACACGACACTCCAAGGTAATGCCTTGGCCTGCTCTAGAAGCGCTAAACGTGTGGTATAATCGCCAGCAAGTTCGGCGACACGCAATTGCTCGCGCGGTTCCAGCAATGCTAACAAGAGCGACTTCTGAGCCGCACGTGTGCCAATTGCCCATGCGCCAATACGATTAATCGAGGCATCGAAGAAATCCAGTCCGATATGCGTGCGTGGCAACACATCGCAACGCACCAACTCCTGCATAATATTTTGAGTCTGATCATCAAAGAGCACCACGTGATCACTATCCCAACGCACACCCCGAGAGACGTGTAGCAACAGCTCAGGCACATACATCATGACAGATGAAATCTTATCGGCGATCCCCTCGGTCGGGTGGAAGTGGCCGGCGTCCAAACACAGTGCGATCTGATTTTTAATCGCATAACCCATGTAGAACTCGTGCGAGCCAACCACCATGCTCTCCGAACCGATACCAAACAGCTTACATTCGACCGCATCGATATGGTGCGCTGGATTTAACTTTTCAGCAAAGACCTCATCCAGACTTTCAGACAGTCGTTGACGATAGCTTTGACGATCTGCTGGCATATCTTTCATACCATCTGGCACCCAGACATTCATCACACTAGCGCTACCAAGTTGCTCGCCCATCGCTGCGCTAATGATTCGACTGCGCTTACAGTGTTCGATCCAAAACGCGCGAATCTCCGGGTCCGGATGACTCAAGGTCAAACCATCGTCGGCTTTCGGGTGTGAAAAACAGGATGGATTAAAATCAAGACCGATACCCTGCTCTTTCGCCCAATCGATCCAGCTCTGGAAGTGCTTTACTTCGATCTGATCGCGGTCGACCGACTCGCCGCCAAAATCGCCGTAAATCGCATGCAGGTTCAGACGGTGCTTACCGGGCAACATTGATAGCACTTTTTCTAAGTCCTGTCGCAGCTCGGCGATCGTGCGCGCCTTGCCTGGATAGTTCCCCGTGACGGCGAGACCGCTACCGAGTGCACCCGCACCAGCTTCAAAGCCGACCACATCGTCGCCCTGCCAGCAATGCAGCGAAATTGGCGTCTTCCCCATCGCTTCGATGGCTTGCTCTACGTCAACGCCAATGGAGGCATACAGTTCTTTTACTTGATCAAACATATTAAGTGGGAGTGATTAAAGCGCCATGATAGCTCAATTTCAGACAAATTTGAATACACCCACTGACATTATATTTGCACTTTTTGACATAAACCAAACGATCACGCCTCATGACCACAGATATCGAGAGCTTTAGCCGCTACTTACCCACAGACCAGCAAGCTAAGGAATGGGGCTGGCGCCTAGTGCACGCGGGTCGACAAAACGTGCCTGCTCACTCTGATTACCCAAGTAAGGGGCACCCACTAAGTTACCTTTTTGACAAAACTGGGCGGCGCACACTCGACGAATACCAAATCGTCTACATTACGACTGGCTCCGGCATCTTCGAATCACGTACCCAACCAAAAACGGAGGTGCGCACGGGCGATGCCATCCTACTGTTCCCAGGTGAGTGGCACCGCTACTATCCGGACGCTATGACTGGCTGGTCAGAATACTGGATTGGCTTCCGCGGAAGAGAGGCGGATCGCATCATGGAGGCTTTTTTCTCGCCAGAGGATCCCATACTTAAAGCGGGCCAGACCGATGCCCTTATTCAGCATTTCGACCAGATTCTCCATTGGTTACAACAACCTGTTGCCGCCAAGGAACAAATACTGGCCAGCCATGTGCCACTGACACTTGCGTTTCTAAAATCCGGAACTCAGAGCGAAAGTCGCTCACAGAGCAAAGACAGCGCACTCGTCATCCAGGCCAAGGCAACAATTCTCGCCAATCTGGCCACCCACACCGACCTCGAAGCACTCGCACAAGAACTCGGCGTCAGCTACTCCCGCTTCCGCTTCGCCTTCAAGAAGCAGACCGGCTACTCCCCGCGTGAATTCGAGAACATCATTAAGCTCAACCGCGCACGCGATCTTCTGCTTCGCGAGGGTAAAAGTGTAACTGAAACTGCCAGCGCTCTGGGTTACTCGACGGTTTATTACTTCTCTCGTGCGTTTAAAAAACAGTTCGGCCAATCACCGCAGCAATGGCTGCGCCAACAGAAACGCTAGCCATATCAAAATCGAGAAATCAGCTTTGTCCGCAATCTCGCCATCCGCGCAAGAACTTGAACGATCACTGCGATGAACGAATCAACCCAAAGTGGCGACCAAGAATAAACCGCTTTTGCGCGGCTATTAACGCAAAAAATAGGTGCTACTTGGTTTGATATTTTCAGCCAGCCATCCGCATCAGCCTTGACCTGCGTCGGGCATTTGCGACCATTCAGGTAATGTCCCCTGCTTCTATTCAGCTCGCTCGCCCGATAAATATCCTGCTGGGCATTTCACTCCTCTTGTTCTGCGCCTGCGACAAACAAAAAGATGCCAGTTACCCAGCCACTGAAAAGGCACCGAATGCGCAAGCGGCAAACATCAACTACGGCATCTTTCCAATATCCCACAATCCAGAGCGCCAAGCCAAAATTGGCCCCGAGGCCTGCGTCGAGTGCCACGCAGATGAGGTCGCCGACTGGAAGAGCAGCCATCACGCCAAAGCCAACCGGCCCATCTCGATCAAGTTTGATCGCGCAGCCTTCACTCCAGTGCGTCGCATTAAAGAATCTGGCGTGACTTATGAAATGGCCGAAACCAACGGCAAATTTGAGCTACGCGTAATTCATGATGACGACAGCATTACCAGCTACGATCTTGTCGGCGTGATTGGCGAAACGCCTCTACGCCAATATTTGGCCCAGCTCCCTGGAGACAAATTTCAAACTATCAGTGCCACCTACGACGTCAAAGAGGACCGTTGGTACGATGTTTACGAGGGCCAAGATCGCCTTCCTGGCGAATGGGGTCACTGGGCGAATCAAGGCATGAACTGGAATGCCAATTGCGCGTATTGCCACACCACTGAATTCAAGAAGAACTTCGACTTCGAATCTAACAGCTATGATTCGACCTGGACCCAACAAGGACTGGCCTGTGCAGAATGCCATACCGGCCTCGAGGAACACGTCGTCGCAGCCAAAAGCGGCAACTACAGTGCTGGGCTATCGAAGCTCAGCACCATCCAAACTGAGCACAATTGCGCGAGCTGCCACTCGCGCCGCGATCAGCTAACAGCCGACACCTTTTTACCGGGCGATGACTACCACGATCACTTCTCGCTGTCCTTGCCCGACCAGCCGAACCTCTACCATCATGATGGACAAATCCTTGACGAAGACTTCGTTTATGGCTCGTTTCAGATGAGCCGCATGGCACATGCTGGGGTGAGTTGCAAAGATTGCCACAACCCACACACGCTTAAAACAATCTTACCGATTGAGAACAACCTGCTTTGCATGCGTTGCCACTCTGGCGGGGTTGAGAATGCGCCAGTCATCGAACCCATCGCCCACAGCTTCCACAGCGAAGGCAGCACGGGTAATATGTGTGTGAATTGCCACATGTCGAAAACCACTTACATGCAAGTCGACCCACGCGGCGATCACGCCTTTCTTTCCCCAGACCCACTGCTCACCAAAGAGCTCGACATCCCCAACGCCTGCAACAAATGTCACACTGACGAGAGTGTCGATTGGGCCGTCGAATGGTCTGAGCAATGGTATGGCGAGAAGATGATCAATAACCGCCAGCGCAAGCGTGCCCGCATTATCGCAGCCGCTCACAACTTCGATCCAAGTGCCCTACCGAAGCTACTCGAGCTGTTAAAAGACGAAGACCTACCTGGTTGGCGCGCTGCCTATACTGGCCTACTCGGCAACTACCTACCCAATCAATCTGTGGTCAACGTACTCAAAGCACTGCTCAGCGACGCCAACCCGATGGTCCGCAGCCGCGCAGTCGGCATGCTAGGTAGTGCTGGGCAAGCCGATGCCGCAATTGAAACGCTCGCCGACAGTTCACGCAGCGTCCGCATCGCAGCAGCGCGTGGCATCGCCGCCAACCAATCGATTCCCGATCCTGTCGCCAAGCAAGAATGGGAGGAATATAACGCATTCAACACCGATCGCCCACAGACCCTACTGATGCTTGCAAATGAGGCCAATAGCGAAGGACGCAGTGCAGACACTGAGAAATATGTCGAGCGCGCGATCCTGATGGATCAGCTCAACCCAGAAATGTATCATCAAGCCGCAATTTTACTGAGCGGCGCAGGCCTCAATCAAGCCTCCCAAAAAACACTGTACCTGGGCTGGGAGTTAGCACCGAAAAACCCTTCCTTCCCATATTCACTGGGACTGCTCGCAGCCGAGCGAAAAGACCTCGAAAGCGCAGCCGGATTTTTAGAAGAAACCGTCGCCATCGAGCCTAGCTTCAGCCGCGCGTGGTATAATCTTTCACTCGCATACGGGAAGCTCAACCGCCCCGAAGATGCCGCTCGTGCGATGCAACGCGCACAAGCTGGACAATAAACAAATCTCGACTCTCCCACAAAGCACATCCAAAACGCACCAATGAAACTCAAACAGGGACAAATCTGGAAAAACGAAACTGGCTATATACGCATTGTTGAATTGGAGCGCCTCAGCGTAGACTTTAAAATGATGGAGGATCCGTTCACGAAGGACGGCACACACAAGCAGCTGACTAAGAAGGAATTTTGTCGTATCATCAAAGATGCGACATTGGTTGAGGAAGGTTAAAGTAGAAGCGACACTCTGGTCGCTTTACTCAGGCTCAGACAAAGCGACAAGAGTGTCGCTTCTACGCACGGCAATGTATTGCCCTCCAAAATAGCCAGCGAACTGGCACAAAAAAACCGGGAGCGATACGTCCCACACAAATGCATGATGCGCACCGCCCCCGGCAAATTCATTTAAGCGTTTAGCTCACTGACCGACTTTAACTGGCTTCAAGTTCCAGATCTGTTCGGCGTATTGGCCAATCGTGCGGTCAGATGAGAACTTCCCCATCTTTGCAGTGTTAATGATCGCCATCTTAGCCCAACGCTGCTTATCACTAAATGCTTTATCCACCTCTTCCTGAACGCGAATGTAGTCCGCATAGTCAGCCAAGCAGAGATATGGATCTCCTCCTTCTAGCAGGCTGCTGCACAGTGGTGCAAAAGCATCTTTTTCTCCTGGTGTAAAGTAGTCGGACCGCAACCAATCGATCACGGACTTCAACTCCCAATTACTGTTGTAATAATCGTAGGGATTATACCCTTGAACCTTCAATGCTTCGACTTCATCGACCGTGTGTCCAAAAATAAAGATATTCTCCTCCCCGACTTCTTCGCAGATCTCGACATTCGCACCATCGAGGGTGCCGATCGTCAGCGCACCATTGAGCGATAGTTTCATGTTACCTGTGCCAGAAGCTTCCTTACCCGCAGTCGAAATCTGCTCAGACAGGTCCGCAGCTGGAATCATCTTCTCGGCCATGGTGACACGATAGTTTTGCGGGAAGACCACCTTAATCTTATCGTTAATCCGCGAGTCGTCATTTACCTTTTCGGCAATTTTATTGATCGCACGGATAATGTTCTTGGCCAATGCGTAGCCTGGTGCAGCCTTCGCACCGAAGATGAATACACGTGGATTCATTTCGTAAGCTGGATCATTCAGCAGGCGACGGTATAGCGTCAAGATATGTAGCACGTTCAGGTGCTGACGCTTATATTCGTGCAGACGTTTGATCTGAACGTCGAACAGTGCGTCTGGATTAATCACTGTGCCAGAGTCCTCCAGTACAAAATCAGCAAATGCTTGTTTGTTTAAACGCTTGATGTCCATGAACCGCTTCTGGAAATTGGTATCATCGGCAAACTGGGTGATGCCCTCAAGTTGATTGAGATATTTCGGCCATTCTGGGCCGACCTTCTCTGTGATCAATCCACTAAGGCTCGGATTACAAGCCAACAACCAGCGACGTGGGGTAATACCATTGGTCATGTTGATCAGCTTGTTCGGATATAATTCATGAAATGTCGCGAACAGATTTTTCTTTAGCAAATTGGTGTGTAATGCCGCGACACCATTCACCTTAGTTGAGCCGACGACAGAAAGATACGCCATGCGAATCATCTTCGGATAGCCCTCTTCAATGATCGAAAGTTCAGCCTTCTTCGCACCGTCGCCGGGCCACTTAGCCTCAACTACATTTTCAAGAAACTGTGAGTTAATCTCGTAGATAATTTCTAAATGACGTGGCAGGACCTTTTCGAAAAGCGGCACGCTCCACTTCTCCAACGCTTCAGGCAAAAGCGTATGGTTGGTATAGTTGCACGTTTTGCTAGTAATTTCCCATGCATCATCCCAATTCAAACCATGCTCATCAATGAGCAATCGCATCAATTCAGGAATCGCAATCGCGGGGTGCGTATCATTCAACTGGATCGCATTGAAATCAGGGAATTCGGCCCAATCGCTGTGATTAGCCAGGTAGCGACGCATAATATCTTTCAGCGAGCAACTGACGAAGAAATACTGCTGCACAAGACGGAGCTCTTTACCATTTTCGGTCGAGTCATTCGGATACAGCACCTTGGAAATCGACTCACTCATTGCCTTTTCACGTACGGCTTCAACATAGCCACCATCATTGAAGATATTGAAATCAAACTCACTCGATGCTTTCGAATCCCACAGACGCAGAAAATTAACCGTTTCGGCTCCGTGACCAACGATTGCGATATCATACGGAACACCTTCGATCGTCTTCTGATCGACCCACACCGGACGAAATCCTCCCTTGTCATCTATGTGATGTTCGACTCGGCCGTAGAGCTGCACTTGCTGCGCAAAGTTAGGCCGCATCACTTCCCAAGGGCAGCCTTTCTCCATCCAAGCATCTGGATGCTCAACTTGGTATCCGTCTTTAAACTCCTGACGAAATAGGCCAAACTCATAGTGGATGCCATAGCCAATCGCCGGCAAATCCAGAGTCGCAAGAGAATCGAGAAAACAGGCGGCCAAGCGACCGAGTCCACCATTACCGAGGCCCATATCAGCCTCTTCGTCAGCGATTGCGCTAAAATCTTGGCCAAGCTCGCCAAGTGCATCACATGTTTGCTCGAACAGACCTGAATTGTGCAGATTATTGACTAACAAGCGGCCCATCAAATACTCCAAGCTCAAGTAGTAGGCACGACGCACTTTCTTCTCATGATGCACCCCCTGAGTCTTCATGAAGCGGTCCAGTACGCGGTCACGGACCGCATAGCAAGTCGCAGTCCACCACTCGTCCTGACTGGCTTTTTCAGGGTGTCGAGCCAGCGTAAAACGTAAGTGATTAAGAATCGATGTCTTTATTGAGCCGGTGGTTGCTGCGGTACTAAAGCGGAAAGATGGCTCAGACGCCTTGCTTGCTGATAATCTGTTGGCAGCGGTTTTTTTAGCAGCAGATTTAGCCGTTTTCTTAGCCGTTTTTTTAGCCGTTTTTTTAGCCGTTGTGGTCATAATATATGTGTCTGTGTAAAATTGGCGAAAAATGATCTTCTCTAGTCTTGAATTGGATTCAATGAAACTGGAAAACGTAACTATTTCCGAAGCAGTTGAAAGCGGTAAAGCAAAAAAAGCGCCAGTTCTGCGAAATTCCTCAGCAAAATAGGCAGCAGCACTGCATTCCACACAAGCGCAAATAAAATTGTGCGTGTTCAACAGTTTACACAGCCTCGGGCTTCCTCAGCGGAAGCACAGAGGGCATGGCATAAAACCAGCCCCTAGGCTTTAACGCAGCGAGCGGGTTTATCCCGCGATATTATAGCGGAGGGAAACACTCCGTCGTTGCCACCGATAATCCGAGACGGTCCAATCAATGCATGGAAACGACGGAGCGTTTCCCTCCAGCTCACTCACCGCTGGCGAGCACGCACGGCATCAGAGCTGCGTCCTTCATCCCATGGATGATTTTCTTATCCGCGGGGCACAAAGTTGCGAGTACACCATGCAACTCAGCGTTGTGCGCCTTTTTATCTACCAAGTAATACGGGCAAAGTCGCACCCTCCCCTCCATCTGATAGATACTGCCATCGTCTTTATATACAGGATGTCGCAAACGCCGCGGCTTCTCGTAAGTTTGCAAAATATGCAACGACTCATCGGCCATTGTCACCACCTGTTGAATTGCACGCGCCCAATCAGCCCTCGAAGAGTCACTCCCCAGTGTCACGCTACGTGCGCCCCACGCAGTCTCATGAAACCCGCTAATCTTAATAATCAAATTGCGCTCTTTCTTACTCGCATCAGCTAGTTGCGTCCAGTGAGTCATAGGCTTACCGCCAATCAATGGCGCATTGAGCACCGCATTCGGCGGCAAGTCCACCGGATCCATCACCCAAGTCTGCGGAATGACCCGCTTGAGGACGCGATACGAAGATTTCGATAAATGCTCCTTCCAGAAATCTTCCAACATGTGGTGGTGAAAAAGCGCCAAGTTCAGTTTCTCCTCCTGAAAAGGCCGCATCGGCGGCGTCAGACTCAGTGGCGAATCGCATTTCGCTGTTAATAAATGTTCGGCGATCGATACGTTCGCCAAATCAAACAGCTCCCAAAAGCGATAAATCACATCTACCTGTTGCGGCTTGCCATCCAACGGCACACAAATCGTGTCGGCCAATAGCATCACATCGTCGGTATGATGCACGTGGACACGACGATCATTGGCTCGCAATTGCTCGGCAATCCATTCCATCTCTGGACGATAGGTCGCAGCCTCATCACTAACCAGAATTGCTATATAAGGCGCCATCACATTCGGAGCACGACTACACAGCACTCGATAAAAGGCTTCGATCATGTCCTGCTCACCCGCACCGATCAACGCATCCGCATGCACGCCCGCATAGAGGCAGTTTAAAAATGCCGTCAACCCGATACCACCCGGCACCGAGTCGATCTCGGTCAGCGCGAAACCATTATCGGTCATCAATAGGTCTGGACGCACCACAATCGGCGTCGAGCCACGCAAGGCCTTCGAGCGCGCATGTTCAATTAGCGCTGTTGGCTTACCACGATCGAGATACTCAGCCACCCACGGCGCTTTCAATTCACGATTACGCAGCAAATTTTTATCCGTCGCCGAACGCAGATACAATGTCTCATGTGCACGGTAAAAATCGTAGCAAGCTTGGCCGATCAATTCGATCTCAGCCACCTGCTTCGCGTCCAGCGGAAACGCCACTGGCGAGGTGCGCCATGTCTTATTTTCAAATAAGCTCTGCTCCGAAAAAGTCTGTTGCAGCGCCTCGAAGCTCAGGCCTGGCAGACTGTCATCTGAATTATTCATGGCCAAATTCTCGCTCCGCAGCGGATACCCGCGAAGTCGGACCACCTGCTCGCAACCACGCATGAATAAAAGGGTCCAGCGCACCATCCATGACCGCCTGGATATTACCAGACTCCACACCAGTACGTAGATCCTTAATCATTTGATATGGCTGAAAGACATACGAACGGATCTGGTTACCCCAAGCAATGTCGCCCTTTTCACCATAGAACTTCTCGATCTCGCTGCGCTTCTCATCCTCCTGCTTTTCGTACAGACGCGATTTCAAGGTGCGCATCGCAGCGGCCTTATTCTTAATTTGAGAACGGTCATTCTGACAAGTCACGACAATACCAGACGGAATGTGGGTGAGCCGCACGGCGGACTCAGTCTTATTAACATGCTGACCTCCCTTACCACTCGCACGATAAACATCTGTACGAAGATCTAAGGGATCGACCACAATATCGGCATCATCTTCCAACTCAGCGATTACATCGACCGAAGAGAATGATGTATGGCGCCGAGAGGCGGAATCAAATGGGCTGATGCGAACTAGCCGGTGTACCCCACGTTCTGCCTTGGCGTAGCCAAACGCATTTGGACCTGAAATTCGAATCGTGGCGCCGCTGATGCCTGCTTCTTCCCCAGGTGAAAGATCTAGAACTTCGACCGTAAAACCTGCTTGTTCGCCCCAGCGCGAATACATGCGAAAGAGCATGTCAGCCCAGTCGCAGGACTCCGTACCACCCGCGCCAGCATGCACCGTGAGCAAAGCATTGCATCCATCATTTGGCCCACTCAAGAACGACGCCAACTCCAGCTCGTCAAGCTTAGGCTGTAGGCGTGCCAAGGTATCGAGTACCTCCTGTTGATACGATTCTGCATCGGAATCGCCAGCCATCTCATCAACGAGTTCCAGCATGGCAGCCAGATCATCGAGTTCAGTCTGAAACGCTTTGGACGGATTGACTGTAACCTTTAAGCGATTCGCCTCGGCGATCACTTTTTGCGCAGCGGCTTGGTCGCCCCAGAAATCAGGGTTTGCCATCAGAGCCTCTAGCTCAGCGATACGAGACGTCTTGGTATCACCGTCAAAGATACCTCCAAATATGGCCGGCACGACGGGTCACTTCTTGGATTTGCGAGCGCAGTTCTGGAGTAATTAAATTCATCCGTTAAGATAGGAACCAAGAGCGCACAGAGTTAAAGCACAAAATCGCGCAGCTCTGACTCACTGCTCACTTTTCGGCGAACTTTCAAGCTGATCCACTTTTGTCGTACCGTATTTCGCCAGCGTATAGATGAATAGATCCTCTACCTTCTTACGCGCCCAAGGTGTCTTACGTAGAAACTTCAGGCTGGATTTGACCGATGGATCTTCGTTGAAGCAGCGAACCTCAATGCGACCGCCTAAGCCCTCCCATCCATAATAATCAGAGAGACTAACGACAATCTGCTCCAGCGTATAGCCGTGTAAAGGATTTTTAGGTTGTTCGTAGTTCATGTACTTTAGTCTGCCGCGTAATCAAATTAAACGCGAAACGTGCCACATCCACGCCGAGATGTGAAGGTTCAAATCAAAGCAATCTATACGTCACAGAGTAGCGCACTCGCATTAATACCAGTCACGGCCACTACCTACAAAGCGCTTCTGGCTGATACTCTTAACCTGACTCTAACTCTAATCGTCCAAGCACGCCGCTGAGCGCTTGGGGTAATCAGGACAGATCCCGCATTTTGCAAAAAAATAGCCACTAATTTGGTATTGTCCCCGCAATGATGTAAGCTACTCTACTCTCTTTATGTTTTTGTCAGACAACAGATTTACCTCCCCTCAAAAGAGTCGATTCGTCGGCATTCTGGTTGTCACTAGTTTAATCCTAGCACAGCCCTGTGTACATGCGGACACAGACAAAAACTTCGTGCCCAGTGCCAGCCCACTGGTCACTGAAGGCTATGCGCAACTCGAAGGCGGACAACCTGCAAAAGCATTGATCGCATTTGAGCAAGCGCTGCAGGCCGACGCCAAGAATCTCTCGGCACGACTCGGGCAAGCCATGATCTATGCCGAGCAAGAGCGCCACCAGGAAGCCTTCGCCTCTTACGACGTGATCGTGCAGCACTATCCACAACATGCGTTCGCATGGAATGGTCGCGGTCTCGCCGCGTTTAACTTAGAGGACTTCGATACTGCACTCACCTCATTTAAAATGGCTACTGTCGATCAGCCAGTAAATGGATTTTTTTACGAGTCATTGGCATGGACACAAATGTGCCGTGGCGAATTTGTCGACGCAGCTGAGTCCGCCAAAAAGGCTTCGCTCATGTATAGCCGCAAAGGTGAGACATCTGCATATCCGCTGCTAATTGCCTACTTCTCGTACCATGAATCAGGCGATGCCCAAAACGCCCTGCGCACACTCGGATACGCCAACAAAAATAAGCCGGTCAATCAATGGCCCGCGCCAGTGATTGATTATTTAAGCGAGAAAATAGGCGAAGCCGATCTCATCAGTTTTGTCACCAATCCCGCCGAAGAAACCGAAGCACACACTTACATTGGGCTTTACTTGCGCCTGCTCGGCGAAACCGATGCTGCCGATCAGCATCTTCAATGGGTCAGTCAAAATGGCAATTCCCAGGTATTTGAGTATACCCTCGCCCGCGCGCTCAATTTACAAAACAACGTCGCTTCGGCCATCCGCTAGCATTGGAATGAGCACTACCGGATTCGGAATGCGATGCCGACCGATCCACGTCGTCGGACTCGGTCTAATCGTTGCGCTCAGTTCGATCCTCTCTGCAGGCGAAGCACCGGCAATGGCCATACCGCCGCTGCCAACTAATTTTGAATGTAAACGGGTGCCGATGGTCACGCAAAAAGGGAATTTCTGCGTGCCTGCCTCGGCTGCAATGATTGCTGGCTTCCACGGCATCAAAACTGACCAGGATCAAATCGCACAGCTCTCCTCCAACGCATCCATCTCAAACGAAGGCACTTATCCCAGCGATATGTCCCTAGCCATGGGCAAGCTCGGCTTTGACGGACGCACTCTGCTGTGGGAGGGCGAAGCAGAATTCAATACCAAGATCTTACCCGCCATACGACGCGCTTTAGTCAAGACCGGCCCCATCTATATTTCCTTTCGCCCGGGTGTATTCGGCAGCATGGGCCATGGCTGTATTATCGTCGGCTACAATGATCGACGCCAAGAGATGAGCTTTCACAACCCATGGGGCAATGAATTCAACAAAGACTACAACGTTGTCGCCGTGCATGGCTATGGCATCGTGGTCTTCGATCCGCCACGTATCGCCGCCACCGCATCAGCCGCCTTTGTTACTCAGATCCAACAACGTGTGCCACGCTTCGACGGCAACTTTCTCACCTTAGCCAAGCAGCTGCAACGGTCCGAGCAATCCTTCGAGCTCGTCTGGTGCAGTCGCCGTGACGCACGCAATGACAAACACTTTGCGGTCGATACTGCGCGCCGCGATGGCCGTAAGATACTTGAGCTGGCCTTTCGGCGTAACCCTGCCGTGCTCATCCCCGCCAGCCCCAATGGGAAAACCACAAAATACTATTTTGTCACACGGCCTCCGCAAGGGGGCGCCAGCTACTTAGTGCGCGAAATCACTGAGCAGGGCTGGAGCGACGCAGCCCTCAAAACACTCGGCAGTCTCACGCGTGAATGGGCCACTATCTTTGCCATGACCGATCAAACCGAACCCCTGTGGGAATTACCGATGATCGAGCTACACAGCAGCCATTCGACCGAGACAAATTAGTCGAGAACAATGGTGCAGTAAAGAAATTCGATGCGAAGACACCACAACGACGGCATCTCCCCCTCGCCAGACGAAGGAGGGAGTTACCCCTAGCCCTACAACACCTCCACCACTTCTGACAGCTCGTTGGAGGGCGGCAGGCATTGCGTGCCGATACAGACCTGATAGTCCGCGGATTGCTCGTCAGTCGTGGTCTGAATGAAAACTCGGCGCCAGGGCGCGGCTGCGAGTGCGACTTGCAAGTCTTCAAGCGAGACACCTGCACGCACTTTAATGACGGCGATGCCGATGGCGTGCGTAGTCACCGCTTCCAGTGCATGAGCGACGCCGGCGGCGACTTTCTGTGCATAATCAGCAAAGGCAGGCAGCGTAGCGCGCAGTGCGCTGTCGTAACGGCCTTCCCCTGTGAGTGCGTAGAGCCCAGATAGCGCGTGCAACAAGGCAGCGTTACCCGAAGGGGTGGCATTATCGAACCACTCCTTGCGACGCGCAACTGGTGTCTCGGTGTCTTCCGCAGTAAAAAAACAACCGATCGCATGCGGGTCCTCAAAATAGCGCAGCGCACTATCGATACAGGCTTGTGCACGCGCCAGATACCTAGCAGATGCCCCCGCTTCTAGAATATCAACCTTCGACGCAATCGCCAAGAAGGCCTCTGCCGCGAGCGCATAATCATGTAAAAAGCCATCGACCTGTGCACCAGAACCTTGGTAATAAACAGCCTTCAAGCGCAGGGCGCCGTCTTGCTGTTCGGTGAGTTCGTCCCAAATAAAATCAGCAGCTTTGCGCGCACGCTGCAGCCACTCCGGACGTTTGAAATAAAATCCGGCATCTGCCATCGAACGGATCAACATACAATTCCACGCGGTGTTGATCTTGGTATCTTTGCCGGGGCGCACACGATTGGCTTCGCGATACGCCAACAATTTCGTACGAGCAGCTGCGAGTTTGTCACGCACACCGATATCAGCATCCACTAACGCGGGGTTCGAACTGCCATGCTCAAAGTTACCCTCGGCGGTGATGTTATAAGCCAAACGGATTTCGCGAGCCTCTTCAGTCGGCCCTAGCACCGAATCGATTTGTTCGGGTGTCCACACATAATAGCGCCCTTCTTCGCCTTCGCTATCGGCATCGAGCGCGGCATAGAAGCCCCCGGCATCCGCACTCATCTCGCGCTCCAACCAGCCAATCGTCTCTTCG
>Ga0066605_10000448_pt1 | contig 27257 bp, 18 predicted proteins | sample SaaInlLV_DNA_10m_FD_60385 | JGI IMG/M metagenome (GOLD analysis project Ga0066605, IMG submission 60385) | Marine microbial communities from expanding oxygen minimum zones in the Saanich Inlet - SI075_LV_DNA_10m | ecosystem: Environmental > Aquatic > Marine > Unclassified | place: British... | reverse complement strand
TACCAAAATACTTTGAATATCTAAGTTCTAAAAATTGGGGAAAATACAAGCCCAGTGATTCAAACCTTAATAATATAGAAAAAGAAAACTGGTATGCCGGAAAGACACCAAAAGAAGCATATAGTCAAATTGATGCGGTTCAAGAAAAGTTTTATCCTTTAGTTAAAAAGGCGATTGAAATTTTAGAAGAATATCCAAAATACGTACACTTCAAATTAATCGCTCATAACTTATATTCTGTGGCAGTCTTACACGAGATTTCCAAAGAAATGCAGCAAATCAAAGAGCAAAACAACATCATCCCTATAGGGGAGTTCAATAAAAAAATTGCTGAAGTATTACAAAATGAGGAAGGTAATTTCATCTACGAAAGGTTGGGCGAACGATACGCTAATTACTTTATAGACGAGTTTCAAGACACCTCCGAATTACAGTGGAATAACTTAGTGCCCCTAATCGAAAACGCCATTGCAGATGGTCAAAAACCCGGTTCGGCAATGATTGTTGGGGATGCAAAACAAGCCATTTACCGATGGCGAGGCGGAGAGGTAGACCAATTTATAAACTTACAACAGGTAGCAGTAGACCCTAACTCGCAAGGAGCTTATAAAATGGAGCACTTGTCTCTCAAAAACAATTATCGCTCCAGGGCAGAAGTAGTCAATTTCAACAATGAATTATTCTCTTCCATCGCTCATCAAATAGAGTATAAAAAATACAAAGAGCTTTTTATAAACCTCAAAGCACAAGAAGTAAAAGGTAATGGTGGTTATGTTTCTTTAGAATATCTGGAAAATGGTACGGAACACGATGAACTACAGCTGGGTCGTTGTTTAAAAACGGTCAAAGAACTAAATAAAGATGGTTTTAACTATGGGGACATCTGTATTTTAACACGAACCAAAGCCAAGGGGGCTTTAATTGTAAAAACGCTTTCCGATAAAAATATTCCAGTAATTTCTTCTGAATCGTTATTATTAGAACAATCAACAGAAATCCGTTTTATATTAAACTTCCTTCGATTTTTAAACGAGCCTAATCATCCTCGATATCGGTTTAAGATCATTGAATTTTTACATGAAAACGCGTTTTGCCCCTGGTCGCTTGAAATGATTAATCAAAAACTAGAAACACTGTGTAAGGGTTCTACAAATCAATTTTATGCTTTTCTAAAAGAGCTTGTGATCGATTTCGACCTGTTAAAGTGGCGCTCCTCTTCACTCATCGAGTTGTGTCATAAAATTACCAAAGCCTTTGAACTGGAAAAAAAGGCTCGTGTTTACGTGCAGTTTTTTCTCGACGAGGTCTGGGTATATAGCAACAAATATTCACAAGACTTGTTTGGCTTTTTAAATTATTGGGAAGAACACGCACACAAGTTGTCTGTAATTATTCCGGAAGGTATTAACGCCGTACAGGTAATGACAATCCATAAATCCAAAGGCTTAGAGTTTCCGGTGGTACTCTTTCCTTTTGCAAATTGGAATGCTACCAATGAGCGCGATGCAAAATCCTGGGTAGAAATAAATGAACCGGAATTAGAAGGTTTACCAAGCTCCTTAATTCCGTTAAATGATAAATTGAAATCTGGCACGAAACAGTTACAAACTATTTATGAAGAGCATAAAGCAAAAGTTCTGCTAGACAATCTAAACATGCTTTACGTGGCTCTTACCCGACCTAAAACACGGCTATACATCTTTACCTCTGCCAAAGAAAGAGGTAAAAATTTAAACACCTTTTTTGATGCTTTCTTACAATCAAAGGGTCTTTGGGAAGAAGGAAAAACTCAATACAACTTCGGTAAAACAGTAAAAGCGGCTAAAAACAAACAAAAAGAAAATAAAAAAATTCCGACATCGCAACCTGTTGAGGACCTATCGAAAATACTTCATATTAATCGACAGGCACCAAAAATGTGGGAAGTCAATCATCCCGAAAAAGGGGCTGATAAAGGGCGGAGGGTACACGAAATTCTATCCTATATCAAAACAGTAAATGATCTTGATGATGCGTTAAAAAAAGCACTCCGCCTGGGCTTAATTGCCAACAGTGAGGCGGGAGAAGTGAGATCCCTCTTAAGTGTAGTAGTTAAAAGTGTTGAAATGAAACCTTATTTCGCTCAGGGTTTGAGGGTGAAAAATGAAGAAGAAATTCTTTTAAGTAACGGACATATTCTTAGGCCAGATCGATTAATCTTTAAAGAAAATGAGGTGACCATCATTGACTATAAAACTGGCCTAGAAAACAATACGCACAAAAAACAAATTTTGGAATACAAAACTGAAATTGAAAACATGGGCTACAAGGTAAAAGAGTGTCTTTTGGTTTATATCAACGATGAATCTATAAAATTGAAGCGTGTGTAGTATGGATAAATTTATCAATAAAATAGCCAAAAAAATTTACGACACAAAACAGCGTCAACTAGAGGAGCTTAGTATTGTGTTACCGAGTAAACGAGCCGGAACATTTTTTAAGCAGGCTCTTTCTGACTTAAGCGATATCCCACTTTGGATGCCTAAAATTTATTCTATTGAAGAGTGGTTGGAAGAACTTTCTGGCCTTACCATTATAGATAAAACACAGTTACTTTTTGAAATGTATATTTCATACCAAAACGTGTTTCCTAAAGATGAGCAAGACTCGTTTGAGGCGTTTTTGAAATGGGCGCCAATGCTACTTACCGACTTCAACGATATCGACTCTTATTTCGAGCAACCTCAAAAATTATTCAACTACATCCATCAAGCAAAAAAGATTGAAGCATGGACTCCTTTAGGCGGAGAGCCGAGTGAAATGGTTAAAAACTATCTTCGTTTTTGGGAACTGATGGGTTTGCTTTTTACTGATTTTAAAGCGCGATTAAAAGAACAAAATATCGCTTTTCAAGGAATGGCCTATCGAAAAGCTTCGGATCATGTTTCAAAATGGATCACTAAAAAGAACCCTCTTAAATCTTCTGTTTATTATCTCGGGTTTAATGCCATGAATCCTTGTGAGGCTCATATTATGCGAACGCTTATTGCTGAAGATGTTGCAGAAGTGTTTTGGGATGCTGATGAATATTACCTTAAAGATAAAAAACAGGAAGCGGGGAAGTATTTACGACAATATCAACAGTGGCCGGAATTCGAGAATCGTGAATTTAACTGGGTTTGCTCAGAATTAAAAAACCCAAAAAACATAAATGTTTACGGGGTTCCTAAAGGTGTTGCCCAAGCACAATTAGCCGGTTCTTTACTTGACAAATCTATATCAAAAAACCAAGAATTAAAAGATGTTGCCCTGGTGTTGGCAGACGAAAAAATGCTCTTGCCTGTCTTGGAGTTCTTACCAAATTCCATTGACAAACTGAACATCACTATGGGGAATTCCTTACGAAACGTCCATCTGTACGCCTTTTTTGATGCCTTCTTTCAATTACATATCAATAGAGAAAAATTGAGTAGCGGTAAAACAAAATTCTACTACCAGGATCTGGTTAAAATATGGCAACACCCGGCGTTCCAAAATTCAGGAAGTACTAAGTCCCTAGAAAAACTAAAGAGCAGTCTACAAAAACAAAACCACTCGTTTCCGTCAAAAGAAGATATTTTAAATTCTTGTGAATCAGATATTTTACCCTGGATTAAGGCGCTGCTGGATTATCAAAACTCAAATCCTTTTGAGGTTATTGATAATGCTTTAAAATTAACTGCTTTAATCAAAGATGAGATCATTGCGCAAGGACGAAAAAATTCATTGGATCTGGAAACGCTTTTTGCCTTTGCAAAGCTCTTTAACCAAATTAAAAATTTACAAGATAAGTATGGATTTATTCAAGAGTTAAAAACACTTCACCACCTTTTTCAACAAAGTGCAAAAATTGAAAATCTTTCTTTTTTCGGAGAACCCCTTTCCGGTTTGCAATTGATGGGAATGCTGGAAACGCGTAACCTGGATTTTGAACACGTTATTTTACTATCTGCTAACGAAGGTTTTCTGCCAACAGGAAAAAGTGATAACTCTTTTATCCCATTCGACATTCGAAGAGAGACTGGTTTACCAACTTATATGGATAAAGACGCTGTTTTTGCTTATCATTTCTACAGGCTGGCACAGCGATGCAAATCGCTTGCTTTGGTTTACAATACCGAAACTGACGCTTTGAATTCGGGAGAAAAAAGTCGGTTTATCACCCAACTCGAAAACGAACTTCAACTTAAATATCCTGAAAAAATAAAATTTAACGAAGAGATTTTATCACATCCACTAAAAAAAGTAGACGCTAAAGAGTTGTCTATTATAAAAGATGAGGCTATTAAAGAACGATTAAAAGAAATCGCTACAGATAAAGGTTTTTCTCCTTCTTCACTAAACACCTACAAAAACTGCCCAATGCAGTTTTATTATGAAAAAATCCTAAAAATTAAAGATCCGGCCGGGATGGAAGAAACCATTGAAGCCAACACCTTAGGGACGGTTGTTCATCGGGCTTTAGAAGATTTTTACCACCCCTGTTTAAATCGTAAAATCAACACAGAAGATCTAAAGTCTATGCTGCCTAAAATTCCTGCTAAACTGAAAGAACTCTTCCAAGAAGAGTTTAAAAGCGGAATATTCAATAAGGGTAAAAACAAGCTTATTTTCACCGTAGCTGAACAATTTTTAAACTCTTTTATCAAAAAAGAGCTAAAATTGATTTCAAAAGGAAATGAAATTCATATTAAAGGCTTGGAAAAAGATCTAAAAACCGAAATTTGTATCGAGGAAATCGACTTCGCTGTCAAGCTAAATGGAAATGCTGACCGAATAGATAAACTCAACGGTCAACTCCGTATTATAGATTATAAAACAGGTAAAGTAGAGCTTAATGAATTACAAACTGATGATATGGAGAAATTAATCCGAGAGAAAAAATTCCACAAAGGGTTCCAGTTATATCTCTATGCTTATATGTATCAACAAATGTATCCGGAACAGGAATTATTGGAAACGGGAATTGTGAGTTTCAGGTCTTTGAAAAAAGGATTTTTACCTGCTGGATTCAAAGAAGATGGGAAGGTTAACAAGCTTTTGAACTCTGATTTATTGGGTGATTTTGAAAAAGAATTTAAGGATCTGTTAAAAGAAATTTTTAACCCGAACATTCCTTTTGAACATAAAAACAGAAAAGAACCTTGTCGCTTTTGCGACCCAGAAGCATTTAGATAGTAAAGCCTTTTAAGAGCATGCTATTTTATTTACCCTTCCTTCGTGTCTACCTCCTTCAAATTTTGTTTCTAAAAAAACATCTGCTATTTCTTGTGCTTCTTCATATGAAATAAAACGAGCGGGCATAGCTAAAACATTTGCATTATTATGTAAACGAGCCAGTTCGGCAATTTCCTTTTTCCAACACAAAGCAGAACGAACGGCTTGATGTTTGTTTGCGCTCATATTAATTCCGTTTCCACTACCACATAATAAAATACCTAAATCAGCATCTTTTTTTTCTACTGCTTTGGCAACGGAATGAGCGTAATCCGGGTAGTCTACACTTTCTTCACTCATAGGCCCAAAATCTTTTACTTCAACCCCTTTTGTTTTCAGATAGTTAACCAGCTGTGTTTTATACCCAACTCCTGCATGGTCGGATGCTATTGCTATTTTCATAACCCTTTGTTTTAAGAGCCAAATGTAATGATTCTTCCGCTTTTTTTTCCTTATCAACAATTATGAAAAAAATTGTTCATTCTTTTTATAAAACCTTAATATTCAAAGGGTGTTTATTAACAAACTTTTATTGATTATTCTTTTTCTTCGTTAAGCCTTTATTAAAACTATGTCTTGTTTTTATTTATAATTTTTATAAGGAACAATTTATACCAAAAAATCAAGGTGATTTATTTATTTTTTATCACTACCTAATTCGTGTTTTCAAATTGCTTTTTAACATTAAAAAGCACAATATTTTATTGTATTAAAACTTATTTTTTCACTTATCAACAGCTGTTAATTTTTACCCTATACTATTGATTCTTATAACTTATACCTGTTTATAAACCTTTATATTATGTTTATTTATTTTAATAAAATACATTTCCTAATAAAACCTCTTAATATTATACAAGTAATAAACAGCCTATTATTATTATGTATTTTATTATATTTTATTTTTAAATAAAAACAATGTTATTATATATATAGGGTTGTTAAATGTTATTAAATTATAAATTAAAAAATTATTTATAATATTATAGCTTTGCTAAGCATTAATAATTTTAACTATTTTAGTGCTTCTAAATTTTCAACGAAAATAAAAAGAGAAATGAAAAAAATAATCTTGATAATTACGAGTTTATTTGTGTTAGGCTGTGGAAATGATCCGGCTGTAAATGCACAAACAATAAAAGGTAATTTTTTAAATAAAAGACAACAAGGAAAAGAATTATTTCTTTATAGAACAGAAGGTAATTATAAATATAAAATTGACAGTGTTAAAATTAATTTAGATGGATCATTTATATTTAATAATAAACAATATGAATTAGGTTATTATAAATTAGCACTAGTAAATGATAAAAATATAATTGAGGTTATTTTAAATCCAGAAGAAGCAATAGTGGAATTAGAGTTTGGCCAAGTTTATTTAGAAAGGGATGTAACCGTTATCAATTCATTAGAAAATAAAGCTTATTGGGAATTTAAAAATAAAGAACTAGAATTAAATAAAATAGTTAAAGGTTTAAAAAAACAAATAGGACAATTTAAATCTCAAGGTAATCAAGTTAAAGTAAATGAGATTAAAAATGAAATTGAAAAAATAGAAAAAGAAAAATTTAACCACACACAAAACGTAATTAATAAATACCCAAATTCTTATTTTTCTAAAGCAAAGGTTGCTAGTAAAGCAAAAAATAAAGAAGATAAGAAAAAATATTTTGACGATTTAGATTTTAATAATGAAACATTTATTAGATCTGAAGTATTTGCAATAAGATTTACTGATTATATAATAAAACATAGTGGACATACAGAGGTAGGATATTACAATGCTGTAGATGAAATTATGAATAAAGCAAAAGTGAATGAAAAAGTGTTCGAGTTTTCTTTATATAATTTATTAGATGGCTTTTATGGCTCAGGATTAGAAGATATTGCTACTTATATAATGGAAGAATATTTTTATGGGGAAGCTTGTGGGGATATAGAAATAAATGATTTATTAAGACAAAAAGCACAACTAATAAAAAAATTACAAATTGGAAATATACCACCAGATTTTACTATAAAAAATAATTTTGGCTCAGAAATAAATTTAAAAAATACTTGCGCTAATAATAAGTATACAATTATTATGTTTTGGGCCTCTCATTGTGGACATTGTATGAGAGAATTACCAGGATTTGTTCCTGTTTATAATGAATATAAACCAAAAGGATTAGAAGTAATTGGTGTTGCTTTAGATGTAAATGAAAGTAAATGGAAAACAACAATACAAAACAATAATTTCAACTGGATAAACGTAAGTCAATTTAAAAATTATCAATCTCCTGTTTGTAAAGATTATAAAATAAATAAAACGCCAGCTTTCTTTATTTTAGATAAAGAAATGAAGATCGTAAGTAAGCCAAAAGGAAAACAAGATATTATGTTATTTTTAAAGAATAATATGTAAAAAAAAAAGACCCAATTAAGGGTCTTTTTTTATGAGAAAATGATAGACATAATAGGGTATATAAGTGCTATTATTATAGGAATAATATTAAGTTTAATAGGTAGTGGTGGTTCTATTTTAACAATTCCTATTTTAGTTTATATTTTTACTGTAGAACCAATTTTAGCTACAACATATTCTTTATTTATTATTGGAACTACAGCTTTTTTTGGTGCAATAAAAAACATTAAAAAAGGGAATATAGATTTTAAAATAGGGATTATTTTCACATTACCATCTTTATTATCTATATACTTTACCAGACGATTTATTTTACCTTCTCTTCCTGAAAAAATTAATATAACAAACAATTTTTATTATAAAATAGATGAATTAATATTAATTTTTTTAGCATTTATTATGGTGTTAGCTGCAGTATCGATAATTACAAACAGAAAAAATAGTATAATAAAAAAAGAAATTAATTATTTTATTATTATAATAGAAGGATTAGTAATTGGTTTAGTTACTGGATTAGTAGGAGCAGGAGGAGGGTTTTTAATTATTCCTATGTTAGTTTTATTTGGTGGGTTATCTATGAAAAAAGCAATAGGTACCTCTTTAATGATTATTTCCTTAAAATCATTAATTGGAATAATAGGAGACTTTCAATTATCATTAAATATTGATTGGCCTTTTTTATTAAGTTTTTCTTGTTTTTCTTTATTTGGGATGTTTATAGGTTTATATATTAGTAGATTTATGTCAGGCGAAAAACTTAAAAAAATATTTGGCTATTTTGTTTTATCAATAGCTGTATTTATATTTTTAAAAGAACTTTATTAAAACAAAAATTATTATTTAGGTTAAACATGAAAATAGAGCAAATATATACAGGTTGTTTATCCGAAGCCGCTTATTATATTGAGTCAGAAGGAGAGTCAGTAATTATAGATCCTTTAAGGGAGGTTGAGCCTTATATAGAAAAGGCAAAAGAAAATAATACTCAAATTAAATATATTTTAGAAACACATTTTCATGCAGATTTTGTTTCTGGGCATGTAGAACTAGCAAAAAAAACGGGGGCAAAAATTATTTTTGGACCTCATGCAAAAACAGAATTTAAGTTTAAGCAAGTAGAAGATGGAGAGATAATAACAGTTGGAAAAATTAAAATAAAAGCAATACACACCCCAGGCCACACATTAGAATCAACGTGTTATTTATTAATAGATGCAAACGGAAAAGAAAGGGCTCTTTTTTCAGGAGATACATTATTTATAGGAGACGTTGGGAGGCCTGATTTAGCAGTTAAAACAAGTTTAACAAAAGAAGACTTAGCAGGGCTTTTATTTGATTCATTAAGAAATAAGATACTTCCTTTAAATAATGATATTATCGTTTATCCTGCACATGGGGCTGGGTCTGCATGCGGAAAAAATATAAGTAAAGAAACATTTGACTTATTAGGAAATCAAAAACAAACAAACTACGCGCTAAATAAAAATTTAAAAAAAGAAGACTTTATAAAAGAAGTATTAGAGGGAATCTTACCACCACCACAATATTTTCCTAAAAACGTAAAACTAAATAAAGCGACAATAAATAAAACGGTAGAAGAAATTATCGTTACAGGATCAAAACCATTAAGTATAAAAGCGTTTGATAAAGAAATAAATGAAGGGGCATTAATTTTAGATGTTCGTCATCAAAAAGATTTTGTTAAAGGATTTATTCCTAACTCTTGGTTTATAGGAATAGATGGCGGATTTGCACCCTGGGTAGGAAGTTTAATAAAAGATATAAATCAAAAAATAGTTATTGTTTGCCCAGAAGGAAGAGAAGAAGAGGTTGTTACCCGATTAGCAAGGGTAGGATACGATAATGCGGTAGGTTATTTAAAAGGATCTTTTGTTTCTTGGAAAAAAACAGGAAGAAAAATAGACACAATTACACAAGAAACAGCAATAGAGTTAGAAGAAAAAAATAAAAAAGAAATTAATATACTAGATGTAAGAAAATCAACAGAATATAATGTTGAGCATATAGAAACAGCACAAAATAAACCATTAGACGATTTATTTAATCACTATAAAGAAATAGAACAAGAAAAAAAACACCATATACACTGCGCTGGGGGTTACCGCTCAGTAATTTATATTTCTATTTTAAAATCAAAAGGATATAAAAACTTAATAGATGTAATAGGAGGATATGCGGCAATAAAAAGAACAAATATTCCAAAGACAGAATTTATTTGTTCAAACACAAAAAATTAATGTGCTTCTAACCACGACTTACCCACATCTATATCAACAACAAGAGGAACAATTGAATCTAAAACACCTTCCATCGTTTCTTTTATTAACTTTTTAAGCATTGGGAGTTCTGTTTTTAAAACATCAAAAACCAATTCATCGTGCACCTGTAATAGCATTTTTGATTGCAAACCTAAAACATCTATTTCTGTTTGAATTTTAATCATAGCTAACTTGATTATATCAGCAGCAGATCCTTGTATGGGGGTATTTATAGCATTTCTTTCAGCATGACCACGAACGACACCATTTCTAGAATTAATATCTTTTAAACGTCGTTTTCTATTCATAATCGTTTTTACATAACCATGTTCTCTAGCGAAAGCAATATTCGCATCCATATACTCTTTTAATTTAGGGTAGGTTGCAAAATAGTTTTTTATGATTTCAGCAGCTTCCTTTCGAGACAAGGAAGATTGTTGGCTTAAGCCAAAAGCAGAAACGCCATAAATAATACCGAAGTTTACTGTTTTAGCATTAGAGCGCATTTCCCTAGTAACTTCTTTTAAAGGAACATTAAATACTTTTGATGCAGTAGTAGCATGAATATCTAAACCCTGTTGAAAAGCCTCAACCATTACCGTGTCCTTACTCATTTCAGCAATTAATCGAAGTTCAACTTGAGAATAATCAGCAGCAAGTAAAATGTGGTTATCATCACGAGGAATAAAAGCTTTTCGCACTTCACGACCTCTTTCTGTGCGAATAGGAATGTTTTGTAAGTTAGGGTTATTAGAACTCAATCTTCCCGTAGCAGCAACCGCCTGGTTAAAAGAGGTATGTATTCGTTGAGTATTAGTATTAATAAGTCCTGGTAGGGCGTCTACATATGTAGAACGGAGTTTTTGTAAGGAGCGAAAAGTTAAAACTTTTTCCACGATAGGATGTTTCTTTTTTAGTTTAGAAAGAACCTCTTCCGATGTCGAATATTGTCCTGTTTTAGTCTTTTTTGCTTTATCATCTATTTTAAGATGGTCGAATAAAATCTCTCCCAACTGTTTAGGAGATGAAATATTAAACTCTGTTCCTGCGTCATCGAATATTTCGTCTTGAATTTCTTTTACTGCCGATTCTAATTCTTTAGAAAATATTTGCAAACTATCTCGGTCTAAATTAATTCCTTGCCGCTCCATTTTTGCTAGCACAGAAACCAACGGCATTTCTATTTTTCGGAATAGAGAAATTAAATCATCTTCTTTTAAAAGGGGTTCAAAAACAGTTTTTAATTGCCAAGTGATATCAGCATCTTCACAAGCGTATTTTTTTATTTTTATAGCAGGCAGGTCACGCATATTTAATTGCGCTTTTCCTTTTCCTATAATGGTTTCAATTTTAATAGGAGAATAGTTTAAATATGTTTCTGCAAGAACAGTCATGTTATGACGCATATCAGCCTGAAGTAGATAATGCGCAATCATTGTATCGAAGAACCGACCCTTTAATTCAATACCGTAGTTGGCAAGAATATGATAGTCGTATTTAATATTTTGCCCAACCTTTTCAATGCGCTCATTTTCGAATAATGGTTTAAAAACAGCAAGAATTTCGTCTCTTTCTTTTGGGTTTGTAGAGGTAGGAACATAATAAGCTTCTCTAGCCTTATAACTAAAAGACAAGCCCACAATTTCAGCCTCCAAAGCATTTAATGAAGAGGTTTCTGTGTCGAAAGCAAAAGACTTAAGAATCATTAATTTTTCAACTAAAGCGTAACAGTCAGAAATGTTGTCCACTAATTTATAATTAACCTTAGTGGTTTCTATAGTCTTATACGAAGAGTCAAAAAGTGATTTTTGACCAACGCTTGCTTCAGCCGCAAACAAATCTATTTGTCCTGTTTTAGAAGGCTTAACCTTAGCCGAACCCTCTTCACCACCATCGGTTGGTTTAGGTAAACCTTTTCCAAACCAACGCTCTGCTAAACGACGAAACTCCAATTCCTCAAAAAGATCACGTACCGCATCTTTATTCATTTCTTTTCGGACGAGATCATCGGAGTTAAATTCTACAGGAACATTTATGTTTATCGTTGCTAATTTTTTAGAAAGAAAAGCTAAATCCTTGTTGGCTTCTACTTTTTCTTTTTGCTTTCCTTTTAACTCATAGGTGTGTTGATATAAGCCGGTCATATTATCGTATAAAGCCAATAGTTTTTTTGCTGTTTTATCTCCAACACCCGGAATCCCCGGAATATTATCTGAGGCGTCTCCCATCATTCCTAAATAATCAATAACCTGATCTATACGATTTATTTCAAACTTTTTTAACACCTCTGGAATCCCCCAAATTTCAGCACCATTACCCATTCGTGGAGGTCGGTACATATAAATATTATCAGAGACCAGCTGGGCAAAGTCTTTATCAGGCGTCATCATGTACGTTACAAACCCCTCTTTTTCTGCCTTTTTTGCAAGCGTCCCTATAACATCATCAGCCTCAAAACCCGGCTTAGCAATGACCGGAATATTAAGAGCCTCCATTAGTTTAAAAATATAAGGAAGCGCAGTAGAAATACCCTCAGGCATCGCTTCGCGCTGAGCTTTATACTCTTTGTATTCAATATGGCGCTCTGTAGGTTCTGAGGTGTCAAAGCAAATAGCCCAATGCGTTGGTTGTTCTTTCATTTGAACATCCATTAACGTATTTACCAAACCCAACACAGCAGAAGTGTCCTGACCCTTAGAGTTAATTCTAGGGTTTTTAGCAAAAGCAAAGTATGCCCTATATATCAATGCAAATGCGTCAAATAGAAAAAGTTTTTTCTCCGCTAGTGGTGTCATGTTTTTATATTCAGGTAAAGAGCTAATATAAGGTAATTTGATCGATAGAAATTAGAAGAATACAAAAAAGAACCCATTGTATTGAGGTTCTGTGAAACTTACCATAAAGGGGGTTATCTTTGTGAAAAACAAAAACAATGAACAAGGGCGCACAGCATATGATAATCTCCTCATTTGCTTTTTCTTTAATGCATTTATGCGTTAAAGCAATGCCACATATACCTGTTTTTGAGCTGGTTTTTTTTAGGTCACTAGGGTCATTGTTGATTACCTTATTATATTTAAACAAAAAAAGAATTCCAATTTTTGGTAATAACAAAAAGGTGCTTTTTGCGAGGGGCTTGTTTGGAACAATAGGCCTTTGCTTGTTTTTTATAACCCTTCAAAACATCCCTTTAGCAGGGGCAGTAACAATACAATATTTATCGCCAGTTTTTACCGCACTTTTTGCAGTTGTAATATTAAAAGAGCGCGTCAAAAAAAAACAATGGCTTTTTTTTTCTCTTGCGTTTATAGGCGTTTGTCTATTAAAAGGCTTTGACGTTTCAGGTCAAATGTCTTATTATTTTGTTTTGGTTGGGGTTGTCTCAGCCTGTTTTTCAGGCTTAGCATATAATTGCATTCGCCACCTAAGAACAACAGAGTCAACCCTAGTTGTTGTTTTTTATTTTCCACTTGTGGCAACACCAATAATGGGGGTTTTATCATTTTTTAATTGGGTTAAACCCGCGGGTATAGATTGGGCTTATATAATAGCGCTTGGAATTGTAACTCAGGTGGCGCAAGTTTTCATGACTAAGGGAATACAAAGCGACTCCGCAGGAAACATAATGACATACAAATATGTTGGGGTTGTTTTTGCGTTTATTTACGGGTATTTTATTTTTAAAGAAACCTATTCATTTTGGAGTGTATTTGGAATATTCCTATTACTTTCGGGGGTAATATTAAATGCCGTTTTCAAAAACCAACAAGTCAAAAAGACATGCACGAAAAAAGCTTAAAAACTGCGAAGGAGTGGCTATCTTCACCCTATGACAAAATAACACAAGAAAAGGTTAAAGCCCTTATTGAACAGGGTGGAGAAGAGTTAATAGAGTCGTTTTATAAAGAATTGGATTTTGGCACAGGAGGAATGAGGGGGATAATGGGGGTTGGGCCTAATCGAATTAATAAATACACCATAGGTAAGGCCACTCAGGGTTTAGCAAACACCTTAATTAGCACGCATGAAGACCAAGACGTTTCTGTTGCGATTGCTTTTGACTGTCGAAACAACTCTAATAAACTTGCACTAAACGTGGCAGAGGTTTTAACGGCTAATGGAATAAAAGCCTATTTATTTAACTCTTTACGACCCACACCCGAACTTTCTTTTGCAGTAAGAGAGTTGGGATGTAAAGGGGGGGTGGTCATAACAGCCTCTCACAACCCAAAAGAATACAACGGGTTTAAAGTATACGGGGCAGACGGAGCTCAAATAGTAAGCCCTTTTGATGCCGAATTAATTAACAAAGTAAGAGCTCTGTCTATAGACGAGGTTAACTTTAATGCAAACAAAGAGTTAATATTTGGTTTGGGGGATGAGATGGACAACACTTATCTGGCGCGCTTAAAAACACTAAGCCTTTCTCCAGAGGCGATAATAAAACAAAAAGACCTTCCAATTGTTTTTACTGGAATACACGGAACAGGAGCTGTTATGGTCCCAAAAGCACTAAAGGCGTTTGGTTTTAATAATGTTACAACAGTTGCATCACAAGATGTTATAGATGGAAACTTTCCCACAGTACACTCGCCGAACCCAGAGGAGCCAGCAGCACTAGAACAAGCAATATTACTAGCTAAAGAAAAAGGGGCAGAATTAGTGATGGGAACAGATCCAGATGCAGATAGAGTAGGTATAGCCATTCCAAATCCAGAAGGCGAATACGTTTTATTAAATGGAAACCAAACGGGCTCGCTATTGGTTAATTATTTAATATCAAGGTGGAAAGAACTAGGTAAAATAAAGGGAAATGAGTTTGTTGCCAAAACAATTGTGACAACAGACTTAATTGACACAATAGCTACCGCAAACAAAGTAAAGGTTTATAACACGCTAACAGGCTTTAAGCATATAGGGGCAATCATAAAAAAACTAGAAGGTCAGGAGCGATTTATAGGTGGGGGAGAAGAAAGTTATGGATATTTATCCGGAGATTTTGTTAGAGATAAGGACGCGGTAATGTCTTGCGCACTATTAGCGGAAATGGTCGCCTGGGCTAAATCCTCAGGTAAAACGCTGTTTAACTTAATGGAAGAGATGTATATGGAACACGGTTTTTATTTAGAGGACCTAGTTTCTATTACAAAACAGGGGCGATCAGGACAAGAAGAAATCTCTGAAAAGATGAGTGACTTAAGAAAAACCCCCCCAAAAACAATTGCCGACGAAGAGGTGTTACAGGTTATAGATTACCTAGAATCACAACAAACAGGCTTACCAAAATCAAATGTTTTACAGTTTATTACAAATAAGGGAACAAAGGTAACAGCTCGCCCATCCGGTACAGAGCCTAAGATTAAATACTATTTTTCAGTTCAAGAACACCTTTCATCCAAATCAGAATATTTAAGCACAAAAGAAAAATTGACTAAAAAAATTGCTAAAATCCAGTCAGAAATGAACTTATAAAGGCAAAAATTATTGAGGAAACAAAAAAAGGACCTCAAAAATCGAAAAAAGGACAAAATTTAACCAAAAACCTAGTAAAATTAAACCCTAGGGGCGGGTTATAGTTAATAACAAATCGATGTTGATAACCACCATAAAAAAACACTGGAGCTTGTGCAGCGCAAAACAATAAAACACTGAAAATCAGCGAAATATGTGGGTGGGTGGTAAAAAAATAAATAAAAAAACAAAAAAAACAATTTTAGGGGTCAAGCCGTCATTTTTTTTGGAGGTGCAATTCCGATGTCCTTATATTTGAGCGTATTAACTAATTAAAAACAAATTGTTATGGCTAACGCTTTTAAAATGCTAGGAGATTTAATCTCAGGTTTAACAGCTTTATTAATGTCTTTAATAGGACTTGGAATTACAGCTCAAGTTTTAGGAATAGGTTGGGGTGGAATGGATGTTATTGGCTCGATTTCGGGCTTAGTGTCTAGGTTTGCTGCTGCAGATCTCGCAGGACTAATAGCATTACTAGTAATTTTATCCTTTTTGGGTAAAAAATAATTAACATAATTAAAGCCCTCCCTTAAAGAGGGCTTTAATTATTTAAATTAGAACAAATGGGAGAAAAACTCAAAGAACAACTCAAGTTAACCCGAAAGTATTTACGTAGCGCTCTAGATGTTGCCGTTCCTGTTTTATGCTTAGGCGTTGTGGTCCAGCTAATTGTTGGGGAGAGTCTTTTTGGGTGGGACCCAATCAAAAATATACAGAGTTCTATTAACTCAATGGGGCAAAGCAACTTTATTGGAATAGCGACACTATTAGTGTTGTATTCAGTTTTCAAGAAACAGTAAAAGATTTTTTACGTTTTTGATAAAGCCTTGTTCAAACAAGGCTTTTTGTTTTTAGCAAAAAAACAAGCGCACAAACGACAAGTAGTTTTTCGCATTTAGATATAGAGTTAAATAAAAACGGAACCAAAACAATGGCTTGGTTCCGTTTGTGGTGCTACCAGGATTCGAACCGGGGACACAAGGATTTTCAGTCCTTTGCTCTACCAACTGAGCTATAGCACCTTAATTACTCAGGCAGCAAATATAAACACAAGCATTTTATCTATCAAATAAAAAGGAATAATAATTTACAATATTCATATTTTTGGAAAAGAATGAGGCTTTATGAGTTTAATGATTGACATAGGAAATACAAAAACAAAGTATGCATACTTTGTTGACGGCTGTATAAAGGAAAAAGGTAGTTGCAAGTTGGAAGACATATCAAAAATTGTATATGACTATTCGGGAAAAGTGAAGAACATTATGTTAAGCTCGGTAAAGCCAATACCCACCAGCATTTTATCGAAACCAATGATTCGGGGTTGCAAACTTATTGTTTTGTCTTCCAAAATGGAAATGCCCTTCAAAATCTTTTATAAAACCCCAAAAACAATAGGAGCAGACAGGCTTGCTCTGGTTGCGGGCGCGGTGTTTGGTTTTTCAAATAAACCAGTTTTAATAATAGACGCGGGCACCTGTATAACATTTGATTTTGTTGACAGTAAAACAAAATATCTAGGGGGTTCGATTTCTCCTGGCCTTCAAATGAGACTAAACGCTTTAAGCAATCAAACGAGTGCGCTACCATTAGTTAAATTATCTGAACCACAAGATCTTATTGGGCGCTCTACCGAAGAATCTATTCTTTCTGGCGCTATTAATGGCGCGATAAAAGAGGTTGACGGAACAATAGATGCCTACAAAAAACGTTATCCGGACACAATAGTTGTAATTACAGGAGGAGACGCAAGTTTTTTTGATAAGAAATTAAAAAATAGCATCTTTGCCGACGAAGATATTTTACTAAAAGGGATGTATTTTATACAAAAAACAATATGCAAATAAGTAAATATAGAGCGGTATTAATTCTTTTTATCTCCCTACCAGCAATCCTATTAGCACAACAAAACACAATGTCTCCTTATTCATCTTTTGGGATTGGTGAGGTTCAGGCACAAGAGTTTTCTTTAAACAGCGCCCTAGGCGGTGTTGGTGTGGCTTTAAGAATGGGAAATTATTTAAACCCAATAAATCCCGCCTCATTGAGCGCAATAAACACGACGGTTTTTGAGACAGGCATAAATGGTACCGCTACTTATTTAACAGACAACACCTTATCTCAAGAGTCTTTTACATCTACACTCTCATATCTTAGTTTGGGTTTTCCAATACATGACGGTATTGCTGTTAGTGGGGGCCTGCTCCCTTATTCATTTAAAGGGTTTGAGCTGACACAAAATAATGATTTATCGAATGAATTAAGCGACCTAACCTATGACATAAACCATAGTGGTTCGGGTGGCTTAAATAGGGCATATGCTAATGTTGGAGCGCAACTTTTTAAGGGATTTTCTATAGGAGCGACAGCATCAATGATTTTTGGAACAATAAAACAGAAAAGAGACATCGTTTTTTCACAATCAAACATGTTTAATCGAAGAGATGAATATGCTTATACCACGAAAGATTACACTTATGATTTTGGGGTTCAATATCTAACTAATTTGGGTAACAAAAACTTGATTTTTGGCGCCACATATTGCCCAGAGTCAAATTTAAGCGCAAGTAATAGCGGCGTAATTTACACGTATAATGTTTCTAGCGATTTTGAATACATCAGAGACACAACAGAGGTGTCTTCTAGCGCGTCAAATGGTCTAGTTCTCCCTCAATCATATGCAATAGGATTAGCACTAGAAGAACAAGGGCGATGGTTTGTATCAGGAGAGGTAGATTTTAAAGAGTGGTCACAAATGAGCCTTTTCAGCGATTTAGACCCAAACCTTAAAGATGCAACCCAGTTTAAGCTTGGCGCATGGTGGATTCCAAACGCCAAAGACGTTCACAATTATTTAAACATAATTCAGTACAGGGCTGGGTTTAATTATAATACCGGACAACTTTCTGTTTCAGCACTTGGAACAAATAGCCCACAAACAGATATTACTGATATAAGTTTAAGTTTTGGTTTAGGCCTCCCAATTAGGCGGTCAAACACAATAGCAAACCTGGGAATACAGATTGGTAAGACGGGCACAACAAATGGCGGCTTGATAGAAGAGAATTATATTAAGCTTCATGCGGCATTTACATTTAATGATAAGTGGTTTAAAAAGCGTAAAATTGATTAACAAACAAAGATATGAGACTTAAAAGTATTTTATTGGCATCTATAATGTTTCTTTCACTCCAAGTAAGCGCTCAGGACGAAGCAGAGGCTCTAAAATATGGCCCAGACAAAGAGCTTTGTGAGCAAAACGTATCTATTTATATTGAGTTTTATAAGCAAAAAAACTACAAAGACGCATACAAGCCATGGGCTTATTTGTTTAACAATGCGCCTAAGCGAACAAAGAATATTTATTTACACGGGCCTAAAATTATAAAGGGCTTAATTAAAAACCTTGATGATCAATCCAGATTAACGCCTCTGGTTGACTCCTTGATAATGGTTTATGATCAAAGAAATGTTTATTATCCAGGAAACGAGGCTTACGTGATAGGCATGAAGGGGGCTGATATGTATAAATACATGAAAACGACCACAGAAGGCCTTCAAGCTTCTTATGAAGTGCTCCGGAACTCATTTGAAATGGCGGAAAATGCGAGCACAGCCAGTGTTTTGAATTACTATTTTATGGCCACAACAAAACTAGTTCAAGCAAAAGTATTAAAGGTGGAAGACCTTATTGCTTTGTTTTCAGATCTTTCGAGTGTTATATCATATAAAGAAGCGAAGCTAGCACAAGATATTTACAATGCAGAGCAAAGCGAAGAATTAAGCGCTAAAGAACAGAAACTATTAAAAAAGAATAAAAAAGAGCTCAAAACATTAGGGGATGTAAAAACCAATTTAGAAAAGACGCTTGCGCCTCATGCGACATGTGAAAAGCTGGTTGAATTATATGCGAAAAACTTTGAACAAAATAAAGAAGATGTAGCCTGGATGAAGCGAGCAGCGAAGCTTTTAAATAAAAAAGAATGTACAGAGTCAGACATTTTCTTTTCTATATCAGAAGCACTATATAACATAGACCCATCCTCATCAGCAGCGGCAAACATGGGTATTAGATCTTTGAAACGAAAAGATTACGAAAAAGCAGAGGTCTTCTATACTTATGCTTTAGAGAACGAACCAGATGAAATAAATAAAGCACAGTATGCGTACCGTTTAGCACAAACATACGGGGCAATGAATAAGAATAATTCTTCAAAAATATACGCACTAAAAGCCGCAGCTTTTCGGTCAGGGTGGGGGGAGCCATATTTATTAATAGGAGATTTATACGCCAAAACTTCTCGCCAATGTGGAGAATTGAAAACGGAGTTTTTGAAAAGAGTGGGCTATTGGGCTGCTATAGATAAGTATGAATACGTAAAGAGATTAGACCCACAATTAAGCGCAAAGGCAAACGAAAGAATTAAAAAATATACAGAACAGATGCCAAGCAAAACAGACATCTTCACGGAAGGCCTTATAGATGAGCCAACTTATAAAATTGATTGTTGGTATACCGAAACAGTAAAAATAAGGGTTCCATAAAAAATTTATGACAACCACAATTGTTCGCTTGAAAATAATTTACAGCCTCTTAAAAAAAAGCAATATAAACATGTTTATATTGCTTTTTACAGCAACGTTTGTTTTTTCTTGTCAAACCAACCCACAAAAAATGGGGGCGCTCGTAAAAGACTTAGAAGAACCCGTAGTTATATCTCAAGATGTAGAGTGGTTTTACACAAAAAATGGTGTTGCTTCACATAGGCTTACAAGCCCAAAAGTATTAAGGTTTGAAGGACAGAAAGAATATATAGAGTTTCCCTTAGGTCTAGAGGTTTTTTCTTTTAACGTTCATGGAGAACAAGAGGCTTTTATGAAATCAGATTACGCAATTCAACACTTGGATGATAAAACAATAGAAGCAAAGGGTAGTGTTCTTTTAGAGAACTTAAAAGGCGAAAAGCTAGAAACAGAGTCTTTGGTTTGGGATGAAAAAAGGGAACAAATTTTCACAGAGGCGTTGGTTAAAATAACCAAGCAAGGGCAATTAATTATTGGAGAAGGTTTTGAGTCAAACACATCTTTTAGTAAATATACCCTTAAAAATAGCCGCGGAATTATTAATTTAGACCAAGTAGAGTAAGCACAAGACGAGTGGTTTTGCTTTGAAAAAGAATATTTTAGTTAAAACATAAAATCTTAATGGACCCCGACAGTAGTCTTCTGGCCATCATTTTATCTCTTTTATTTTCGGCCTTTTTTTCAGGTATGGAAATCGCTTTTGTTGCATCTAATAAGCTACATATTGAGCTTATGAAAAAACGGGGAGAGTTTAATGCGCGCATTTTATCATACTTTTTAGAAAAACCATCTCGATTTATTGCCACGATGCTTGTTGGAAACAATATTGCCTTGGTGGTTTATGGAATAGAAATGGCAAAGATATTAGAGCCCCACATAGAAAACCACTTTACCACTAATGACAGCTTCGTGTTGTTAGGTCAGACTGTCATTTCCACACTAATAGTTTTGGTAACAGCAGAGTTTATTCCGAAAGTATTGTTTAGTATAAACGCGAATCGCTTTGTTCGCTTATTTGCTGTTCCGGCAGGCCTGTGTTATTTTGGGTTGTATTTTTTTGTTTCTTTAGTTGTTTCCCTTTCGAATTTTGTGTTAAAAAAAGTAATGCGCGTCAAATTGCTTGATCAAAAAAGGGTTTTTGGTAGGGTTGATTTGCAGCAATATATAGAAGAGCATGCGACTACAGTAAAAGATAAAAACCAACTAGACCCCGAAATTCAAATATTTCAAAACGCCCTTGATTTTTCAAAAGTTAAGGCAAGGGAGTGTATGGTTCCGAGAAATGAAATTGTGGCAATGGACATTAGTGAGGACATAAACAAGTTAACCAATAAGTTTGTAGAAACAGGCTTTTCTAAAATTTTGATTTACAGAGACAATATTGATCAAATTATTGGCTACACCCACTCTTATGAACTTTTTAAGCAACCAACAAACATTAAATCTATTTTGCTCCCCGTAGCCCTGGTTCCTGAAACCATGACAGCAAATGACATTCTCAACTTGTTTATCAAAGAAAGAAAAAGCATAGCATTGGTTATAGATGAATTTGGCGGGACCTCAGGGCTCCTTACGATCGAAGACATTATAGAGGAAATTTTTGGAGAAATTCAAGACGAGCATGACTTAATAGATTACGAAGAGGTACAAGTTTCGGAGAATGAATTTATTTTTTCTGGCCGCCACGAAATAGACTACATAAACGAAAAATATAACTTAAAGCTTCCGGAGTCAGATAATTATGAAACCCTTAGTGGCTTTATAGTTAACCGCTGCGAAAGCATACCCAAGTTAAATGAACAAATAAAAGTAGGTTCGTTTGTTTTACAAATATTAAAGGTAGATCAGACCCGTGTTGAGACAGTAAAACTATTCCGGCAGCCTTAATACCCCTAGTTTTCAAGAACTTTTGTATATTCGCAAACTTGAGAAACGAAAAAGAAAACAACAATGATATCACTTGATAAACTCAGAAAACGCTCAGGCCTCGTTATAGCAGCAATAGGTTTTGCTCTTTTAGCCTTTCTTTTAGGAGACTTAATGAACTCTGGAACCTCATTATTAAATGGTTCGCAGGGAATATTAGGCGAAATAAATGATGAGGTTGTTGACTATCGAGAATTTGAAACAGAAGCCCAGAACATAGATCGTATTTTTAATGGTCAACAAGATCGAAATGGTTTGCGAGACAACTTGTGGTTAGACAAGATAAATGAAGCTGTTATGGGCGAGCAGTATAAAGATATAGGCCTAATGGTTAGCTCTGAAGAATTAGCGGGACTAACTTTTGGGTATAAATCAGCAGAAATGTCCTCAACAGCAAGACAATTCTTTGGCGCAACAAGCCAAGATGTTTCATCTGAGCAGTTAGCCGCAGTTATCCAACAGATTCATGATACCGATCCTTTAAGGTGGATGTATTTTGAAAAGATTATTTTAAAAGAGCGTCTAAGTCAAAAATACTCAAACTTAGTTCGTCAGGGCTTGACTGCTTCAAATATAGACGCACAAGTATACTATAATGACCAAGGCGCGCAAACGAGTGGACGATATGTTTTTAAGCCTTTTGACACAAACATTGAGGTAACAGAATCAGAAATAGAAGCTTATTATAGAGAGAATAAAGAAGCTTACCCACAAAACGAATCCCGAGAGATTACATTAGCCGTTTTTGAAATTCTCCCAACAGACTCTGACAAAGAGGAAATTGAAAACAAATTAAAATCTTTGATCCAAGACAGAGAGGTTTATAATAAAACAACAAAAAATAAAGAAACAGCAAAAGGATTCAGAAACACAACAGATGCAGAAGCTTACGTTGACGCTCATTCAGACGCTTCTTTTGATCCCACGTTTTATGCTGAAGGTCAGCTTTCTCCAGCAATTGAATCTGTAATGAGAAATGCAGAAGTAGGATTTGTATACGGTCCTTACGAAGAAGATAATAGATATAAATTAGCAAAATTAAATGCTCGCATAAGTGACTCTATTCAGGTCGCTATAATTGAAATAGCAATGGATGCGAGTGAGGAAACAGCAAACGAAATATATGCACAGGCAAGCGAAATAGCCTCAGCCACAGATTTAAGTGGTTTTGAAACAATGGCAGATGAGAAAAATGTTGCTCTTACAACCGCAACTATTCAAGAGACAGACCGGACAGTTTCTGGGGTTGGAGAAGCGCGAAATCTTGTGTTTTGGGCTTACAGTAACAACACAACAGTAAATGCGGTAAAGTTAGACGATCAAAATAATCGAATTGTTGTTGCAATGTTAACTAATATCACAGAAGAGGGAACACAAAATCTTGAGGATGTTCGTTTTCAGGTAGAGTTAGCTGTAAAAAGAGAAAAAAGCGCCGAAGCCCTGAAAGAAGAGTTTAGCAAGTCTTTATCTAATTCGGATAATATAGATGAATTGGCAAAAGCGATGAATCTTGTTTCAGAAACGGCCTCACTTTTATCTTTTTCTTCCAACTCAATACCAGGAGGCTTTGAGCCAAATGTTGTTGGCGCCTTTTATGGAACGGAGCAAGGGCAGCTGTCAAATCCGGTTGTTGGTAACAGCGGCGTTTATGTTGTTTCAACAGAAGCAATTAAAGAGTCAGCCGCACCAAAAGATTATACAGCATTAAAAAAGCAGTTAGAGGGTCAGCTTCAACCAAGAGTAAACATTGAGGTGTTTAATGCATTAAAAGAGTTAGCAGACATAGAAGACAACAGGTCTAAGTTTTATTAGAAAACACCCATAGAAATATACAAACCCTTCGCAAGAAGGGTTTTTTATTTTAAAAAATAAAAACTTTAAGATAAATGTAAAAAGTTATTTCAATAAAGATTTAATGCCATAAAAAAATGCTTTTTCACAAGGAACACAACCTGATTCAATCATAGAAAACAAGTCCATGTTTCGGGAAATTTTGTATTTTTTTTCGGAAGAAGAAAACTCAGCAGAAAGCTTAGAAAATTTAAGCTCTCCAGACCCAAGTAATTTGAATGTGTTTTCGTCAAGAAGCGAGGGAGCATTTTTTGCGTTTACATTAAACCCAACCATTTCCATTTTATTTTCACCACAATAAAATACTTTTAAATACTTATCGTCTCGGTGTTCTAGGTATTTGATTTTTTCTAATGACTTTTCCCAAACAATGTCGCTAAAAATTTCAATAAGTTTTGATGCCTCGTTTGGCTTGTTTGATTTTATTTTAGCCCAGTCTTCCCCGGTAACAGTGTTTGCAGAAAGAAACTTGATGAAATCATCTTTTAAGGGTTCTAATTCTTTATTACTTAAAACGCGATATTTCATATATATAAGAAAAAGGTATGCATATAAATTTAAGCGGGCCGTTATTATTCATTAGAAAATTCTTTATGACGCTTTTTGTATTTATTAAACAAATCTATTTGGTGGTTGTTAAGGTCTAATTTTTTACCACGAATAAACGCCAAACTAATATTATTACTCATCACGTCTAAAGCGTCTCCCTCAGACACAATTAGTGTAGCGTCTTTTCCTTCTTCAAGGCTACCAAGCGAGCTGTCTACCTTTAAAATCTTAGCGGCATTAAGCGTAATACTCATCAAGGCCTCCTCTTTACTTAAACCATAGGCAACAGAGGTTCCAGCAGTAAACGGAAGGTTTCTAGCCCCCATTCGCTCCATGTCACCCTCGTAATCTAAACAGTATAAAACACCAGCATCTTGTAAAATCTTCGGGGTTTTATAAGCAATGTCTACGTCTTCATTTTTTCTCATAGGAAGTCTGTGTATCCGATTTAAAACCACGGGAACCTCGTTTTCTGCAAGAAAGTCAGCAACCCTCCAAGCATCATCAGCTCCAACCAAAACGAAGTTGTCTAGATTTAATTTTTTAGCAAACAAAACAGCGCTTTTGATTCCTTTTACCGTTCTAACATGGAAGAAAAGCTGTTTTGAGCCAGTGAAAACACCCATCATTGCCTCTAAAGCCAAGTCGGTTTTCTTGCTAGGTGATTTTACATAACTTTTAGCCCGATTAAAGAAACTCTTAATCTCGGATAAGGTTTTTTCATATTCATCATCATGATTTTTTTTATGATCGTGTTCTACAAAAGAAAACCGCTTTTCTGGCCAGTTAACATGAATGGCGTCATCTTCTTTGTATAAAGCATCTTCATAATTCCAAGCGTCAAACTCTACAAGGCTAGAGGTTCCAGAAACCACCCCACCCCGAGGCGTAATTTGCCCAACCAAAACACCATTTGTTCTAATGGTAGGTATAACAGGAGAGTCTGTATTGTAAGCAATGATACTTCTAATATGAGGGTTATACTCTCCCACCTCATCAAAATCTTTGGTGGCGCGCACAGCATCAATGTCAGCCAAACCTAAGGTGGTGTTTGGAAGAATAAAGCCGGGGTAAACGTGTTTACCAATGACGTCATGGTATTCCGCACCCGAAATATCTATTCGTATATTACTTGCATCTTCGATGGTTAAAATTTTTCCCCCTTCTAAAATTATTAAAGAGTTTTCTATAACCTCGCCATTTCCTATGTGGGCTATCCCGCCATATAGTAGAATTCTTTTGTTTTGATCTGGCGCAGGTGTTTGCGCAATAGCTAAAGCAAAGAAGCTTAAACAAATATTAATTAAGGTTAGGTTTTTCATGTTTAATTCGGGTTAAAATTTAGAACGAATAAGACTCGTCGTCACAGTGGAAAATAAAAGAGCGTTCTTTTTTAATTTTTTGTGTTTTCATTCCCCCCTTTTTTTCTGAAAGCATTTTTTGCGTTAATCGGCTTCTTTCTTTTACATTACGCAATCTATTTTCCCGATCAAGGCTTAAAGAGTAATATAGGCGACCATCAACGTATGTTTGTTCCACAATACTATAAACGGACATTGGGTGTCCAGACCAAAGAACCAGGTCTGCATCTTTACCTTTTTTTAAGCTACCAGTTTTGTCTTCAATATGAAGCAACTTGGCGGGATTAAGTGTAATAAATTTCCAGGCATCCTCTTCTGATGCACCCCCGTATTTTACGGCTTTAGCCGCCTCTTGGTTTAAACGCCTTGCCATTTCTGCGTCATCAGAGTTGAAAGCCGTAACAACCCCCATATCATTTAATAAAGCCCCATTATGTGGGATTGCGTCATTTACTTCATATTTATACGCCCACCAGTCAGAAAACGTAGAAGCGCCAACACCATGAGCTTTCATTTTTTCAGCGACCTTATATCCCTCTAAAATATGAGTAAAAGTGTTAAGGGTAAAGCTCATAGAGTCCGCCACCTGCATGAGCATGTTGATTTCGGATTGACGATAGGAGTGACAAGTGATTTCCCTTTCGTCGTTTAGTATCTCTAACAAACAATCTAAATCTAAATCTTTTCGAGGCATTTTACCTTCTTTTTTCTGGTTTGCAGAAAGCTTTCGCCAAGCCCCCCACTCTTTATCATATTCTTTGGCCCGAATAAAAGCGTCGTAATAAACTTGTTCCACACCCATTCGGGTTTGAGGAAAACGAACCCGAGAATAATCGCCCCAATTGCTTTGTTTTACATTTTCTCCAAGGGCAAACTTTACAAAAGGCTTAGCATTATCATAGAGTAAATCCTGCGCGCTAGAGCCCCAACGCATTTTTATTAGAGCAGATTGCCCACCAATTGGGTTGGCGGAACCATGAAGCAATTGTGCGATAGTTACACCGCCGGCCAGCTGGCGATATATATTTATGTCGTTAGGCCTAATTGCGTCTGACATCCTTACTTCAGCAGAGCTAGCTTGCGACCCCTCGTTTATACTTCGCAAAGCGATATGCGCATGTTCGTCTATTATTCCAGAACTTAAGTGTTTTCCACTACCGTCAATAACTTCAAAAGCGTATTTGTCTTTAATTTCTTCTACAGCATCATTTCCTACAGCAACAATTTTACCATCAAGAATTGCCAAGGAAGAGTTTTTAACAACCCCCTCTTTTTCATTGGTCCACAGAGTTACACCCCTAAAAAGTAGGGCTTTTTGTTCGGGTTTTTCCAGCGAGCCATATGCTGTGTTAGGAAACCACCGCTCACCCATGTCGTTTAATACCTGAACAGGATCTGCATTTATAAACGCATTGTTTTGCTCAGCCTTTTTTGGCTCGGGTTCAAACCCCTTTTTTCTTTTAATTAAAAAAGACACCCAGTTCCCGTCAGAAAGTTGACCCTGTCCCTCAATAGGGTCTTTGCCATGACCGCTGAGGCGTACCACGCCTC
>Ga0066605_10000444_pt1 | contig 27568 bp, 20 predicted proteins | sample SaaInlLV_DNA_10m_FD_60385 | JGI IMG/M metagenome (GOLD analysis project Ga0066605, IMG submission 60385) | Marine microbial communities from expanding oxygen minimum zones in the Saanich Inlet - SI075_LV_DNA_10m | ecosystem: Environmental > Aquatic > Marine > Unclassified | place: British... | reverse complement strand
ACTTATTCCAGCATATACTGCAGCTGTCTCATTCGTTCCGACTGTCCTCAGTTCGTATCCCCATCGAGTATACCAGATAAAACGCCAAACTAAAATCAGACTGAGCAGTGCAAAAATGAAAGTTCCATTGAGAGGAGTTTGAGTAATTTCCAAGCCAAACCAGTTAAATATTTCGTGCATTTGCGGAATCCAAACACCTTCTGCAAATTCACGTGATTCTGGAGACATGTTTTTAGGCGGTCTTAATACATGCGACAGCAAATTTACCATGATCACCGAGGCGATGAAGTTGAACATGATGGTGGTTACCACTTCATGACTTCCACGTTTGGCTTTTAAATATCCTGGAATTGCTCCCCAAACTCCACCTAATATAATTGATGCCAAAACTGCTAAAGGAAAAACCAGCCAGAGTGGCCAGTTATCAAGCCATAAACAAATTAAACCTACTCCAAGTCCACCAATGTAAGCCTGTCCTTCTGCACCGATATTGAACAATCCGCAATGGAATCCGATCGCAAATGCTAAGCCAGTGAAAATGAAATTGGTGGTGTAATACAAAGTATAACCTAAACCTTCGTCATAGCCAAATGCACCGTAGAGCATGGTCTTTAAAGCAAACCATGGATCTTCTCCAAGTACCCAAATTACAATTCCTGAAATTAAAAACGCAATTAAAAGATTTGCGACTGTAACCAGGGTGACGACCAGCGTGTTGGCTTGACGTTCGTTCATGCGGCCTCCTTGCGTATACCGGCCATTAAGAGTCCAATATCACGTTCATTAGCTGCGCTCGCTTCCATTTCTCCCATAATTTGTCCTGCAAACATAACCAAAATCCTATCGCTCAAAGAAAGGATTTCATCAAGCTCAACTGAGACCAGTAACACTGCTTTTCCTGCATCACGCATTGCAATGAGTTGACGATGAATAAATTCGATTGCTCCGATATCAACTCCGCGGGTTGGTTGCCCCACTACCAACAAATCCGGATCACGTTCTAATTCACGTGCAACCACTAATTTTTGCTGATTGCCTCCGGAAAAGAGGGAAGCTCTCAAATTAAGATTGTTCGGTCTGACATCGTAATGCTCCATACCATGCTTACAAGTTGAGAGGATAGCGTCTCTATCCATTTCGAGTAAACCGTTATACTCAGGCTCGTTGTGGTAACCCAGGATGCTGTTTTCGTTGGCGGAAAAGGAAGTCACCAAGCCCATACGCTGTCGGTCTTCCGGGACATGCGCCATACCTAATCGCCGCATGTCCGCAGCATCTGCTTTCAAAGCAGGAGTGATAGTCTCAGAGTTAACTATAAGCTGTCCTTTTTGCAAAGGCTGAATTCCAGTTATTGAAGCTAAAAGCTCAGATTGCCCATTTCCGGAAACTCCAGCGATGCCGACAATTTCACCGGAACGCACGTTGAAGTTGACGTCTTTGAGCCTGTGTACTCCGGAATCATCAGTGAAGTCAAGATTCTCTACTGTTAAAACAGGATTCCCGGGCTTGGCTGGTGCTTTGTCAACACGAAGCAGAACTTTACGTCCCACCATCAATTCAGCCAGTTCTTCTCTGTTAGTATCTGCAGTTTTCAGGTGAGCAACCATTTCTCCCTGACGCATCACGGAGACGCTGTCGGTAATGGCCATAATTTCGCGTAGCTTGTGGGTGATCAAAATCACCGTTTTACCTTGTTCACGAAGCTCATTGAGAATACGAAATAAATGATCTGCTTCTTGTGGAGTCAGCACACCTGTGGGCTCATCTAGAATCAGAATGTCTGCTCCGCGATAAAGTGCTTTGAGAATTTCTACGCGCTGTTGCAGTCCGACTGGTAAAGTATTAATTACTGAATTAATACCGACTTCCAGATGATATTCTTTTTCCAGACGCTGCAGTTCAATTTCAGATGCCTCCAGAGATTTATTGAGTGAAAATCCTGTTTCAGTGCCGAGAACCACATTTTCCAAAACCGAAAAATTGTCCACCAACATAAAGTGTTGATGCACCATCCCGATCCCAGCGTCAATCGCATCGTGAGCACTCCGAATCAATATCGGTTTTTCCTTCACAGAGATTGATCCAGAATCAGCTTGATAGAAGCCGTAGAGGATACTCATCAAGGTCGATTTGCCGGCACCGTTCTCGCCGATAATTCCATGTATAGTTCCGGACTCAACTTTGAGCGAAACGTCTTTATTCGCGCAGACATTGCCAAAATTCTTATTTATCCCAGTCAGTTCTATTGCTAATTCAGACATCTTTACAGGAGTTATGATTATTTTATGCTATCTTAAGCGTCGATTGATTAAATTGAAAAAACCAATACATTTTTATAAGCGTGAAAATCTTTCCAAAATTAAATTAAAAAAACCGTCCGCATTAATTTGATTGATATAGGTCGCATTTGGTACACGATCGGTGACTTTCCACCAGTCAACTACAGTCATTCCCATTGTCAGCTCGGAATGGATTTCTACCTCTATATTAACCTGCCTACCTTCAAAAAGCTCAGGTTGGAGCAAATAAGCAATCACAGTAGGATCATGCAGAGGACCGCCGCCGGAACCGTACTTTTCGAGATCAAAGCGTTCATAAAAACTCAGCATTCCGTATGTAGCATCACCGACAGGAGTTCCAAGTGCTTTTAAAGCATCAAGCCATTTGCGCTGCATGAGTGCTTTGTGAGTAACATCCAGTGGCATGATCACCAGCGGACGTCCACATTTCATCACAGTGCTTGCTGCATGCGGATCAACGTAAACATTAAACTCAGAAGTAGGCGTAATGTTACCTCCTTCAAAATATCCTCCACCCATCAATACAATACTTTTAATTTTTGGAAGAATCTCCGGAGCTTTGACCATGGCCATTGCCACATTTGTCAACGGCGCAAGACAGCAAATATTAATTGAATTGTCTTCTGCCGCAAGCAAAGTTTCAATCGTCCAGTCCACACCATGCTGTTTTTGCAGGGAAATTGTAGGTTCTGGAAGATCTGCTCCATCCAGTCCCGTTTTTCCGTGTACATGTTCTGCTGTAACCAGAGGACGGACAAGAGGGCGTGAACAACCTGCGAATACTTTTGTGTCGGGCTTTTTAGCAAGCTCACAGAGCATTAAGGCATTACGCGAAGTTAATGCTAAAGGAACGTTTCCGGCAACAGTGACGATACCTAAAAGATCGATTTCTTCTGGTGATGCAAGTGCCAATAAAATGGCGATCGCATCGTCCTGTCCAGGATCTGTATCAATAATAATTTTATGAGAGGGCATGAAAAGATCTATTGTGAAGAATACTTTAGGATAGCGGACTTAGAAATATGGGAGATGGATGTTGGGTGATTAAATTTAATCACCCAAACCCCAAAACTACTTATTAGTGCTCGCCCATTTTGATTAGACTACTGGACGGGACACTTATTGTCGCCCATGTAGTCATGTACTTTAATTGAACCAGAAATGATTCCTTTGCGGACTTGCTCCACTTTGGATTTCATAGCACTGGTGATCAATTTTGCATTGTGCTCATCAAGAGCCCAACCCACACCATCTTCTGCTAGTCCAAGAGTTTTTACACCGGATTTCCAAGTTCCATCCTGAGCCGATTTGAATACATTATATGCAGCAACATCAACACGCTTGAGCATAGAGGTCAAAACAGAGCCTGGCTGGAGGTGGTTCTGGTTGCTGTCAACACCGATGGACATCTTGCCATTATCTGCAGCAGACTGTAACACACCAAGTCCAGTACTACCTGCAGCGGCATAAACGATATCTGCTCCACTGTCGAACATAGTCTTGGCCAGTTCTGCACCACGTGCAGGATCATTCCATGCAGCAGGAGTTGTTCCGGTCATCTTTTGAAAAACAGTAGCTCCGGAGTTGATGTACTTGACTCCCTGAACATATCCGCAGGCAAACTTGTGGATCAAAGGAATATCCATTCCACCCACGAAACCTACTTTTCCTGTTTCACTTCTCATCGCAGCTAACACACCGACCAGGAATGAGCCTTCTTGTTCTTTGAAAGCAATTCCTTGAACGTTCGGTAAGTTCAACCAGTTCACATCAATGATGCTGAATCTGGTGTTTGGAAATTCTTTTGCGACTTTCTCAACCGCAGATGCTTGACCAAATCCTACTGCGAGAATTGGATCAGAACCGCGCTTGGCAAGTTTGCGGAGGAACTGCTCACGTTGAGCTTCCTGTTGAACTTCAAACTCACGGTACTTGATTCCGGTTTCTTTACGGAACTTTTCCAGTCCGTTCCAAATCCCCTCGTTAAATGACTTGTCAAATTTACCACCCATGTCAAATACAACAGCCGGTTTGAAAGCCATTGCCTGAGAGGCGCTCCAAAGGACTACACCTGCCAGTAGAAGGGTGGAAAGCAATCTTTTCATAACATACTCCTTAACATTTTCCGAAACTATGTCCGGAACAGTTTAAAAAAAAACCTCTCAGTTTTAGCTGTGAGGAAGCGGGACAATCCCACGATCGCCACTCTAAGAAAGTGTACGAAGTTTCTATATATATTGTATATTTACTGAAGATTCAACAGTAATTTATTATTAAAATGAAAAAAGTTAAAAAACTTCTTCCTGCAGAGCTGGCTTTAAACATGATTTTAGACTGATTATTCCATAGAATTAATATTGAAATCTTTAAGAATCAGCTAAAAAAATGATTTGCTTACAAATCCATCTCAGTCATTCCGTTTAAGCTGCGTGCGGCATTGACTGTATTTGCCATCAGCATGGCGATTGTCATGGGGCCAACACCGCCCGGAACTGGAGTGATGAAAGACGCTTTTCCTTCGACTTCCTTAAAAGCTACATCTCCAACCATACGACTGCCGGACGCTTTGCTGGGGTCATCGATTCGGTTTATACCAACGTCAATCACAACTGCACCGGGTTTGACCATGTCAGCTTTTACAAATTCAGGAATTCCGATTGCCGCCACAAGGATGTCTGCCTGTGAAGTAACCTCAGCTAAATTTGCGGTTCTAGAGTGGCAAACTGTTACTGTAGCATCCCAGCCTTTACTGGAAAGCAGGGTTGCGATTGGACGTCCGACAAGATTGCTCCGCCCCAGAACAACCGCATTTTTTCCTGAAGTTGAGATCCCACTCCGCTTGAGCATTTGCAATACCCCGAAAGGAGTACAGGAAATGAATTTAGGCTGACCCATGGCAATCAATCCTGCGTTCAACGGATGCAGGCCATCTACATCTTTGTCTGGTGAAATTGCCAAGATCACCCGAGTTTCATCGAGACCTTTTGGCAAAGGAAATTGACAGAGAATTCCGTGTACCGCAGGATCATCATTCAGACTCTGTACAAGATTTTCCAACTCTTGTTGAGTAGTGGAGGCAGGCAAGTCGTGTCCGATAGAACGAATACCGATCTCTCCGCAGGTCCTTTTTTTGTTACGCACATAGACTTCGGATGCAGGATCTTCTCCTACCAGAACGACAGCTAGACACGGTTCTATTCCATTTGATTTTAACTGATCAACTTCTTTGCGCAATTCTCCATTTATACTTGCGCCAATTTCTTTTCCAGAAATCAATTTACTCATCTCTTTTCCGTTTCATTAAATTAAAATGGGGTTACAAATATTTCACTCTTCCTGTATGATTAATGCCAAACTAATTTGAAAAAATCTTATGGAAATTTACAAAACTATTGACGCTCTTCACCTGAAATTGGGGTGTAAGATTCAAGAATTTGAAGGAGGAGCAGGTTTACCGACAAGTTATTCTGACAGATTAGCTGAAGAAATCAATCTACTCTTGCACGGTTGTGGATTATTTGATCTTAAATCCTCTTGGCTGATCGCTTTAAAAGGTGCAGAAGCAGGCACTTTTTTGCAGGGTATGGTGACAAGTGATGTTCTGAAACTGGAAATCGGACAAATGCAATCCAGTTTGATTTGTGCTAACAAAGGCAAAATTCTGCATCATCTGGAAATTATTCGGAGTCTTGAAAATGAATGGATTGTAAGCTGTGATCCAGGAGAGGGAAGAGCAGTAGGGACGATTCTTGATAATTTTCATGTCCGTGAAGAACTGGAGATGCGTTTACTTAATTCCGGAGAAATGCTGCGTATAGACTTGATAGGTCCGGATGCTGAAAAAAATCTTGTGAAATTGGGTTATTCTCCGCAAAAAGCTGATTGGAAATTTGAGGGTGGGTCTGTCTATTCCGTAAAGTTAAAATTGGGAAAGTTGCCGCGTTGGATAAATCTGCTTGATATAAACGTCATGGCTGATTTTATCAAACTTATGCTGAAAAGAGATAACGTTGACTTGACAGGACTGGAAGCTTTTGACGAAATACGTATCTTAGAGGGAATTCCGCGTTTTGGCGTTGATTACAGTACAGATAATTTTCCTCAGGAAGCTGGACTTGCTGACCACATTTCTTTCAAAAAAGGTTGTTACATTGGTCAGGAACCTCACGCCAGGATGTATCATCGTGGTCATCCGAACTGGATCTCGGTCTGGTTGAAACTTCCGGAAGAGTCTGAAGCAAGTTCTGGAGATGCTCTTTTTCACGATGGAAAAGAAATTGGAAAAATCACCAGTTTAACAGGTATTTCGGCAAGAGGATTATTACGAGGAATTGCCATGATTAGGCATGAGTTAACTCAGGAAAAAAATCTGTTTGCTTTAGCAGTTGACTCTCAGCCAATTATTCAACACGAAGCTCTATCTAACACAATTGTCTAAAAACCACTGCATGCCGAATTTTGCCTCACTTCCTATCCTTCCAGTCCCTATGGGCTGTTTCACTGGAATTATGCTGGTACTGTCACTTTGTATTTTCAGCTACTTTCAGTTTTAATGAATTACTGGATGAAGCGGAAAACTCTATCGTAATAAAAGTAACGGTTAAGTGAGATGTTACTGGAAAGTCCGTAATAATAATCATCTTCAGCAGTACGGTAGGTTTTACGGCGGATACTCCATTTTCGTCCTGAAGCATCCATTTTCAGTTGAGAAACTCCGAAGTCAAGGTTCGCCCGTAGATCCGATTTGTTGAGGTAAAGAACTGCTGGTGCAAACTCACCACGTTTCGAGGCAGAAATAACCTTGATCGTATCTCCTTCAAAACGTAGTTCATAACTTACCAGACGCGGCGGTTGCCAAGTTGCTAAAGCTACTCTGTCGCTGATTAAAACAGGACGGTGATCCAAAACATTTTGTGGAGTTTTGCGGTAATTGTCAGTTATTTTTCCACTCACTTCAAGGGGTGAAAGTTGCCTGAAATTTACAAATTTTTTGAACTCATTGCGTACATATCCAAGGGACGATTTTCGTTTGATTTTTAGCCCAATTGTGTTGATTGTATATTCCGCCAGCTGTTTTGCTTGTGTGCGGTAGACAACGTCTTCAAGAAAGAATATTCCGGTTTCACTTGAAATATTTCCGCTTAATATTTTCCCGCTTGGAGTGTTGAACCTGACTTGCAGAATCATTTCTTCTGCAAGACGAACATTGGAAAGTAAGCGGTCAAATTCCAATTCAACCTTACCTGTTATCAATAAATGCCACCACTGGCGCATTTCTTCACGGGCTTGACTGAGTTGTGGATTTTGAATTAAGGCTGCTTCTAATCTGCGGTAGGCTTTGTGGTATTCCTTTTGTTGCAGATACTGCTGATAAGCTTCAAAATTCTCCTGAGCAACATGCACATTCATTCGTTTGAGTGCTGCTGAAATATCTTCGTCATCAGGATTTTCAACTGTAGAAATGCGATACTCAATCGCAGCTTCTGCCCAGCGTTCTTGCTTTTCCAGTTCCAGACCTTGATCATAATGAAATGAACATCCGGCCATGAGCCATGTAATCAAAAACAGTAAAATTCTTTTGCTAGGTGATAAGCGGCAACAGCTCATGATTTTACGTTCATTGGATAATTCGGGGCTTCCTCGGTAATGAAAATATCGTGAGCGTGACTTTCCTGCAAACCTGCGGCAGTAATTTTTACAAAACGTGGTTCCGTACGTAATGCTTCAATGCTGGCGGAACCTGTGTAACCCATCCCAGCGCGCAGTCCTCCAACAAACTGATAGATTGATTCTGAGAGATGTCCTTTGTAAGGAACACGTCCCTCAATACCTTCAGGTACAAATTTTACGTCTTCCTCAATATGACTTTGGAAATATCGATCCTTGCTGCCTTCTTTCATAGCACCTAATGAACCCATACCGCGATAAATTTTATAACGCCGGCCTTGATAAAGTACTACCTGTCCAGGAGATTCAGTAGTTCCTGCGAACAAGCTGCCTATCATTACAGTGTGTGCTCCGGCAGCGAGGGCTTTGACGATGTCTCCGGAATATTTTATACCTCCATCAGCAATTATAGGAATGTCGGTTTTACGCAATGCGTGAGAAACCTTGTCAATGGCAGTCATTTGCGGAACACCGATACCGGCCACAATACGTGTTGTACAGATCGAACCTGGGCCGATCCCTACTTTAACGGCATTTACTCCGGACTTTACTAAAGCCTCTGCGGCTTCTCCTGTAGCAATATTCCCGCCTATTATCTGCAGGTCAGCAAAAGTAGAACGCAGTTTGCTGATACTGTCCAGCACTCCCTGAGAGTGTCCGTGAGCAGTATCGAGCACCACTACATCAACTCCAGCATCAATCAATATTTCTGCACGTGATAATAAATCAGTTGAAGTACCAAGAGCTGCGCCTACTCTGAGACGACCCTGTTCATCTTTGTTGGAATCGGGATACTTTCTGGCTTTTTCAATATCTTTGATAGTTATCAGACCAACAAGTTCATAATCTGCGGATACAACAAGCAGTTTTTCAATCCGATGTTTATGAAGTAGACGCTTGGCCTCATCCATTTCAATACCGGGAGAGACTGTTATCAGCCGCTCACGACCTCCTGTCATTAAAGCAGCAACAGGCTGGTCATAATTAGTTTCAAAACGTAAATCACGATTGGTCAAGATACCGACTAATTCATTTCCCTTTTTGACAGGCACTCCTGAAATACGGTATTGTTTCATCAAGTTCAGCGCATTCCGCAGCGGTTCCTCTGGTTCGACTGTAATTGGATCTGAGATCATTCCGCTTTCTGAACGCTTGACCAAGTTAACCTGTGTAGCCTGCTCTTCCGCGTTCATGTTTTTATGAATGATTCCGAGTCCACCTTCCTGAGCCATACAGATTGCAGTTTTATGTTCTGTTACTGTGTCCATGGCTGCACTTAAAAAAGGGATATTGCAGTCCAGAGTCTGGGTAATTCTGCTTTTTACAGATACTTCGGAGGGTAGTACTTTTGAGTGTCCGGGAAGGAGAAGGACATCGTCAAATGTGTAACTATCTTCGATACGGTCTTTTAACATTTTTACTATTTCAGTGAGTCAAATCATCAAAATTTATTGACATCAAGAATCATGCATTTCTCGCTTAAAGTCAAGTTGTTTGCCGGAAACAAAAGTAGTGATTTTCGAAAAAACATACTAAAAAATATGCGAATTATGTCTTTTGACTTGTTCTCAAAATTGGATTCAGCTAGTATCTGCCAATCCACACATGTTGTGGTTTTTTAACCTGTAGACTGAAAATATTTTATGATAAAAAAACATTTATGGATTTTAGTCATGCTGCTCATCGTTTTTGGCTTTCAGAACAGCGCCAGTGCTGTCAGCTGCAAAGACTTGAATACTAAGGATAAAATCAATAATTTTTTGAATAATTCGAATAAATCAAGTCCACTTTTACAAAAAAACATTAGTGTTACACTGATTTTGGATGCTTGCGATGGTAAGCAGTGCAAGTCTAAAAATAAACGTTCCGCTCAGAAAGAAACACTGCATATTATAAAACTTGATAACAAACGACGTATTTATGCAGAGAAAGGTCCTAATGCTCCTCGTTGTGTGATCCAAAGGGGAGGACGGAGATTTGTCTGCTCCAGCTGCGGAGTAGTTTCCAATGAAAGCTGTCGAAGTTTTCCTTCAGACGGCAGTACGATTTTTCCCGGAACAAACATTGATACCGCGGATTTTACTTTAACTGCTGGAACAGAAAATGAAATGAGTTGTTCAAAACTGAAAAATCCAAAATTTTTCAAAATAGAAACTCTAATCAAAAATGATTCAGCTGAAAACGGTCAATCATACGACAGAGTTATGAGTTATTACGATAAGGAAAAAGGAGTACCGATAATGATGAATTTTTTTGCGGATAAAGTGCTCCGTAAAGTTTATCGTTTCTTTCCGAAATATTATGTAAAAGTTGACGGACAATGGTTTTCAACGGTGATGCGTGTACGTACAACATTAGGCAAAGAGAAAAAATTCATTTTTGAAACACTGACTAATGTCGACAAAAAAAATGGAAAACTAAAACTGTATCTAGATATATCAGACGATCCTGAACTCAAAAATGTACCTCCTGAATCGCTGTTCAGCACAGACTGAATATTCACAAACCGGTTCGCCGGAGGTTGCATTGCCTACCAACTTGCTTGCAAAACAACTCTTGCTTGTCTTGTTGTTGGTAATTCTGTTGAGCCTTTCCTTCATCTTTATTGCCTCTCCTGGATATTCCCAGGAGACCAGTGAAGCGAAACTCCAAGCAAGTCTTGAAGAAGATCCTTTAGCAGAACCTGATGCAGATCTAGGCCTTGAAGAAGACCCCCTCGGAGAGTCTGATGTAGATCTAGGCCTTGAAGAAGACCCCCTCGGAGTGTCTGATGCAGATCTAGGGCTGGAAGAAGACCCACTTGCAGAGTCTGATGCAGATCTTGACCTTGAAGAAGACCCACTTGCAGAGTCTGATGCAGATCTTGACCTTGAAGAAGCCCCCCTCGGAGAGTCTGATGCAGATCTAGGCCTTGAAGAAGATCCCCTCGGAGGGTCTGATGCAGATCTTGGCCTTGAAGAAGATCCTTTCGCAGATTCGGACTCTGAGCTGGGACTTGAAGAAGATCCGTTAGCAGGAGAATCAATAAATCAGGAGACGGTTGAAGAACTGTCAGTCGAAGAGGAAGAAGAGATTTTCCCGCCTAGAGTTGATTTCAGTCATGAAGTAAAAACAATTATAGGCGGGAGTGAAACGAAGGGATTGTCAGTTTTAGAACCTTTGCTGAGTGAAATCAAAGAACTGCGTCTTGTTACCACATACGATCAATCTGTGAAGGTACAAACTTCTCCCCGGATGTACAATTATTTCCGGCTTTCCATCAGTTTTTCGCAAAACTATGAAATGGAGAAAAAACGCATGTTTGACGGATTTGCCAGCCTACGTGAAATTTATTCTAATTACCGTGTGGGTTCTCATCAACTGCGTTACGGAACACAGATTTTTGGTCTTGGTAAAGTGGATTTAGATAAAGTGATTGATGTGTTGCATATGAGTAATATTAAGGGACTTTATACTTTTGATCCTGATGACTCCAAAGATGCGATTCCTTCAATCAGATATAATTGGTTCCAAGGTGAACACACTGCGACTTTATATATGTCTCCAATTGGGCAACAGACATTTGGGATGAGGTTCACCGAATTCAGGGAAGAGGTGGAAAGTACTGAAGAAGAAGAGGAAGAGGAAGGGAATGTTTCATTTCTAAGGGATTATTATGGTTTGCAATATCAATGGACTGGTGATATTTTGGATGCAAGATTCGGCCTGTTCCACTGGTTTGATTCAAATCCGTATATAAAATTTGAATATCAGCGAGTTGCGGACAATAGTACGACGACTCTGCAGGGCTCATTTGAGAATATGCTCTCTAATTATGACGAGCACGAAACTCGCTCAGATTTCTTAACTTTGGAGTTAGATGCCATTTATAATGATATGGTATGGAAATTGGAATCAGGTTTATTTAAGAATAGAAATTTGTATTCCTATGAAATTTCGGAGGGAAAAGACATTCGCCTTTCAACTGTAAGGACACCTCATTTTGCGTTTGCGACTTCTTTTGAGAGGACATTCAAGTATTTTTATTGGCTGATGATTTATTCACATCGTAAGTCGTATGACGTGCCTGCAGACTCACAAATTTTTCTTTATGAAAATGAGTCTACTCTGATTGGCCGTATAAGGGACGTGGTACGCAATCAAGTTTCTGGAGTAGCGGTTTTGAAAACACCAGACAATTCTTTGCGTATAACACTGCTGAACTATCAGACTTGGCCTTTCGTACAGCGTGGTTTTGCATCCATCTTTACCTGGGAGCGTTATAAGGAGGATATGGAACTTGAACTTAAATTTTTTCGTTTGGAAACAGAAAAACAAAAAATGTTAGAAAACAAAATTAAGACAAATCAGATATTTTTGACATACATCCAAAAATTTTCAGCAAACTGAAAATAGCATGTTCGTCAGCTTTATCAAGCAAGTAAATCAGTTTCCCAAATTGATTCTCTTAGTCATTCTTGCCCTCAGCGCATTCTTTTTTGTGCAGGCCAGGGATGGGCTATTTGACCCAGACAGTGGAAAATTGCGTATTAACAGCACAGTTGAACCTTTCATTGAGCGTGATTCAGGTGCCTACCAGCTATTCCTGGACACCAGAGAGGCCTTCGGCAGTGAAGAAGTGGTCGTGATTGCACTTCACAATACAGAAAAAGAACCTGTCGGTCTCGATTATCTGCGGACACTTTCTCACCTGAAATCAGATATTGAATCAAAAGTTCCAGGGGTTAGCAAAGTGCTTAGCATGCTGGATATTCCTCAAGCTTCAGGAAAATGCGCAGGTAAATCATATTTTCATAAAATGGGAATTGGTTCTGTTTGTCTTTCTGTTTTGGAAAAATATGAGCATGAAATTTCCTGCCTGAATAATTCTTCCTCTGAAAATATATCAGCAGTTGACGCAATAGTCCTACTTAAGTTGAAGAGAATTATAAGTAATAAAAGTGAGAAAAATCTGGAAGAAAGTCTCGAGGAAAATCTCGAAGAAGGAATTGAAGATGATCTGGAAGAAAGTCCTGAAGAGAATTTGGAGGAAAGTCTAGAAGGGGGTCTAGATGAAAACTTAGAAGAAAATATGGACGAAAATGTAACCGAATCCGGAGATACATTGACTGGAACGGATACTTCGGAAGATTCATCACTGGACTGTACCTTAGAAAAATCCGGTTCAAGTCCGCAAAAATTACATGCTGACGCTGAGGCAAAAATTAGTAAAATTGTCAGTAGTTTAAAAAATCACCCACTTTTTCAAGGAGATGTTCTCTCCAAAGATTTGAGCACTGCCGCACTGATTATCACATTCAATCCAGAATCAAAGCCTGAAACAGATGACACCCAGAAAATAATTAAGCAACTGCTAGTCAAGCATCAACAGAATCCGGACATTTCTGAAACTCTTCGTATTGCTTATGCAGGCCAACCTCGCCAAATAAACAAGGCCAGTCGTTTGATACGACAGGATATGCAGCGCATTCTTCCAATGAGTTTGCTCTTGATTATAATCGTGCTTTTAATAGCATTCCGAAGTTTTAAGGCGGTCTTTGTACCGTTGTCAGTCGTCTTATTCGGAATTCTCTGGACAGCCGGAATCATCGGTTGGGTTGGTGACGAACTTAATCTTGTCACCATGGCCTGCGCCCCGATCATTGTTTGTGTAGGCAGCGCTTATGTGATCAAGTTTCTCAATCAATATCAGACTGAAGCACTGGAAATGAAAGAAGAAAGGAGTGCCGCTGAACCACCAGCATCAATTCCGCAAGTCATAAGTGCGACCTTACATTCAGTAACCGTTCCTGTTACAGTTACAGCCGTTACAACTGTCGCCGGATTTATCGCACTTGTAGTCAGTCCAATTCCCGCTGTTCAGCAGTTAGGATTATATTCAAGCGTAGGTATTATTTTTATTAATTTATTTACACTTACCCTCGCACCAGCTTTACTGCATTATATCCATATGCCGGATATAGCATCGAGCAAAGAAGAAAGAGGTTTGCTCAATCGTTTTTTACAGATCATTGTAGAATGGCTCAGACTTCACTCCAAACGATTAATCTGGGTTTGGCTTTTAATTGCGGGCTTTGCGGCATTTGGTATGCTAAGCCTCAGCATCAACAGTTCCACCAAAACTTTTCCGGAAGAGAGTCAATTAGTACAAGATTTGAAGTTGATTGAAAATGAATTGTCCGGAACAGACACTTTGCGTTTATTATTCAGAGCGGAAACAGGCATTGATAGTCAGTATTCTTCTGCAAACAATCCTTTGAAAACCGCAAAAACTATTTATGGATTGAAAGAGCTTCAGGACTGGATGTTTCAGATAAACGGGGCTACAGAAATTGATAATATAAAAGGACTTAGAATTGATAAATTACATTCTCCGGTTGATGTCTTGGAGCATTACCGTATGGGACTTGAAAAATTAACTGACGCAGAAGTAGTTCAGTTTTTTGAAAAAACCAGTGAAAAGGGGCCAAGGTTCTTAAGTACTGCAGAAGATGTTCTTCAAGTAACAATTAGAATGCGCAGCAGTGGATCAACAGCATTTCTCGAACTCAGGGACTTGCTGCTGTTAAAGGTGCCAGAATTATTACCGCATCTAAAATTTAATTATACGGGAGGAGGAGTGCTCTCCAGCGAATCTGCAAACAACATTGCTCAGGGGCAGATAAACAGCGTGTTTCTAGCATTGATCATAGTATTTGTCATTCTGTCGCTACTTTTCCTTTCCTGGAAGATGGGTGTAATTGCCTTGTTTCCGAATGTAATTACAATCCTCATATTTTTTGGTTCACTAGGTTGGCTCGACATCCCAATCGGAGTCACGATTTCAGTAATTGCAGCTATTGCCCTTGGGATTGGTGTGGACGATACAATCCATTTTTTAAGTCACTACAATGAAAAAGCCAAAAAATTACGTAATAAACGGGAGGCATCATTAAAAACTTTACCGCTTGTTGCACGACCGATGATGTTTTCAACTATAGCACTGTCAGCGGGATTTATCCTTTTTGCACAGTCTGAGATGGAATCTCAGGTAATGTTTGGTACTTTCACCGCCCTTACGTTGTTGGTGTGTCTCGCAATTGACATGACTTTTTTGCCCTCGGTTGTCATGGAAACAGGCTTGATAACTGTCTGGGATTACGTTGGACTTAAATTTGATGAAGAATTTATACAAGGAATTGACCTCTTTCAGAACATGACTGTCAGAGAAGCAAAAATAGCAAGTTTGATGGCCTACCCTGAAGACCTTAAACATGGTGAGTTGCTCTTTTCACAGGGAGATTTAGGTCATGAAATGTATGTAATCCTTGAAGGATCTATTTCCATCTTTCTTGAAAATAACGGAAAACGTACAGATCTGGTCCGCTTGGAAAAAGGTAATACATTTGGTGAAATGGGGCTTTTCAGAAAAGCGGAGCGTAGCGCCAGTGCAGAAGCTGCTGAAAAAACACGGCTTTTGGTTATTAACCGTGACTGTCTCGATCCGCTTAAAAAACGTAATCCAAAAATTGCCGCAAAACTGTTTATAAATTTGGCCAACCGGCTTCAATCTTCACTGAAGGACACAGATCAACGTCTCCTTGAGCAAAAGGACTTTAACCTCACTAGCCTGGAGGAAAAATTAAACGATGATGAAAAATTAACAGAACAGGAGGTTTCCATAAAGCCTGAAGAACTTTGGGAAAATCTAGGGCCAAAATGGCGTCATAAATTACAATCGTTTAGTGAAATACATAAAGTTCTCAGTGGAAAAAGATTGTCAAATATTAAAAATGATAAGGGTGACTTCCTTTTCATTACATCCGGAACAGTAGAAATTGAGTCAATAGTATCACCAAAAAGCGATACGTTTTCTGTGGGTTATTGCTGGACGAGGAAAGATTTTGATTTAATTGGAGAATTTGCACTTTGTACAGGAAAAGAAACGGCTACTGCTAGGGCAATCGCACGGCAGGATTCAACATTGCTGCTGTTTAAAGAAACTCAACTATTGGCTTTGGCAAAGCAGGAATCACGTCTTGCTGCGCAATTCCTTGAAGACGTTGTTTGTTTACTTTCAGATCAGCTCTCGATTGCGGACCAACGTCTCCAGAACCATTAAATATCTTGATAGTGCATTTAAACCTTTGTAAACAATGTTACTAGATAGCGTTTAAGCATCTTAACTCTAATATATGTCTGATATTCTGTGCGTGTTTTAAGTAAGCTAAAACTCATTCATTTTTGGAGTGAGTGTGCAGCTTAAATCATCCATCAAAATTCTTGTTGTGGATGAATTTACTGCGTCCCGGAAAGCATTGGTTTATACCCTTGAACAGTTAGGGTATGAAAATATGGAAGAGGTGCCTGATGGTTACTCTGCGTTGGTAAGACTTAAATCAGCTCTTTTTGATCTTGTGATTACAGACTGGGAAATGTCAAAAATGAGAGGCCTGCAACTACTTCGTGAAATCCGTGCAGATCAGGTGCTAAAACATATCCCTGTACTAATGGTGACAGAAGATACTAATCTGGAAAACATTGTCGATGCAGTAAAAGCAGGTTTGAATGCCTATGTAATCAAACCTGTTGACTTAACAAGCTTTTCTGTAAAAATGAAGAATATATTTTAGTAAACTTTAACTAATCTTCTTGTTTTTATAATTAAGATGTAAGTCGACGTATTATACTTTTAGGTTAGTTGATTAATAATACTTAACATATTAAAATAATAAACTATTCCTGATGTCTTTTCTATAACTACCTGAGGTCATAAATAGTGCACCATTTAATAAAAACTTTTAATGAAGTAATATTTCTTCGCGCTTTTTTAAAAAAACAGACCCGTCAGTTTTTGTTATTGGCATACTAAAGTAGTTCGAAAGAAGCAGCTTTGAATTTTATTGAATAATGGTAAACTACACCTTGAAATTTATCAGTAATTACCAATTATATAATTTCGTGCTGACATTAATTAATGCGATATTGTTATTTTATCTTTTTTCAAAAAGACTTTTTGCGTTAAACTGTAGTAAATTAGCACTATTCCTAATTGGTTGTTTCCAAAGCCGAATTATTCGATCGGCAAGTAGATTGATGTCTTCAAGAATGTCAGAATTGGGTGCAACCTCTTTCAATGTCTTACGTTCCAGAAAAGTTCTTTTTACTGCATCATCTGAAAATAGACAGCCAAAAAAATCTCCTCTTAGCATTAAAATATCATTGAAAGTATTTTCCATTGAAGGGAGAATATCCAATTCTTCTGGAGCATTACATTTGTTAAAAACTATTCTTGGCCTATAACGAATCCAATTCTGTTCGGCTTGTTGGGCAACATTTCTGTCAATTTTAGAAATTTCATCCAATAGTTCCCTCACGGTAAGCATCCCGTCCATTACTGTACGATTGTAAGATTCTCTTATTTTTTCATTAAGGAATGTGTTCTTAGGTAATGAACGCTCAATTACTCTAAAAGCCAAAAGTTTTAGGAAAGTAAGCATGTTCGTAGTTGAAGTATGCTCTGTAGTTGAAATAATCATTCCCAGTTGAGTCATGCTGAAAAAGTCCAAAGTATTGTAAGTACTGCCGCTTCCAAGATCCAGAATAAGATATTCAAATTTCAACTGTTTCAGGTTATAAATCAACCTCATTTTTTGTGCATGGTGCATGTTGGCTAGGAAAGGGCTTCTCACATCACCAGCAAGAAACTTGAGGTTATCATTTCCTGTTTCTACCAGCAAATTATCCAAGTTGCTGTATCGTGCGCGAATAAAATCACCGATGCCGGGATGTTTGTTATTTATGCCTAAACAGGTATGCAGATTTGATCCTCCAAAATCAAGGTCTGCTACGATAACCTTTTTACCAAGTTCTGCTAATGCTACTGCGAGATTAGCGGCCATGAAGCTTTTTCCAACTCCACCTTTACCACTTGCAATTGGAATAATAGTCTTATCCATATCTAATCAAAGTTTGTTTAATTAATAGAAAAAATAATACACCCTAGTAATTTAGAAATCAGAATAGCCAAGTTAATACATAAAAGCAAATAAAAGTATTCAGAGCAATATTAATCTACAGCCTCATTATTAAAATCAAACTCAAAAAACACAACTTCCGGATGCGGATTGTGGTAATACGGAGTTGTTTCTGCAAAACCAAGTGATCTGTATAGTCCTTGTGCGGATTCCATACTGCTCAAGGTGTCAAGCATAATTTTAGAATAATTATTCTCTATCGCGAATTTCAAAATCTTTTCTGCTAATAATCTACCCAAACCAGTTCCGCGATAAGCTGGTTTGACGTACAGTCGTTTCATCTCGGAGACTGTATCACTCAATGGTCGCAGGCCAACACAGCCAACACAATCCAACTCATCCCAAGCTAATAGAATGCAGCCATTGGGAATTGCGTATTTCCCTGGCAGGTTTTCCAATTCTTCGTCAAAACCTTGAAAACATAAACTAAATCCCAAAGTTTCTGCATATTCTAAAAACAGGAGGCGGGCAGTCTCAAAATCACTTTGACCTTCTGCATAATTTATTCGAAGTGGCATCTACAAAAACTGGTTATAGTTGATTAAAGGCAAGATTCAGGATTAACCTTCTTTGCTTGGTTAATAAACTCTATGTACGATCTTACTTCAGTGGCATAAAAATTACACTTGTTCATGTAATCTTTTTACTGTTTCATTCAGTCAGAATACAATTCCTAATCCCAGTGGAAATAAGATTAATTAAATAAGCAGTGATACTTAACTTCTGCAAACCGAAACTTCATCAGCCAGTATTGCTAAAGTAGATTGCGTTACGGAAAGCATATTGAAGGTCAGAACGGTTGTTAAAAGCTGAAAATTTGTTGATCTGTTATGCATGCTTATTAGAAAAAATATGCTTAGTGAATAGCAAGAAATCACTTTTAATTTTACTAACTTTAAGGTAGAATAAGAGGTTAATTAAAACAAATATTAGAATTTCTCTTTGTCATCTAGGAAGATCTTTATGAGTAAAAAAACAAATCCAACACCGGAAGTACATGAATATCAGGCAGAGATGCAGAAACTGCTTGAAATATTGGTGCATTCTCTTTACACAGAACGCGAAATTTTTCTACGTGAACTGGTTTCTAATGCCTCAGATGCCTTAAGCAAGGTTCAGCTTACAACTCTGACAGAAGAAAAAGTTCTGGACAAAGACGCAGATCTGCAGATTACGATTTCCTTTGATGAGGACAAGTCACAGATTGTGATTGAGGATTCCGGATGTGGAATGACCAAAGAAGAACTTATTGAAAATCTAGGTACGATAGCTAACTCTGGAACACTTAAATTTTTGCAGCAGGCACAAGCTGAGAAAAAATCTGCAGAAAACCTGATCGGTCAATTTGGTGTTGGTTTCTATTCTATCTTCATGGTAGCAGATCGTGTGGAATTAGCCACCCGGTCCTGGCAAGTTGATGCTCAAGCCTGGCAGTGGTCTTCAGAAGGAGGAGGACAGTACGAGCTAAGTCCTGTTGAATATAATCAACGTGGTACACGAATTACAATATTTCTCAAGGAAGATGCAAAGGAGTTCTGTAGTGAATGGAGACTGGAATCAATTATTAAAAAATACTCGAATTACCTGCCTTTTCCAGTAAAGCTTAAGGATAAAACGATTAATCAGGTAAAAGCAATTTGGACTCAAGCAAAATCTGAAGTTAAGGCAGATGAATACACAGAGTTCTATAAGCAAATTTCTCATTCCCAACAGGAACCTCTGCATCATTTGCACTTTAACATAGACGCTCCGATCCAGTATTATGCACTGCTGTATTTTCCGGAGTCTGTTGGAAATGAAGTCTTGTATGCAAGAGAAAGCAAAGATGTCGCACTTTATGCGCAGAAAATCCTGATTCAGTCAGGTAACACAAATTTATTCCCTTCTTATTTGCGTTTTGTCCAGGGTGTTGTTGATTCTGAGGATATACCGCTGAATGTCTCACGGGAAAGTGTACAGAAGAACGCATTGATTGAAAAAATTAAAAATAGTTTAACTTTGCGTGTTTTAAAAGAACTGCAGTCTCTGTCAGAACAAAATGTAGAAAAATACGCTATATTCTGGAAGCAGTACGGCACATTGATCAAAGAGGGTGTATCTGCAGATTTTAAAAACAAAAACCGATTGATGGATTTGTTGCGTTTTAACTCATCCATTTCCGAAGATTCATCACCTGAAGTTACCCTTAAGGATTATGTTGGACGGATGCGTGAAGAACAAAAAGATATATTTTACGTAACCGGAGGTTCACGAGAGGCAATCCTTCACAATCCGAACCTGGAATATTTCCGCAAACAAAGTCTGGAAGTTTTGTTCATGACGGATCAAATCGATGATTTCATGGTTGCTGATTTACGTGAATATGATGGTAAAACACTAAAAAATATTTCTCAGGGTGATATTGATGAAATTAATGACAGCGATGTTTCTGCAGCAGAATCACCACTTTCAAAAGAGGAAAAGAATGATATCATTGCTTTTTTTGAAAAACAGCTGAAAGACAGAGTAAGCGGGGTTTCGGACTCAAAACGTCTTGTGGACAGTCCTTGCTCACTGGTAACACCAAAGGACGGTATGACGGCTCAAATGGAAAAGATGATGAAAATGATGGATCAGAAATTTCAGGGCGAAAAGCGCAACATGGAAGTCAACATGAGCCATCCAATAATTCAGAATCTCTCAGAAATACTGCAGAAAGACAAAAAACATCCGTTTCTTAAAGATTCTGTTGAGCAGCTTTACGATAATTCAATGCTGGTTGAAGGACTGCTTGAAGATCCGGTACAGGTTTTGTCACGCTTCCAGAAATTTATGGAATCTGCCAGTGCGTACGAACTGGGAAAACTGTCCTGACTATTTTCTGCAAGGACTGTTTAAAAAATATGCTTAAATGTAGGGATCTGCTTTTTAATTACACAAAGTGTTATTTGAGATTTCTTCTTCTATCTTCATGATGTTTTCCTCATATTCATGAAGAGCAGTTTCAATTTGCACAGAGTATTGACGCAGTTCTTGAAGTTGATTTAGATATTGCTCAATGGCATCATTGTGCAACTCAGAATCAACTGGATTCTCAATAACTTTTTCAAGCAGTTGTTTGCAGTCTGCAGTCAGGATTGCCAAATCATCCTTGATTGAGATGAGATAGAATGAGTCAGTTTCGTGATAAGTCAAGCTGAGTTCGGAATTTGCTGGATCATCCACCTGCAGTTTACTATGATCTTTCATGTATGAGGAAATATCTTTCAATAGTGAATTATAACGTTCAACCAGTGATTCACAATCTTTACGGAAAGTCTGGACAGATTTAGGTGAATTGTAGGAGAATGCGTCCAAAAACACTCTCAAGTAGTGTTGCAGGATGTGATTCAGAGTGTTGATCAATGTCATTTGGTTTTCTTTATTAATTTATAGTTGAACTGTAAATTAACCGTATTAGTAAATTTTGTCAAACAGTGATTTAGCTTTAACTAAAATTTTAAAACAATCTTAAAAGAATAATTATATGGCGATTTCCATGACAGGTTTTGGTTCTGCAGACGCACAGTGGGAAAGATGGTCTTGCCAAGTAGAAATACGTTCGGTTAATCAGCGCTTTCTGGATATTCGCTGTAGGCTACCTTTGGGTTTTCAGACTTTAGAAGCAGATTTTAAAAAACAGATTAAATTGGTTTGTACACGTGGAAAAGTCGATTGTTCTATCAGATTGGAAAAAGGTGATGGAGAAGAAAAACTAAAACTTAATCCTGAGCGCGCCAAAATTTTTAATGAATTGCTGATAGAATTTGAAGAATTGTCGGGAAGAAAGGTTAATGTTGAGGCACGGGATTTATCAAGTATAAATATCATTGAAGAAAACAAATCCGGAGAGCCTCCTGTTGAATGTGAAGAGGTTATTCGAGATTCCCTTGCAAAGGCGATCGAAGGCCTGCAGGAAATGAAACAGCGTGAAGGTCAGGCCATGCACGACGATATTAAGGGAAGATTATCTTCGTGTGGGCAGATTCTGAATAAAATTGAGAAACTCTCTCAAGATGAACCGGGACGTTACCGGGAGCGACTTCAAGAACGTCTAACCCAACTTAATGACGGCACACAATTAAATCCGGAACGTCTTGAACAGGAAATTGCTTTACTTGCAGATCGCCTAGATATAAGTGAAGAAGTAGTGCGTATCCGCACTCATCTTGAACACATGGATGATATCTTGGCGCAAAATGAAGTTGGAAAAAAAGCAGAATTTCTGATGCAGGAATTAAATCGCGAAGTCAATACTATTGCCTCTAAAAGTAATCACGCTGGGATTAGCCAGGCTTCTGTAGAAATAAAAAGCGAACTGGAAAAAGTCAGAGAACAACTGCAAAATATCGAATAGTCCTTTTATGAAAATAACTCTTGCAGGAAGTCCTGGTTCAGGAAAATCTACCCTGCGAAAGCTGCTTGCGGAGTATTACGGATTAAGCACAAAAGGGACAGGGGACTTTATGCGTGAATTGTCCTGTAAGTATGGATACAGCGACATTACTCAATTCCTCGTTGAATATGTTTCAGAGCATCCTGAAGTTGATCATCAGGTGGATGAGGAACAGCGTATATTTGGTAAAGAAAATGACAATTTTGTGCTGGATGCACATTTAGGATTTCACTTTGTGCCGGACTCAATCCGGATTTGCCTCATATGTGATTTGGAAGAAGCGGCTCGTAGAATTTTGGATGACATCGAAAGAACTACTGAAGACGCTACCAATATCAGTGACAGTATCGCTGCCAGTCAAAAACGGAGAGATACCATGCAGAAAAATTTTATGTGTCTATATCAAGTTGATATTAATGACCATTCAAACTTTGATTTGGTTTTGGATACGACGACACTTTCATCGGTAGAAGCCTTTGAACGTGTTTCTGCTTTTATAGATTCGCGGAACACCTGACTGTGTCAGCTATCGACAGTAATTTAGATAAATGTTTAGTCTCTGAAACATTTTATAGATATACTTTAAAGCCCACTTCTCCATATGCACCAGTAGCTCAACTGGATAGAGCAACTGACTTCTAATCAGTAGGTTATAGGTTCAAGTCCTATCTGGTGCACCACTATTACCAACGGGCTATAGAGGATGTGACTTTTCACAATAACTGCTTGGTGTCCATATAGGTGTCCATCGTTCTTTGTTCATCATTCTTTAGATCCAACCATTTCATACCTAACATTTCTTCTTCGGTAACTAAATTATATCTACCAGCACTAAGCGTGCGAAACTGGTTTTTGAATATTTGCTCGATGAAGGCGTAGCTCCCGAAGAGTTGAAACGTGTACATTCACAGGCAGGTTTGGACTTTTCCGGAACTACTCCAGAGGAAATTGCTTTGAGTATCGTTGGTGAAATGGTTTCCATCCGCCGCGGAGGTTCCGGAAAGTCGATGATGGAATTGAAACAGGTTTTTCCTGGATGAATTTTTGACCGGAGATCCAAGGTGATAAAAAACGTGTTGCTTTGTTTTCAGCTCCGCTGTCGGCTAAGATACCACACTTGGCCTCTGGTGGCGCACGTTATGAACAAAACGAGTCCCCTTCTTAACAACCCTGCAGTAAATGTATTTAAAGAACTACAAACAAAGATTTATTTAGGTGTCCATATAGGTGTCTATCAGGCCTACTATAACGTTAAGCGTACCCTTGACCCAACTTGGCTTGGTTGAGTTGCAGGAGCTGGATGAACTTGAGGAGACAGGGAGGTGAGTTTCAGTATATAAACCCTCGGGGAGCACTCTGGCTCAGCCTATTGATACGTAAAGTAGTTAGCCTCATTTATTCTGAGATACTTCCTCAGATGGTGCCGCCAGTCAAACAACCTCCAAAAAAAATGTCCATATCTCTTACCATCTAAGTAATGCATAATATTTAATACTTGACTTCGAAGTGTAAAGTGTAAATTGAAATCAAATCAGCAACCATGGTATATCTTGCTGAAGCAGCAGTGACGCTCTCGGCAATAAATATTAGTGACTTAGTCCTGAAAAACGTGGTATGATATGACTAAAATGTACAACACAATTAGGCATAACTCTGCTGCCTTTGGACAACGTTCAGTTTAGTATAATCACTTCCCAGTTTGCCCGGTTGGATAAAACACTTTCCAGGCGGAAAATTCTGCTTCATATGAATACTTATCTTTTATTTGGGTACTACTTCAAACCAAATCCTTTATTAATAAAATAATATGATTGATCAAAATAATGAGGTGCTACTATTTGCCTCTCGTCTAAACTCGATGAGTTCTCGCAGAGATCTTTGGACTGGAGATAACACAGTTTTGGACTGGATCGCTCGTCAGGGGACCATTGAAGGGCTCAATCTTGTTGATTTTAACTGCCCGCAACATTTGAAAGGATATACAACTGAAAAGGTAAAAAAAGCTTTGGATTTAGCTTCTCTCCAGACTGGAGCAGTTTGCACGAGGTTTACCCATGAGTTTGAAAATGGCGCATTTACTCACCCTGAACCCAGCAAACGCAAAGCTGCAATAGACCTTGTCCTGAATGCAGGCGAATGGGCGAGAGCGCTCGATGCCAAGGAATTAGTTGTCTGGTCAGCCTACGATGGATACGATTATTCTTTTCAGGCTGACTATCATTTGATGTGGAAGCACTGTGTCGAAGCCTTCCAAGTTGTATGTGACACATTTCCGGATCTTAAAATTTCGCTGGAACCGAAGCCTACCGAACCGAGGAGATTCTTTATCCACAACACGACAGGTGCAGCATTACTTTTAGTAAGAGACATTGAACGTGAAAACATGGGACTGACATTGGATTTTGGACACTGTCTGATGGCAACAGAAAATCCTGTTCAATCAGTAGTCTTGACGGGACAGGAGGGAAAGCTTTTTGGAGTGCAGTTGAATGATGGTTTTGTGAAACCAGGTTGTGAAGATGGCCTTGCGCTCGGCACCGTTCATCCACGGATGACTCTGGAATTCATTTATTGGCTCAGACGGCTTGATTACCAAGGTCACATCTATTTTGACACCTTTCCGATAAACGAAGACCCCGTGCGTGAAGCGGAACACAATATCCGTCTTTATAAAAAATGGTGGAAGTTTGCCTCGGTTCTCGATGAAAATGATATAGAGGAGTTATTGATTAAACAGGATACGATGGCAATCCTCGAACTCCTTGAAGGACAATGAAATCCTCAGTTTTGGTTGCTGGAGCGGCGAATCTGGACAGGATGATGTATGTCGAAAGGATTCCTGATATAGGAGAAACACTTTTGGCTAAAGGCTATGAAGAGCATCCTGGTGGAAAAGGGGCCAACCAAGCTGTTTCCGCAGCGTTATGGGGGCAACCGGTCAATTTTTTAGGACGGATTGGTTCTGATGAACCAGGAAAAATTCTCAGATCTGCAATGGAAAAAGCCGGGGTTAACACAGATTATCTCTTGGAAGGATCAACACCTTCAGGAATGGCTATGGACTTCATCGACCTCGAAGGCAATTATCAAGCAGTTGTTCTGGCCGGTTCCAACGCTGATTTGGATGGCGTGGATCTCCCCATGGATAATGCTTTGTGGAAATCGATTGGATTGACCGTTCTTCAATTAGAATGTCCTTTATCCTTCAACGAAACTGTTGGATTGGAATCTAAAAAATCTGGAATTCCAGTCCTTTTAAATGCTGCTCCCATTCAAAATATTCCGGATACCTGGTGGAATTGGATTGAGATCCTGGTCGTCAATGAAGTCGAAGCCGAATCGCTCTCTGGGGTCAAAATAATGGGTCTAAAAGAAGCATATTATTGTCTTGAAAAACTTATGGAACAACTCGATCAAGTCATAATTACTCTTGGATCAGAGGGGCTTGTATTTGGAAATGGAAGTGAAAGAGCACATATTCCCGGCCATGCAGTTCCAGTTGTCAGCACATTGGGTGCTGGAGATGCTTTTGTCGGGGTTTTAGCTGCAGAACTGTGTCGAGGGCATGATCTTCATGAAAGTGCCTTGATAGCAAATTTTGCTGCTGCTGCGAGCGTTACCAAAACAGGGGCACAAAACTCTTACATCACTCCGGACAAACTTAAGCATCATCCTCTACTGGGAGATTTGTATAATAAAGTGTATCTAGGTGTATAATTAAATATTTCCTAGGAGATAATCCATGAAAATGGAGCTTAGACATCTAACAGATAATGCAACCTGACAATAGACACGGTACTAGCCCTCGTTCAGTTACGAGCAAAAACCGCAGGACTGTATTATGGATAAATGAAGGTGATGTACACTAATCCTAAGATTTATAGCGATGAAGTAAAAAACAGGATTAGAATATTTGATGGAGTTTTTTCAATGACTTTTTTGTGGTTTTTCAGTCGGTCTTGTCACCATAACAGATGAGGTCCTTTATGCCGGCTTGGTTGAGATGCAGGAACTGGATGAAATTGCAGAGTGAGGGGTGGCTGGTTCAGCATATAGGCCCCCGGGGGAGCGCACTGGCCCCTCCCATATGATACTTAAAGTAGTTGCCTGCATTTCTGCCTAGATGCTTCCTCAGATGGAGTCACCAGTCAGACACCATCCACAATATTCTTATTCTAGAAAACCTAACAAAGTTAACCACGTCCTACAAATGGCATTTTGGTTGCCATAATCGTCATAAAAAGAACGTTTGCATCCAATGGCAGGCTGGCCATATGTACAACTGCATTTGCCACGTTGCTGTGATCCATTCTAGGTTCAACTGAACTTTTTCCATTAGCTTGTATTATACCTTCCTCCATTGAAAGAGTCATCTCTGTGTCCGCATTTCCTATGTCTATCTGACCGCATGCAATATCGTATCTTCTTCCATCAAGAGATGTGGAGCGAGTAAGACCTGTTAGGGCATGCTTGGTCACAGTATAAGGGGAAGAAAAAGGTCGTGGAACGTGAGCTGAGACAGATCCATTGTTGATGATACGACCTCCTCTTGGTTTTTGAGACTTCATAATTTTGAATGCTGCTTGGGTACATAGAAAAGAACCAGTTAGATTTACATCTACGACAGCTTTCCATTGTTTGTAGTTAATATCTTCAAGTGGCAATGGAGGAGCAGCAATTCCAGCATTGTTAAAAAGTAGATCGAGCCTACCGAATTTTTCCTTAGTTTTCTTGAACAACTCATTCACAGAATCTGGATCACCCACATCTGTAGGGACTACCAGTGTATGTGAACCAGTTTCTCCAGCTTCATTGACAGTGGCTTCAAGTGGATCCTTGCGTCGACCTGCGAGAACCACTGAATACCCGTCCTTCAATAAAGTTAGTGTGGTGCACTTGCCAATACCGGTCCCTGCACCAGTAACTATGGCGACTTTTAATTTTGAGTTCATCTTTCCCTTTTTTAGCTAATAGTCCCTGATTTATTTGATTCTTCCTTAAGTATAATAAAAAATAGTAGCTATTTAGTAGTGGAATAAAAATTTTAAATACTGTACCCATTCAGCTCACGCCCAAACATGCTTCTAATATTTCTTAAATTACCAACTCATAACTGAGCTCCATTCTGACCTAAAAGACTTACAAGTTGAACGATGGTAAACCTGAGAGTG
>Ga0066605_10000431_pt1 | contig 27843 bp, 28 predicted proteins | sample SaaInlLV_DNA_10m_FD_60385 | JGI IMG/M metagenome (GOLD analysis project Ga0066605, IMG submission 60385) | Marine microbial communities from expanding oxygen minimum zones in the Saanich Inlet - SI075_LV_DNA_10m | ecosystem: Environmental > Aquatic > Marine > Unclassified | place: British... | reverse complement strand
TGTCAAAAACTTCTGGATATTTTTGAAACTCTTTAACCAGTGGAGCCATCTTGATGGCTTCAGGCCTGGTTCCGAATATTAATAAAATCTTTTTCATTAATTATTTTTATTTTTTTTCTCGACTACCACCGGTAGTCAGTTATATTACTTAATTAATCAAAATAACTAATAGCAAAGGATTCAAATAACATATTTCAGTTAAACATTTTGATTTAAAAAATAAAATTTGATGTAAAGATAAATGATTGAATCTAGATATCCCCTTTATTCTCAACTACTGAAAAAGGAATGCCAATAAAATAATCAATAAATTTAGTTGCTCTGGTGAAGAATAAAATAATAAGTGTAAAAATTAGAATTTTAGCGTCTAGAATAAAACCTCTATTTTTTACATACCACTTTTCAATGTTTCCTTTAGAATAAACAATTGTATTGTCATAAAAATTTCCACGATCATTTGGCTCAACCTGCTCGAGTAATTGAGACTCATTTCTAAAAACAAGGGACCCTAAACCAGTTACACCAGGTTTTATGGTTTTTAAACTAGCCTTGGTTTCTGCGTCGTATTTATCATAAATTTCAGGTACTTGTGGCCGAGGTCCAACAAAAGACAAATCTCCAAAGAGTATATTAAAAAATTGTGGCAATTCATCAAGTTTAGTAGCCCGAAGTATTTTACCTATAAATGTAATTCTAGAATCGTTGTGGTCTGTAAAATGATGGGTTGGTTCATGCTTTATATCTCGCATGGTCTTTAACTTATATATCTTAAAAAGTTTATTTTTTTTACCCACCCTATTGCTAAGGTAAATTGGAGAAAGCTCTCCTGTTAGCATGATTAAAATGCAACACAACAAAATTAAAGGTGAAAAAATAATTATTCCTAAAACAGAAAAAATCAAATCAAAAAACCTTTTAATTTTAAAATAGATCATAATAAATATTATACAAGGGCAAAGTTAAAAAATTTAATAAAAAACCATAACAAAAATAGTTGCAAAGTATGCGCAACTAAATGTTAGTAATTTATTTAAAATATTAAATGTCTGATTTCAAGTAATTTATGCTACATATTAAAATATAGGGTGATAATTTTTATTAATTGTATTTTAAAAGTTAAAAATACTTTTTAATAAAAAATGAATTAGTGATCCAAAATTTAAAAAACAAAAAACATTATATGATTAAAATTAAACTATCCATTAATTGATAAGATTATTAATATTCATAAATACTTGGAAAACATATAAATGCTTCATAAATTTAAAACATAAATACATGAAATGAAAAAAGTAATTATACTAATTTTTATTGCTACCCTTGCATCTTGTGGGAGTGGAGAAGAAAAGAAAAAAGGATTTGAATACAATCGTACCAAAAATGAAAAAACTAAAGCAGTTACCGATAAAAAAACTACACCCATAGATTTATCTAATAAGGGAATTGGTCCAATAAGTTCAATAAAATTTAATGAAAGTATAGACAACGAACTCGCTTCTAAAGGTGCTGCAGCTTTTAAACAAAAGTGTACAGCTTGTCACAAACCTAACAAAAAACTTATAGGGCCTGCAATGAAAGGTATTTATGAAAGACGTGCACCTGAATGGGTGATGAACATTATGCTAAACCCAACCGAAATGCTTAAAAAAGATGTTACAGCTGTAGCTTTATTAAAAGAATACAACAACATTCAAATGATCAATCAAAACCTCACAAAAGAGGAAGCGCGATCGATTGCAGAATATTTTAGAACTTTATAAAGACCAAGCTCTACCTCCAGATGCTTCACTAACATCTACACAACCTCTCTGTTCTCCTGGGACTGGGCTGTACGCTAAGACTGTTTCGCCGATTAATTCGGAGTTTTTGAAGGCAAATACAGACAAATCTCTGATGCTATTAAGCAATGAATGTACAACGCCTTCTTCTGGAACAGAAATTTGTTCCCCGTTTTCTATAGCCTCAACCCAGCTGTTTAAATCGTTCTGACGTGTTTCTTTTATTGCTGGGTCAGCTCTTAAAAAAAGATTCAATTGACCATCAATGTCTTGACTTGTCAATTCTGAAACTTGACTTTTACCAGAAGCTTCAAACATTAACTTTGAAACTAAAGGCAGTCCGAGAAGAGTAAATTCTTTATCTTCTGGACTTGAAACTTTTGCCATATATCCATCTAAAAACTGAGTAAGGTTGAGGTCTTTAGCTCCAGGAACATTTTCAGTGGTTGGTAAAATTACATCGATAATTTTATCAAGTAAGTCGGCTTGTTCTAAGGATAGAAATTCTGGTTGCCATGCAGCAGTTCCAGTCTGGCAGCTTTCAAAAAGCCCAACGACTGTTGAACTAAGTGTTAGTGCCCCTAAGGATAATCCAATATTTTTTAATGCGGTTCTTCTTTGCATGATCTAATCTTTATAAGTTCATTTTTTTCAATTCATTAACTGCAAAATCAACTGCTCTGGCTGTTAAAGCCATATAAGTTAAAGATGGGTTTACATTACCTGCAGAAGTCATTGCAGCTCCGTCGGTAACAAATACATTAGGCACTTCGTGCAACTGATTGTTTGCATTTAAAACTGACGTTTTAGGGTCACGTCCCATTCTTGCTGTTCCCATTTCATGAATTCCAAGACCTAAGTGATATTCATTATCATATCCTGAAACATTTTTAAAACCAGCGTTATCTAGCATCTCCATTGCTTGATTTTGCATATCCTTTCTCATATTGAGTTCGTTTTCACGAATTGTTGCGTCAAAAGTAACTGTTGGAAGTCCCCACTGATCTAGCTTGTTATAATCTAAAGTCATTTTATTCTCATGATAAGGCAATACTTCTCCGAATCCATTCAGACCAACAGTCCAACCTCCTGGGTTAAGAATAGCTTCTTTAAACTCTGGCCCGTATGCCATTTCTTTTACATTTTCGGTCCAAGAACCTCTACTTCCACCACCTTGATATCCGTATCCTCTTAAAAAGTCTTTTTGATTCGATGAACCTCCTAGGTTTCTAAAACGGGGTATAAATACTCCATTAGGTCTTCTTCCGGTATAGTATTTATCCTCATAACCTTCAACATCTGCTTGAGCACCAACTTGAAAATGGTGATCCATTAGGTTGTGCCCTAATTCACCTGAAGCATTCCCCATTCCATTTGGAAAATATTCTGATTTTGATTGCATCAAAATTGAAGTACTTGCAACTGCAGAGGCGCACAAGAAAATAACTTTTGCTTTAAATTCAATTGTTTCTTTAGTAACCGCATCGATTACTCGCACTCCAGAGGCGCGTTTTGTTTCTGGATCATACAACACTTCATGAACAACTGAGTTTGGTCTCAAAGTCATATTTCCAGTTTCTTCTGCCATAGGTAATGTAGAAGAGTTACTGCTAAAATAAGCCCCAAAAGGACATCCTCTAGAGCAGCGATTTCTAAACTGGCAATTAATTCGACCTGCACCTGGTTTTGTACCTTCTGTTATGTGGGCAACACGACCTATTGTGAGTAATCGGTCAGTATATTTTTCTGCAATAGATCCTTTCAAATGATCTTCAACACAAGTTAGTTCCATAGGCTTCAAAAACACACTGTCCGGCATTTGCGGTAAGGATAAACTTTCCCCTGAGATACCAACGTGTTTCTCTACATAACTATACCAAGGAGCAATATCTTCATATCGAATTGGCCAATCAACAGCTATCCCTTCCTTTGCATTTGCTTCGAAATCTACATCACCTCGACGGTAGCTTTGACGACCCCACATTAATGATCTTCCACCAACGTGATATCCACGACACCAGTCAAATTGCTTAACTTCGTTATATGGATGATCTACGTCATCGACAAAAAAATGTTTAGTGGATTCTCTAGTTGTATATCCAGTTCTACTTTGTTTTGGTTGACGTTCCCTTGTCTCTTGAGTAATTACATCTCCATTAGGATAATCCCAAGGATCTTTATTCATTGTAGGGTAATCCTCAACGTGTTTCACCATTCTTCCGCGCTCAAGAACTAGAGTCTTTAATCCTTTTTCAGTCAATTCTTTTGCAGCCCATCCACCACTTATTCCAGTTCCAACAACAATTGCGTCGAATTCAGTAATATTGTTATTTGTATTCATTCAAAAGTATTTTTGATATTCTCTAAATATAGTTACAAAGATTATCAATTTATCATATTTTAGACTAGATTTAAACAATAAATTAATTTAAAACGTTTTCGTTTTAAAATAATGCAATCATAAGAGTTAAAAAACCTTTTAAATAATGAATAACCTTAGTTTAGGTTGTAATTGGATCCCATTGAAAAAACTACTTTTAAAGTAAAAGCTATTTAAAAAAACAACGCTTTAATAACAACCATATGAAAAGAAGAAATTTTATTCTAAACAGTGCCTTAGCAGGATTTGGACTCTCCACAGTCGGTTCATATGCCGCTCAAAACTTATTTATAGAACAAGATATAAAAGGAGGAATGTTATCGGAAGAGCCTTTCTTTAAATTATCTCTGGCACAATGGTCTCTTAATAAGGCTATTCGAGATGGCGGAATGAACCCTTATTTATTTGCCGAAAAAGCACATGAGTATGGCTTTGAAGGTTTGGAGTATGTAAGCCAATTATACACTGACGTCACAAAAGCAGAAAACAAAGTTATTGCTCATAAAAAATTCATTACTCAAAGCAATGAAAAAGCTAAAAATAATGGACTGGAAAATCTATTGATTATGATTGATGATGAAGGTGATTTATCGGTTAAATCTAAATCCGAAAGAAATCAAGGAGTTGAAAATCACAAAATATGGGTTGAAACAGCTGCTGCATTGGGTTGTCATTCCATTCGTATTAATTTATTTGGAATTAACAACAAAGAAGCTTGGGCAGAATACTCAAAAGAAAGTCTTCTAGCTCTTGGAACTTTTGCAGCGAAACATAACATTAAAATTCTGGTAGAAAACCACGGATATTTATCCTCAGACGCCGGCTTACTTATGCAAGTTATAAACGATGTAAATCTACCAAATTGTGGAACACTTCCAGACTTTGGAAACTTCTGTTTAGAGCGTGAAGGTGGAGCGCGATGGGAAGCTAAATGCGTGGCAGAGTACGATCGTTACAAGGGAGTAGAGGAACTGATGCCTCGTGCATTTGCAGTAAGTGCAAAGTCACATGATTTTGATTCTCTAGGGAACGAAACAAATACAGACTACAAACAAATGCTTCAAATTGTTAAAAACGCAGGGTTTAATGGTTATATTGGGGTTGAATATGAAGGTGAAAAATTAACTGAAGAGGAAGGAATAATTGCAACTAAAAACCTTTTAATAAAATCTGCAAAAGAATTAAGCTAACTAATTTTCAATTATAATGAATACAAGTACTAAATTTCAATTATCGTTAATGATGTTCCTACAATTCTTCATCTGGGGAGGTTGGTTTGTGACCTTAGGAACTTTTTTAGGAAATAATTTAAATGCGACGGGAGCAGAAACAGGAATGGCTTTTTCAACTCAGTCTTGGGGAGCAATAATTGCACCTTTTTTTATTGGACTTATAGCAGATCGTTATTTCAATGCTGAAAAAATATTAGGAGTATTACATCTAATTGGTGCTGCATTGATGTACTTAATGTCTCAAGCTACTTCTTTTGAAACATTCTATCCTTTGGTTTTTGCCTATATGGTAGCCTATATGCCTACCCTTGCATTAGTAAATTCTGTTTCCTTCTTTCAAATGAAAGATCCAGCAAAAGAATTTTCTGTAATCCGTGTTTTTGGAACTATCGGATGGATTATAGCGGGATTATTAATTAGTTATTTCCAATGGGATTCGACAGAATCAATCAGTCAAGGTGCCTTAAGCAATACCTTTACCATGGTAGCAATTGCCTCTTTGGCACTAGGAATCATCAGCTTCACTCTCCCTAAAACTCCTCCGACACAATCAGAAGGTGCGATTAGTGTGAGTGATATTCTTGGATTGGATGCATTAAAACTTTTAAAAGATCGTAACTTTCTTATGTTCTTTATAACTTCAATTCTAATCTGTGTTCCACTTGCATTTTATTACCAGCAAGCAAATCCATTTTTAGTAGAATTGGGGATGGAAAATCCAACAGGTAAAATGACATTGGGTCAAATAAGCGAAGTCTTGTTCATGCTTTTACTACCCTTCTTTTTTAAGAAATTTGGATTTAAAAAAACACTTTTAGTCGGGATGTTAGCATGGGCAATACGTTATGCCTTATTTGCCTATGGGAATGCAGGAGAGTTAACTTTTATGTTGATTATTGGAATTGCTTTACATGGAATATGTTATGACTTTTTCTTTGTTTCAGGTCAAATTTATACCGATTTTAAAGCCGGGGAAAAAGTTAAAAGTGCCGCGCAAGGACTCATCACATTAGCAACTTATGGAGTGGGTATGTTAGTTGGTTTTTGGGTTGCTGGTGAAATTTCAGATCAATATATACTTGCTGACGAGTCTCATAATTGGGAAGTTATATGGTTGATCCCAGCAGCATTTGCTCTTGGGGTAATGGTGTTATTTATGGTGATTTTTAAAGATGAAAAAATAGAACTTAAAGAAGAATAATATTGAGTAATAAAATACGCTTAGGAATTTTAGGGGGTGGAGGAGATTCCCTAATTGGAGTTGTTCACAGGATCGCATCCAATATGTTCGATCGCTATGAACTTGTTGGTGGATGTTTTAATCCAAATGAAGATGAAAATAAAAGTTTCGCAACTCGAATAGGAGTGCCTTTAAGTAGAGTTTATAGTAGCTTTGACGTTCTTGTTGAAGAAGAATTAAAGCTACCCAAAGAGGAACGCATGGAAGTAATATCGGTTTTAACACCAAACTTCCTACATTATCCCATGGCAAAAAAACTACTTGAAAGTGGATTCAATGTCATTTGTGAAAAACCTCTCACGACTACTTATAAAGAAGCCCTAGAACTTGAGGCACTTCAGAAAGAAAAACAAACTGTCTTTGCTGTAACCTATACCTATACGGGTTATCCAATGGTTCGCCAAATGAAAGACATGATTAAAAAAGGAGTCTTAGGAACCATTCAAAAAGTAGATTTACAATATTATCAAGGGTGGATAAATCCTGTAATTCACTCCTCTGAGAAGCGCTCTAAAGTATGGAGATTAGATCCTAAAAAAGGAGGGTTGAGTTGTTGTATTGGAGATATTGGAACCCATGCGTTCGACATGTTGGAATATGTGACCGGAATGGAAGTAAAAAAACTCCTCGCCGACCTAAACTATCTCTACGAAGATAATCCTCTCGATATAGATGGAACTGTTCTAATTAGAATGTCTGAATATTGTAAAGGAGTAATTCGAGCAAGTCAAATTGCTACCGCAGAAGAAAATAACTTTACCGTTCAAATTTATGGAAGCGAAGGGAGTTTAAAGTGGAGACAAGAAAATCCTAATGAGCTCATTCACTTAACAGAAACAAACCCCATGCAAGTTCTAAAACCAGGACATAGTTATCTTTCAGATTTTTCTTTAGAAAGCAGTAAAATTCCACCCGGACATCCAGAAGGGATTTTTGATTCTATGGGTAACATTTATAACGGAGTTGCCAAAGCACTTAGAAATGAAAAACATCACGAAGGGGCTTTCCCAACACTTCATGATGGAGTTAGGGGCATGCTTTTCATAGAGAAAGTTTTAGACTCCAATGCTAATGGAAATACCTGGGTAGATTTATAAAATAATAAGTTATGAAAACAGTTAAAGGACCTGCTATATTTTTAGCTCAATTTGTAGACCAAAAAGCGCCTTTTAATACACTCGATGGAATGTGTAAATGGGCTGCAGATTTAGGATATAAAGGAATTCAAATACCTACTTGGGAAACCTTTTTAATAGATTTAGACAAAGCTGCTGAGAGTCAAACTTATTGTGACGAACTCAAAGGAAAAGTTAATTCATATGGATTAGAAATTACCGAGCTTTCAACACATCTGCAAGGACAGCTGATTGCCGTTCATTCTGCTTATGATCTAATGTTTGACAACTTTGCGCCCGATGCTTATAAAAATAATCCCAAAGCCAGAACGCAATGGGCAATTGAAACGGTTAAAAAAGCTGCAATAGCAAGTCGCAGATTAGGTCTAAATGTTTCCGCTACATTTTCCGGATCCTTGCTATGGCACACTTGGCACCCCTGGCCACAAAGACCAAAAGGATTGGTAGAAATGGGGTTTGAAGAATTAGCAAAAAGATGGCTTCCAATACTAGATGTTTATGAAGACAATGGAGTTGATTTGTGTTATGAAATTCATCCGGGGGAAGATTTACATGACGGAGTAACTTTTGAGCGATTTTTAGAAGCTACAGGGAATCATAAACGCGTTAATATACTTTATGATCCAAGTCACTTTGTTCTTCAACAACTAGATTACATAACTTACATAGACCACTACCATGAATTTATAAAATCATTTCATGTTAAAGACTCTGAGTTTAAACCTAATGGTAAAAAAGGAGCTTTTGGAGGATATGGAGATTGGATTGACAGAGCGGGACGTTACCGATCGCCTGGGGATGGTCAAATAGATTTTAAATCAATATTTACAAAACTAACAGAATACGGGTGTGATGTATGGGCAGTTATGGAATGGGAATGTTGTATTAAAAGTCCAGAACAAGGGGCAAGAGAGGGTGCGCCTTTTATTAAAAGCCATATCATTGAGGCTACAGAGAAAGTTTTCGACGACTTTGCTGGTGGATCTACAGATCCAGAATTACTTAAAAAAATACTTAACCTGTAAAATATATTAAATGAAAAATCTATTAATTATACTATGCGTTGCTGCGGGTCTTTTTTCTTGTAAAGGAAATCAAGACAAAAAGAAAATTGACAAACCTCAAGAAGAAAAAGTTATGGAAGTTACACAAGAATGGACTCCATTATTTGATGGAGAAACCTTTAACGGTTGGCACCAATACAACGATGAAGGAATGAGCGATCAGTGGTCAATTATTGATAACTCAATGGTATTTAATCCAAAGGAAAATAGAAACTATGGAGATGGGGGTAAAAATATTGTAACCGATAAAGAATACACAAACTTTGTTCTATCTATAGAATGGAACGTCTCTGAAGTTGGAAACAGTGGTATTTTTTGGGGGGTTAAAGAAAGTGAAGAGTTTGGAGAGCCTTATTTAACAGGTCCAGAAATTCAAGTTCTTGACAACGAAAGACATCCAGATGCAAAGGCAAATCCAAAATTTCATCAAGCAGGAGCCTTGTATGATATGGTACAACCAACTGCAGATGTTTGCAACCCAGCGGGAGAATGGAATCATGTAGTTTTAACTGTAGACCACAACAAGAATGAAGGAAGTGTGGTATTGAATGGGACAGAAATTGTTACTTTTGCAGTTCACGGTCCAGAATGGGATGCACTAGTTAAAGCTTCTAAATTCGGAAATACTGAAGCCTATAATTATACCCATGCTCCAAAATTTGGAACGTTTAGAACTGGAAAAATAGGACTACAAGATCACGGAGATCAAGTATCCTTTAGGAATATAAAAATTAAAGAATTATAGCAGCTGCATGATTACATCAATGACCGGCTTTGGGAAAAGCGAAACTCAAGTTTTAAATAAAAAAATGACTGTTGAAATTAGAACCCTCAATAGTAAAAATATAGATTTAAACTTTAGAGTCCCTCACGTGTTTAGAGAACTTGAGCCTCAAATGAGAACATTCTTGAACAAACAACTTACAAGAGGAAAAATTGATGTTTCTGTATATGTTGAGGGGAATAGCAATCAAAACTCAAACCATTTAAACAAAGAGATTATTAACAATTATATTACTCAATTAAAAGGGATTCATGACGGAGATACAACAGAACTATTAAAGATGGCTCTTCGATTACCTGATACGTTAAAAACCGAAAAAGAAGATCTTAAAGAGGAAGAGAAAGATGCTCTTTTAGAGGTTTTCTCTTCTGCATTAAAAAATGTTAACGAATATAGAAGAAACGAGGGTGCTGCACTTGACAAAGACTTCATAGAGCGTTTAAATATAATTAACAATTTACTCAAAGAAGTAATTATCATTGATCCCGAAAGAAAAGAAAAAATAAGTATTAAACTAAAAACTGCTTTAGACCAACTTGAAATTGATATTGATCAAAATAGAATGGAGCAAGAGCTTATTTACTATCTTGAAAAGTACGATATAACAGAAGAAAAAGTTAGGTTAGCGAACCACTTGAATTACTTCGAAGAAATAATGGTACAAGAAAAGCCGAACGGTAAAAAATTAGGTTTCATAGCGCAAGAAATGGGACGAGAAATTAATACCATAGGTTCAAAAGCTAATCATTCTGGACTTCAAAAAATAGTAGTTCAAATGAAAGATGAGTTAGAAAAAATTAAAGAACAACTGCTTAACGTACTCTAAATGAAACAAGGTAAATTATTTGTTTTTTCTGCGCCTTCCGGAAGCGGAAAAACAACCTTGGTCCGTCATCTGCTTTCCCAAGAAATTCCTCTTGGATTTTCCATATCAGCAACTTCTAGAAAGCTAAGGGGTACAGAAATAGAGGGTACTGACTACCACTTTCTTTCTCTTTCAGAATTCAAACAAAAGATTTCTGAAAATGCTTTTGTAGAATATGAAGAAGTTTATACTGGGGTTTTTTACGGAACTTTAAAGTCTGAAATAGAACGCCTTTGGAACCAAGGAAAACATGTTCTGTTCGACATTGACGTAAAGGGTGGACTTCGAATTAAAGATCAATATCCAGAACAAACTTTAGCTTTATTCATTCAACCTCCGTCAAAAAAAGATCTTGAGCTCAGACTTCGAGGAAGAGGAACTGAAACAGAAGAAGCCATTCAAACCCGTTTAGATCGTGCTGAAGAAGAATTAAGCTTTGCTCCTAAATTCGATGCTGTTGTTGTAAATAATGATTTAGAAAAGGCTAAGAATGAAGTCGTACAGCAAGTGCAAGGTTTCATTAATTCCTAAGTAAAAACCTATCTTTGGGTTATGAAAAAAATTGGTCTTTATTTTGGAACCTTCAATCCAATTCACATTGGTCACTTAATTCTAGCAAATCATTTTGCTGAAACCACCGATTTAGATGAAGTTTGGCTGGTAGTTACTCCTCAGAATCCTATGAAAAAAAAGGACTCTATTCTTAGCAACCACCACAGATTAGAACTTGTATATCGAGCTACCCATGAGTATCCTAAACTAAGGCCATCAGACATTGAATTTGGACTGCCTACCCCCAACTACACTATTAATTCACTCATTCATTTGGAAGAAAAATATACGGATAAGCAATTTGTTCTTTTGATGGGAGAAGACAACTTAGTCAGTTTCCCTAAATGGAAAAATTACGAGCTAATTCTAAAAAAATATGCGTTATATGTGTACCCTAGAAAAACAGAAATTACCCTTCCAAAACAATTTGAAAATCATCCAAAAATAAACCTAATAGAGGCTCCTAAAATTGAACTCTCCTCCTCCGCAATAAGAAAAGCAATTAAAAAAGGTAAAAATATTCGACCACTGATTCCTATTGAATCCTGGAAATACATGGATGAAATGAATTTTTATAAATAAAATTTAACTTAAAACTTCTTCCATTAGACGTCGAGTTAGATTTGATCGACTCCATTGATCAATCTTAGAAAATTTATTTTTTAATCTTCCTTTTTTACTTTGCACTTGCTCTATAAAAACTCTAATTGATTCTGTATCTTCTACTTCAAACATGACTGAGGCAGAACCTTGTTCTATTAATTTTGCTGAATCTGAATCCGATTTCCCAATTGAAAGTAGTGGGACTTCGGTTGCTAAATACTCTAAAATTTTGCCTGAAATCATTTGGGTTTGCGCTCCTACAAATATGAAATTTAAAAGTATATGAGCACTTTTCATAAGGTGTATCGCATCCCGGTGTGACAAATAGCCTTTATATATTACATCTATATTGGCAAATCTATCTTTTATTTCTTCAATAATATCAGAAGATATATTTCCTGCTAAAGACAACCGTATCGATTGATTAATTGCTAATTCATTAAGTATATTAAAAACAGTTGTATAGGATTGATTTCTAGTCAAAAGTCCGGTGTATACAACATGAAAAACATCATTTTCTTTTTCGGCAACCACAGCATCCATTAATTCAGCATCATACCCATTAGGGATATTATAAAACTTTTGATTCGGTGCTTTAGATTCTAAATTAGCATGCAATACTCCTCCAACTGTTGTTATAACCCCTGATGCTGAAAGAAGAACTTCCTTTTCAAGTTTTAAATCTTTAGAAACAGCCCTTGGTAGTCTATACAAATCCTGGTTATAAAATAAATCAGACCAAGGATCGCGAAAATCTACAAACCATTCTAAACTAAATTCTTTTTGTAATTGTAATCCGATTAAATGAGAAGAATGTGGGGGGCCAGTAGTAATAATCTGCTTTATATCTTCTTCAATAATAATTTTTCGAGCTGCTTGAATAGCGAATGGCACCCAACCTACTCTGGCGTCGGGTATAAAAAAATTACCCCGAATAAAGGCTGCTAATTTACCTAAGATGCTCTTCTTTTTTATTTCACCTTGTGGGATACCCTTTTGCTTAGAACCCGTGGTTAATATTGAATACCATTGTAATGGTTCACGGGTTTTTGTTTTAATTACCCGTATGTTGTTAACTTCAGAATTTAAGGAAGTATCAAATACAGAATAAGAAGCTTTATTTTCATCTACAGTTATTACGATAGGCTCCCAACCTAATTGCTTTAAATGTTTGGCAAAGTACATCCATCGCTGAACTCCTGAACCCCCTGATGGAGGCCAATAATATGTTAAAATCAAAACTTTTTTATGGATGTTCAAACCTTTACTTTATAGCACCAAGATACTAAAAGTTTAGGTTGTTTAATTTTGATTTCTTCGATATTGAATAAATGAAGATTTATAAATTCTTCCTTTATAAACTGGATCTTCTGGTAGTGCTAAATAGGTTACAAATTCGTCTGCAGACCAACGATTAATTCAACATGTCCATTTTGGATTGGGATGTCTCTAAAACCAGAATCATCCGATGGTTGATAATTTGTTCTGATTAATCTATCGGATGTAAGTACATAAGTTGTATCGTTCATTTGAGATATATCATAGGAAAGCACGTAGTAATATTTATTCTCACAAGAAGATTCATCTAAAAGAGAAATTTCAAATTCGGTGTCCCGTAAAGTAAAATTAATCTGGCTGTTACAGCCAATACCATCTACTAGTTCTAGAGTTCGGGAATCTTCAAATGCATACCCTTTTTTAATACTCCCATAAACCAGTAAAACTTAAAGGAGCCTCTTCTAATTTTGGGTTGCTTTTTTTACAACCAATTACAATTAAGGTGATTAAAATATAGCGTGTAGTATAGATTTTGGATTTTAAAAATACCCTAAATCTTTATGCTATAGTACTTACTTTAATGTCTTACCTCTTATATAAAGGAACTGAGGAACATGCTTCTCCGTAAAAAAGACTTTTAATCACAGGTTGTAGTTTTTGAATTAAATAGATATAAGCACTTTCTGGGATTTGTTTTTCAGAGCAGCCTTTTACAATTACAGGCTTTCCTTCAAAATCACTTAAATCTAGCTTATCTATTGCTTGGACAAATAAGTGGTATTCCAAATCTGAAAGAGTTCCCCAAACAATTGTTTGAGAAACCTTGTTGAGTTGAGCAGTAACTAATAAACTCGCCCAAGCTGGTAGAATTGCATCGGTAGAGCAGTTCAATGCAATGAAATGATCTTGATATACAGACCAGTCAAATGAAGTAATTGCTGATCTAAATTCTTTTTCTCTTAAAATGAAACCTTGCTCAAGCCATTGACTCATATCAATTTCAACCCGATTCCCTTGAACATAAAGATCCTCTATATCGAAAGTGATCAGTGCACTTTGAGCAACTCTATTTACAATTTCATCTTTCATTTATTTATTATAAAAAACCGAGTTCTAGCTTTGCTTCTTCACTCATTAGATCTTGCGTCCAAGGGGGATCAAAAGTAATTTCAACTTCTGCTTCATTAACTTCATTTAATGATTTTACTTTTTCTTCAACCTCAACAGGTAGCGTTTCAGCAACTGGACAATTTGGTGTGGTTAAGGTCATTAATATCTTAACATCTCTATCTTCATTAACAAAAACGTCATAAATTAATCCTAATTCATAAATATCTACTGGAATTTCGGGGTCGTAAATAGTTTTTAAAACTGTAACTACTTTTTCTCCTAATTCTTGAGTGTCTAAAGTGTTTTCTGACATAATTATTTGAGTTGAGTTTGAAATGCTATTGCATACATTTTTATTTGCTTAATCATCGAAACTAGGCCATTAGCTCTAGTAGGTGATAAGTGTTCTTTTAATCCTATTTGATCTATAAAAGCAGTGTCTGCAGCTAAGATATCTTTTGGATGCTGATTAGAGAATGTACGGATTAATATTGCAATAATTCCTTTTGTAATAATCGCATCACTATCTGCTGTAAACTCTAGTTGATCTGAATTTAGTTCTGCATGAACCCATACTTTACTTTGACATCCTTTTATAATATTATCATCCGTCTTAAATTGTTCGTCGATCAAGGGTAGACTTTTACCTAACTCTATCATATATTCATAGCGTTGCATCCAATCATCGAACATTGCAAACTCTTCAATAATTTCTTCTTGTATATCTTGTATACTCATAATGTCTAAGATAATATTATTTATTGCAACATTTGAATTGCACGGTTTAATGCAATAATCATCAAATCAATTTCTTCTTTTGTATTGTAAAAAGAAAAAGAAGCACGAACCGTACCTGGTATTTTATAAAAATCCATAACCGGTTGAGCGCAGTGATGTCCTGTTCGAACGGCAATTCCTAGTTTGTCTAATATACTTCCAATATCGTAGGGGTGTATTTCATTTATGTTAAATGATACTACCGCAGTTTTTTGTGGTGCTTCCCCGTAAATCTTTAGGCCTTCGATTTCTTTCAACTTAGTTGTTGCATATTCTAAAAGCTCGTGTTCATATGCGGCAATAGTATCAAAGCCAATACCGTTCATATAATCTAGAGCCGCTCCAAAAGCTATTCCACCTGCAATATTGGGTGTTCCTGCTTCAAACTTATGAGGTAAGTCTGCATAAGTAGTTTTTTCGAAAGTAACTTCAGCTATCATTTCTCCTCCTCCTTGATAGGGTGGAAGTGTATTTAATAATTCCTCTTTACCATAAAGCATTCCAACTCCTGTAGGACCGCATAATTTATGTGCAGATGTCACATAATAGTCTATATCTAATGCCTGAACATCTGCTTTTAAATGGGGAGAGGCTTGTGCTCCGTCGATTAAAACTTTTGCTCCAACTGAATGTGCTTTTGTAATTATTTCTGCAATAGGATTAACAGTACCTAAGGCATTTGAAACATGATTTACAAAAACCAACTTCGTTTTTTTACTCAATAAAGCCTCAAATACATTCATTTCCAAAACACCAGATTGGATCATTGGAATTACTTTTAAAATTGCTCCAGTACGCTCACACAACATTTGCCAGGGAACTATATTAGAATGATGTTCCATAGCAGAGACTATTAACTCATCTCCTTCTTTTAATATTTCGGAATAGCCAGAAGCTACGATATTAATACTGTGTGTTGTTCCAGAAGTAAGAATTATCTCATGAGCTTTCGCTGCATTAAAATGAGTTTTAATCTTATTTCTAGCTGCTTCGTAAGCATCTGTGGCTTCTTGGCTTAAAGTATGAACGCCTCTATGAATGTTAGAATTATAGTTTCTGTAATAATCTGCAATAACCTCGATTACTTGATTTGGAGTCTGCGAGGTTGCTGCATTGTCGAAATAAACCAAAGGATTCCCGTTAACTGTGCGAGACAGTATTGGGAAATCTTTTCTTATGTTATTTACATCAAACATTTTTTATAAATCGTGTCCAACACTAACTCCTAATTTATTTGCGATTAGTTTGTTAATTCTGGTTTTTATAGCTGGAATTTTTACACTTTCCAATACGTTATTTGCAAACGCATAGGTTAGTAATCCTTTAGCTTCTTTCTTTGGGATACCTCTAGATCTCAGATAAAACAGAGCATCCTTATCTAACTGTCCAATAGTACAACCGTGAGAACATTTCACATCATCTGCAAAAATCTCAAGCTGTGGTTTGGTATTGATAGTTGCGGTGTCATCTAAGAGAATGTTATTGTTCTTTTGGAAGGCATTTGTTTTTTGAGCGATCTGATTTACATAAATTTTTCCATTAAAAACACCAACAGATTTATCTGCATAAATGCCTTTATAGTCCTGGTGACTTTCACAATTAGGTTGCGCATGGTCAACTAAGGTATAATGATCTACATGTTGTTTATCACCAATAATTGTAATCCCTTTCATGGTAGAATCAATGTATTCTCCCTTTTGGTAAAAGTTAAGATTGTTTCTAATCAACTTTCCTCCAAATGAAAAAGTATGAACACTTACATGACTTTTTCCTTTCTGAGAAACATAGGTGTTATCAATTAAAGAAGCTTCCTCTAAATCGTTTTGAACTTTATAGTAATCTACAATTGCATTTTCTGCAGCAAAAATTTCAGTCACACTATTTGTTAAAACTTGATGTGACACTAAACTTTGATGGCGTTCGAAAATTTGAACTTGAGAATTCTCTTCCGCAACAATTAAATTCCGAGGTTGTAACAACATCGGCCCTTGTTCGCTGGTTGAGAAATGTATAATCTGAATTGGTTTTTCAGCAACTACAGATTTTGGTATGAATATATAAGCTCCTTCCTTGGTGAAAGCTGTATTGAGAGCAGTAAGACTATCGTCTTGTTTTGCTATAGTATTTAAATACTTTTCAATGATTGATTTATATTTATCTCTAGTAAGTGCAGCGGACATTAAACAAACATCAATACCGTCGTGAGTGGTGTCTGATAAAAATGGGCTATAAACTCCGTCAATAAAAACAATTTTATAAGTATCAATGTCATAAAGAAAATATTTCTTTACGTTCTTGAGTTCAATTGTAGTTTCCTTTTTTGGGAAAATAGAATAATCATTTTTTAGAAGCTTTGCTATAGATGTATATTTCCACGCCTCTTCTTTCTTCGTAGGGAAACCAATTTCTTCAAATTGTTTTAAACTACGAGTACGCATTTCATGTATGGGTGAAGACAGGTCTAACTGTTCTTCAAAAGCCATAAAAGAAGATATTAATTTTTCTTTTAAATCCATGTTTAGTCTGCTAATTGTTTGATCCAATCATATCCTTTAGCTTCTAATTCGTGTGCCAATTCTTTGGTTCCAGATTTCACGATTTTTCCGTTGTGCAAAACATGAACAAAATCAGGTACGATATAATCTAACAAACGTTGGTAGTGTGTGATTACAATAACAGCGTTGTCTTTACTTTTAAGTTTATTAACACCGTTTGCAACAATTTTTAATGCATCGATATCCAAACCAGAATCGGTTTCATCTAAAATTGCAAGCTTAGGCTCCAACATTGCCATTTGGAAAATTTCATTTCGCTTCTTCTCTCCTCCAGAAAATCCTTCATTCAAGGAACGGGACAAAAATTTTGAATCTATTTCTAAAAGAGCAGCTTTTTCACGTATGTTTTTCAGCATGTCTTTTGCTGGCATATCATCTAGCCCTTGAGCTTTGCGGGAAGCATTGATTGCTGTTTTAATAAAGTTGGTTACCGTAACTCCAGGTATTTCAACAGGATATTGAAACGACAAGAAAACACCTTTGTGAGCACGAGTCTCTGCATCGTCTTCAGATAAATCTTCTCCATTTAAAATAATTTCTCCTTTTTCAACTTCATAATCTTCGTTTCCTGCAATTACCGCTGAAAGGGTACTCTTTCCAGAACCATTAGGCCCCATGATTGCATGTACCTCTCCTGGATTTACCTCAAGATTAATCCCTTTTAAAATCTCTTTTCCTTCTACGCTTGCGTGAAGATCTTTTACTGTTAACATAATTTATGTAATCTTATCCCACCGAACCTTCGAGGGAAATTTCTAATAATTTTTGTGCCTCTACGGCGAATTCCATTGGAAGTTTATTTAAAACTTCTTTACTAAATCCATTAACGATTAATGCGATTGCTTTTTCTGTATCAATTCCTCGTTGGTTACAGTAAAAAATTTGGTCTTCCCCAATTTTACTGGTTGTTGCTTCATGTTCAATTTGAGCAGAATTGTTTTTTGCTTCTATATACGGAAATGTATGTGCACCGCATAAATCTCCCATTAATAATGAATCACATTGGGAAAAGTTACGGGCGTTGGTAGCTTTTGGCTGAACCTGAACTAAACCGCGATAACTGTTTTGTGAGTGACCAGCAGAGATACCTTTTGAAATAATTGTACTTCGTGTGTTCTTACCTAAATGGACCATTTTGGTTCCAGTATCTGCCTGTTGGTAATTGTTTGTTACCGCAATTGAATAAAATTCACCAATGGAGTTATCCCCTTTCAAAATACAAGATGGATATTTCCAAGTAACTGCTGAACCTGTTTCAACTTGAGTCCAAGAAATTTTAGCGTTTTTATGACAAATCCCTCTTTTGGTAACAAAATTGAAAACTCCCCCTTTGCCATCTTTGTCTCCAGGGAACCAGTTTTGAACTGTTGAATACTTAATTTCAGCATCATCCATTGCTACTAATTCTACTACGGCAGCATGTAATTGATTTTCATCTCTTGAAGGCGCTGTACATCCCTCAAGATAGCTTACATAACTTGATTCGTCTGCAACAACAAGTGTTCTTTCGAACTGTCCTGTTCCTGCTTGGTTTATTCTAAAATAAGTGGAGAGTTCCATTGGACAACGAACTCCTTTCGGGATGTAGCAAAAAGATCCATCAGAGAATACTGCTGAATTTAGTGCTGCATAAAAGTTGTCTTTAACGGGAACAACCGTACCAATATATTTTTTAACTAGGTCTGGATATTCTTTTATAGCTTCGGATATTGAGCAAAAAATAATTCCCTTTTCAGCCAAAGTATCTCTAAAGGTTGTTGCTACTGAAACAGAATCTACAACAATGTCCACTGCAACTCCGGCAAGCTTCTTTTGCTCATCTATTGAAATACCTAACTTCTTAAAAGTATCTAACAATTCTGGATCAACCTCATCAAGACTTTCGTATTTATCTTTTTTCTTTGGTGCAGAATAATAAGAAATAGCTTGAAAATCTGGCTTTGTATATTTCACATTATGCCATTCTGGTTCTACCATATCCACCCATGATCGGTAAGCGTCCAAACGCCAATCCGTCATCCATTGTGGTTCTTCTTTTCTTTTTGAAATTGCACGAACAATATCTTCGTTCAGTCCGACAGGGAAAGTATCCGAATCTATATCAGTATAAAAACCATACTCATATTCTTTAGTCTCTAACTCTTTTTTTAATTCTTCTTCAGTATATGCCATTGCATTTTATTTTAGAGTGAAAAGCTCTCACCACATCCACACGTTCTATTCGCGTTAGGGTTATTGAATACAAATCCTTTTCCGTTTAATCCTCCCGAATATTCGAGGGTTGTACCAAGTAGATATAAAAGACTTTTTTTATCAACTACAATCTTGACGTTATTATCTTCAAAAAGACGGTCTTCATCAAGTTGATTTTTATCAAAATTTAAATCATAAGAAAGCCCAGAACATCCACCACTTTTAACCCCTACACGAACGAAATCGTTAATGGGATCAAAACCTTCTTCTTGCATTAAAACAGAAACCTTTTGTTTTGCTGATTCAGAGACTTTAATCATAGCTATTTATAATTTTTCTAAATAATGCACAAATATAGGGTATTTAAAGCATTAAGTACAATTATCTAGGATAGATATATGCTATTTTAGGATATATAAAACTAATGGAATTGGGCAATAACCAAATCCTTTGCACCGTGGTTACTCTGGAAGAGACCATCGGAACTTTCAGATTCCCCTACTACAATTATTTTTCCGGAAGATAATTCAATAATATCATGAGCTAAATCAAGACTTGAGCCTCCTAAAGACATACTATTCAATACAATCATATCGGAAGATAATCTTACAATCAACATATCATTATCTCCTTGATTAATTGAAACGTCTCCATCGTTACTTCTAGAATATCCAGCCAACCAAAAAACACCATTAGAACCAAGAGCCAAACCTCTTCCTAAATCAAAGGAAGATCCACCCAAAGAAATTTCCTCTAATAATTCTCCGGTAACATCCAACCTTACAATCCAAAAATCTGAACTTCCTTTAGGATAAGATCTATGCCCATCTGAACTAAAACTATTCCCCAATACAACAATAGAACCATCTTCGTCTTCTATTACTGCATTTGCACCATCAATTTCAGAGCCCCCAAGTGTTCTTTCCCAGAGTAAATTTCCTTCAGAATCAATCAGCACAACCCAAACATCATAACTTCCTTGCGAATGAGTCACATCCACATCTGAACTTTCTGTTGTTCCAACCAAAACAAAATTACCGCTAGTGAGTTCAACCGCATCGTAAGATCGATCGTTACTTGTGCCTCCATAATAATTTCTCCACTCTATATCTCCTTGTGCATTTATTTTATGACACCAAAATTCTCCTACTCCATGAAGTGATGAAGATCGATCAGAAACTGTATTTCCTGCACCATTGGAAGCGGTTACATCAAGAAAACCATTAAATAACGCTCCTCCATCTGAGGTTTTAATTAGGTTATATGCATGATCGTGACCAGCATAACCAAAACTCTTTTCCCACATAAAAACTCCTTGTTGATCTACACGAACTATCCAATTATCATGCTGTCCCTCATTGTTACTTGCAAAACCATCAGCACTTTGGCTGTATCCTAACAATAAATATCCGTTGTCTTCCATTTGAATAAGAGAATGTCCTCGATCATCTCCAGATCCACCGTATGTTTTATTCCATTCTAAAACACCCTCGGAATTAAATTTTAATAACCAAAAATCACTTTCTTCTTCAATCTTATCTGCTATAGTTCCATTGACACTTTGCGTATTTCCAAAAACAGCAAAACCACCATCTGATGTTTCGATTACAGCATGAGCTACATCTTCATTTGTACCTCCAAATGTTTTTACCCATGAGAGCGCTCCTTGAAATGTAGAAGTCTCTTCAAGAAATACTACTTTATTTTCACAGCTAAAAAAAATAATCACAATAAGAATTAATAAATATCGCATAAAACTATTCGCTTGCTTTTACCAGAAAAAGTCCAGAATTTATATCGCTTATTACAATTACACCACTTTCAAAAAAAGGATAAACATTCCAAACTCCATTAAAATTAACTCCGTTATTTGAAGGGTAGGAATCAAAAAAGCCAACTTCTTCCATCGCTCCATTAGGTATATTTTGGATGTTAGCTTCTCTAAAGCCAGCGGTATAATTTGAAATAAATAGAGAATTGTTTTTGCTGTAAACGTTATGATCGATCGCTTGGGTAGGGCCAAGGTAGGTATGATGTAAAACAGGGTTATCTAAATCCTCTAAATCAAAAACTAAAGTCTTGGTTTGCCCACCAAAATTAATTTCATCTAGCTCATCTCCCAAATAATAAAACCTATGATCTTGAGCAAGCCATCCCTGGTGAGTATACCCCCCATTGCTGTAGGTCATATTAGAAATTAATGTTGGATTAGACTTATCTGTTACATCTACAATAACAACTTGATTATCATCTCCTCCATCACTATTGCTGCCAAATAAAATCTCACGTCCTGTATAATCTAAATCAGGGCCGTTATACGTAACAATATGAGCATCATGCGTATAGGACTCCTCAGAAAATCCTCCTACTAAAGTTGGGTTTAAAGGATCATTAATATCAATAAAAACTGGTCCACCTTCATACAAACTACTTCCAATAACATAAGCAATTCCAGAAGATTCGTTTATCGCAATGTTATGTGCATTCCCAAAACCAGTAAACCGAGCGTCTGCAGTAAAATTTTGCTTGGAAGTAACCTCTCTTAAACGGGTTAAATCAAAGACTTGCATCCCATGATTAGCTGCCTCACTAACAATAAAAGCATGATTTCTATAAACCTTAATATCCCTCCAGGTACTCGGATTTGTAGCCGTACTTAATTTACCTAAATAAATCGGTTGATCAGGTGTAGTAACATCAATAAATGCAGTCCCGTTGTCGAGCCCCATTAATACATATTCCTTCCCAGTAAGTTGATCAGTCCATCCCCAACTATCATTTCCAGAAGAAGCTTCAAAAGTGCCTAAAGAAACTATAGCTTGGAGATCATAACCAGAACAAGGATAAACCCCTGCTTGCCCTCCCTCGCACGGAACAAAACCACTAGGGGGAATCAACAATGTTGGCTCAGATGGAAAATATGGAATTCTTTCTATTTCATTAGAACATCCCCAGAGGAATAAAACAGAAATCAAAAATATATTGATTCGAAATTTCATAAAAATTTTAGTGTATTTGTCTTTAAAGATAAACTATCCAATAACCCTGCCAAAATCTTAGGGTTTATTTGGAGAAACCTCTTATTTTTGCAAAATGCTAGAAGATAAAAACATCCCTAAAACACCTATTGCTAACCTAGGTGAATTTGAACTGATTCATACAATCACTAAAGAATTTAAAATCAATGATTCCTCAACACAATTAGGAATTGGAGACGATGCTGCAGTTATTCAACACGGCTCTAATGAAACTCTTGTTTCCACTGATTTATTGATTGAAGGGGTTCATTTCGATTTAAGTTATATGCCGCTTAAACATTTAGGTTATAAAGCGGTAATGGTTAACCTTTCGGACATTTACGCGATGAATGGTATTGCAACACAAATTACAGTTTCTATTGCTTTATCTAACCGTTTTCCACTAGAAGCTGTTGAAGAGCTCTATGCTGGAATCAATTTAGCTTGTAAAAATTATAAAGTAGATCTAATCGGTGGAGATACAACAAGTTCTACAAAAGGCTTGATAATTTCGGTAACTGCAATTGGTAAAGCTCCAAAAAAAGAAATAGCCACGAGAAGTGGAGCGAAAGAAGGAAATTTAATCGTTGTAACTGGTGATCTTGGTGGCGCCTATATGGGGCTTCAGGTTTTAGAACGAGAAAAAGCTGTATTCCAAGTAAACCCGCAATCTCAACCCGATTTGTCTGAATACAGTTACTGTATTGAAAGACAATTAAAACCAGAATCTAGAACAGACATAAAGGCTTTACTTAATGACCTAGATGTTGAACCCACTTCAATGATTGACGTTAGTGATGGGCTTTCTTCAGAGTTAATACATATATCTAAAGCGTCTAAATTAGGATGTCAAATATATGAGGATAAGCTTCCTATTGACCCTGAAGTTGTAAAAACATGTGAGGAGTTTAAGATCAATAATACTACTGCTGCACTTAATGGTGGAGAAGATTACGAATTATTGTTTACAATAGAGCAAAGTGATTTTGAAAAAGTAAAAGGGCATCCTCATTTAAGCATAATAGGTCATATGACCGAAGAAACTTCTGGATATAATATGGTAACTGGACTGGGGCAACAAATAGAATTAACCGCTCAGGGGTGGAACGGAATAAAAGAAGAATAAAACTAACCTAAGGCTACGTCAAGGCACATCATGATTATAAATCCAGCGATGAAACCAAGGGTTGCAATGTCTGTAAATTTATCTTGCTGTGTTTCGGGTATTACTTCTTCTACTACTACAAAAATCATTGCACCAGCTGCGAAAGCTAATGCATAAGGAAGAATAGGTGTGAAAAAAGTAACAGCAACTGCACCAATAACTGCTGCCACGGGCTCTACTGCTGCAGACATTTGACCATACCAAAAACTCTTAAATCTACTCAGTCCTAGGCGTCTTAATGGCATGGAAACTGCAATTCCCTCTGGAAAATTCTGTATTCCAATTCCAATAGCTAATACAACCGCTCCTGCAATAGATGCCTCCGGAATTCCAGCTGCAACACCTCCAAAAAGAACACCAATAGCTAAACCTTCAGGAATGTTATGTAAAGTAATTGCCAAGACCAAAAGTGTTGTTTTGTGCCATGGAGTTTTTATACCCTCACTTTCTTTAAAATTTATATGAATGTGAGGTAATATTTTATCTAATCCAAAAATAAATAAAGCACCTAAACCAAATCCAATTGCGGCGGGCATTACTTTTACAAAACCTTCCCCTGGACTCATTTCGATTCCTGGAGCAAGCAAACTCCAAAAACTTGCAGCAACCATCACTCCTCCTGTAAACCCTAGCATACCATCTAAAAAAGCACGATTCATATTCTTAAAAAAGAAAACAAAAGATGCTCCGAAGGCAGTTAAACCCCAAGTAAATAGTGTTGCATACAAAGCACCAAGTACTGGGTCGATGTTTTCAAAAAAAGAAATTAAAGTTTCCATATCGGATCGTTTTTTTAAATCTTTTGCAAATTTAGTTAAATTACTGTAAGAAAGCTATCAATCGAATCGTTTCAAATCTTTATTTTTAGAGAATCTATGGAAAAGGAAAACCAGTTTGACTATATTATTTGTGGGGGCGGTGCTTCTGGGTTAATGTTAGCTCATAAACTTTCTGAAGATCCGTTCTTTAATCGAAAGCAAATATTGATTGTAGAAAGGGATTCCAATAAAACAAATGATAGAACTTGGTGTTTTTGGGAAGAAAAAGAATCCGATTTAGAAGCTATAATCCATAAAAGGTGGAAAAAAGCAGTGTTTAAATCTACTGAATACTCAAAAGAAATTAATCTAAATCCCTTCCAGTACAAAATGATTCGCGGGATTGATTTTTATTCTAAAATTACAAATGAGTTAACGAAAAAGAAAAACATCACCTTTGTTAATGACAAAATAAAATCAATCGACGATCAAGGGGGAATTGTAGCGGTTGTCTGTGAGGAAAAGATTTACAGCGGTTCAAAAGTTTTTTCGAGCATACCAGACAAAGAATATTTAAATAGTACAACTAAATTTCCCGTTTTAAATCAGCACTTTATTGGGTGGTTTGTAAAAACAGAGCAGGCTATTTTTGATCCAAAAACAATACAGTTTATGGATTTTGACTTGCCTCAAAAAGGAAACACAAGGTTCATGTATGTTCTTCCTTTTTCGGAGACTGAAGCCCTTGTTGAATATACTTTATTTTCTAAAGATCTCTTAAAAAATGAAGAATATGAAGCGGAAATTAAAACCTATTTAAACAAAAAAAAGGCAGGAAATTTTTCTATTACAGAACGGGAACAAGGGGGTATTCCAATGACTGCATACCCTTTCTGGGAAAAAAACTCAACTAACGTCATGCGAATTGGAACTGCTGGTGGTTGGACAAAAGCTAGCACAGGTTTTACTTTTCAAAAAACTGTACGTAAAACAAAAGAATTAGTTGAATTTCTAAAAGAGGAAAAACCTTTAAACGCTATGAATCAAAAAAATAGATTTTGGTTCTACGATCTTCTTTTTATAGATGTATTGAGTAAACACAACGAAAAAGGGCATCATTTGTTTTCGTTGATGTTTAAAAAAAATAAATCAGAAAATATTTTTAGGTTTTTAGATGAGCAAACTTCTTTTTTTCAAGAGTTTAAAATTATGCTGAGTTTTCCAGTTGGACTTTTTGTTAGGGCTCTTTGGAAACGAATTTTCAATTAAAGTTTACGCTCCATAAGCTCTAGTGCAAATGCTTTAAACACTTTTTTCTTATCCTCATTTATCGAAAATTGTTCTACTTCCGCTAAAGCTTTTTCGGTGTACATTTTCATCATTTGTTGAATTTCTTCAACCGCTCCTGACTTAAGAAATATGTTTTTTACTTGCTCAATTTTCTCTGAAGGATTTGAAGGAGTTGATTCAAAATGCTTTTTCAAAATATCCCGATCAAAAGAATCACTCATTTCGAGCGCCAAGAGATATAGCATGGTTTTTTTATTTTCAATAATATCTCCTCCTATTTGCTTTCCAAAAGTTTCAGGATTACCAAAAGCATCTAAATAGTCATCTTGTAATTGAAAAGCCAATCCTAATTCTATTCCAAAATTATAAAAAGATTGACTCGAAGATTTTGACAATCCTCCAACCAGAGCACCCATTTGTAAAGAACAACCTAAAAGTACAGCAGTCTTATACTCAATCATTTTTAAGTATTCTTGTTTTGAAACAACTTCTTGATTTGGGAAATCCATATCATATTGCTGTCCTTCACATACTTTTCTAGCCGTAGCACTAAAAAGTAGAGTCAGTTCTTTAAATAAATCGCCAGAATAAGAATTTAAGCATTCATAGGCCCAAACTAACATTACATCCCCGGAGAGAATCCCGGTATTAGCATCCCATTTTTGATGAACTGTTTCTTTTCCCCTTCTTAAAGGAGCTTCATCCATAATATCGTCATGAACCAAACTAAAATTATGAAATACTTCAACTGCAAGTGCAGCTGGAAGAGCGTTTTCGAAAGAATTATCCAGTGCATCTGCAGCTAATAATGCTAAAACTGGTCGTATTCGCTTTCCTCCTAACTGCATGATATAAGATGCGGGTTCATATAAACTTAAAGGTGATTTTTTTGGAAGTTGACCTTCCATATATTTGATAAAAGCAGTTTGATATTGTGAAAGCACAGTAATTTATTTTTTTACAAAAATAACCTTTTTTATGGCACTATTTATTTTAAAAAAATACTTCGGAAACTTTTTTGGTTTTTAAAGTTTCCATGCATACATTTGCACTCTATTTATCTGAAATGAAAGATGTTATTATAGAAAAAGCATCAAAACTTTTTCTTCAACTTGGTTTTAAGAGTGTTACTATGGATGACCTTGCGGTTTCTTTGGGAATTTCTAAAAAGACTTTATACATTCATTTTGAAAATAAATATGAGCTCGTAAAAGAAGTTACTTTCACCATTTTTGAAAAAGTTATTGGAGACATCATTCAGTTCAAAAATGAAGCAGAGAACCCAATAGAGGAACTTTATTTCGTTAAAATGGAAGCGATGAAGTATTTAGGAAACGAAAAAACTTCACCCAACTATCAGCTACAAAAATACTATCCTGACGTATACCAAAACCTCCGAAAAAAAGAATATCAATATCTAGGAAAGTTTGTGCAAAGCAGTCTGCAAAACGGTATTGATTCTGGAATTTTTAGAAGTGAAATTGATGTAAACTTTGTTTCTAGATTATACTTAAACGGAATGCTCGGAATTAGAGATATTGAAATATTTCCAATCGAAGAATATAAAATTGAAGATCTATTTGAAAATTATTTAGATTATCATCTTCGAGCTATTGTAACAAAAAAAGGACTCAAAACACTAACCCAATTCAAATCAATCTCTTAAAAATTATGAGAAAAACATTTTTTTTCCTGCTCTTAAGCTGGAATATTTCGAGTCTTGTTGCTCAAGAAACCCCCAAATCTGTTTCTTTAGAAGAAGCTATTGAATGGGGTCTTGTAAACAACCGCACGATGCAAAATGCTAATCTTCAGCGTCAGAAAGAATACAAACAGAAATGGATAACCCTGTCTATAGGTTTTCCTCAAATCTCTGCTAACCTCAACTATCAAAATAACATTGAACAACCTGTTTCTCTTATACCTGCTGAAATATTTGGTGGACAAGCTGGACAATTTTCTGAAGTAACCTTTGGTACTAAACAAACCGCCATGGGGTCTGTAGAAATGAGACAGTTATTGTTCGACGGAACCTACGTAGTTGGAGTTCAGGGAATTAAACATTT
>Ga0066605_10000420_pt1 | contig 28395 bp, 50 predicted proteins | sample SaaInlLV_DNA_10m_FD_60385 | JGI IMG/M metagenome (GOLD analysis project Ga0066605, IMG submission 60385) | Marine microbial communities from expanding oxygen minimum zones in the Saanich Inlet - SI075_LV_DNA_10m | ecosystem: Environmental > Aquatic > Marine > Unclassified | place: British... | reverse complement strand
AAGATATTTAAACATTATTACAATGCAAGTGTTCAAGGTGGTTTTGATGCAAGAACCAAAAAGGCTGCTTATTTAGAATTAAACAACACCCCTTTTAAAGAGGGTAAAATAAAGCTTAATAGAGTAGGTTTAAAAAACAATGTAGCACATACATATCATATAACATTTTTCGGAAATGTTGTCGATTTAAAAGATGTCTTAGGCGATGATCTTTTAAGTAGTTTAGCAACACTAAATGAATATTCACAAGTTTACGATTTTGCCAATGTAACAAATTACATACAAGGCTACGCACCAAACACTAATGATAATATTTGCGTGCCTTTGATTACCCATACCGATAGAATGATTTACAATGGTAATGCAAATGCGCATGAATATGGAAATGTTGCGGTACATAGCGGCACTAATATTAACGGCATTAATTGGTATCAATTCAAATACGCTTTAAGGTTACAAGCTATTATAACGGCCATAGAAGAAAAATACACTATTGCAAATGGGTATGCAACAGACATAGTTTTTTCAGATGATTTTTTTAATGATGCTACAAATCAAGAATTTGATGATTTGTTTATGTGGTTACATAGAAAAAAAGGTAATGTTGAAAGCACTAGCTTTGGTGAAGCTGAATGGACAACATACGAGGGTGCAAGCCCCGGCACGCCATTTGGCGATTATGGTGACATGCCAAGTTTATCAAGTTTTCAAAATGGCCAATTAACAATTGATAAAAATACGGGTGTTGATTTTTCTTTAAGGTCACCAAGGGTTTCATTGGTTTTAACCCCGATTGCAACAACCCCACCAATACCATACGATGTAAGGGTAACCGGTTCAAATGGATATAATGTTTTGGTAAATACCGCCGGTGGGCAGCAAACAATTATACCGGTACAAATACCTTGGGATACCGCCTTTGATAATGGTACATACGCAATTGAAATTAGAAGTGATGTATTAGTGCAATTTGCAGCCAATGGCATAAAATGGAAAGTAGAATATGAATTTCGTGATGATGATTTAATTGAATATACCGGGGGTATAATATATAATAATTCGGCAACATTTAGTACAAGCGCGGTTCGTGAATTTAACATTACCGAGCAAATACCTAAGATGAAAATTATAGATTTTTTATCAGGTCTTTTTAAGTTATTTAATTTAACGGCCTATGTTGACAATTTAGGGGTTTTGGTAGTTAGAACATTAGATAGTTATTACGCAGCAAACACAAAGGCACCCATAGTCATAGATGAATATATTGATGTGACAAAATCAGATGTTGAAGTTGCTTTGCCTTTTAAGGAAATAAATTTCGCATACAAAGGGCTTGGAACTTTACTAGCAAAACAATATGAGCAAATATTCAATTCTGGTTGGGGGTCAACTTCTTATACCTTAAACAATCAAACATACGATGCACCTACCGAAGATTACAATGTAATTGCACCATTTGAACACATGCAATTTGAAAGACTATATGACCTTGACACTTCGGCAAGTAATATTGGAAATACAACTATTCAATATGGTTTTTTTGTAGATGATAATTTTGAAAGCTATTATGGTGACCCTTTAATATTTTACCCCATTTTAAATAACGGTACCGCAATGAAAATTATTGATACCGAAGTTGCATCTGATATTGCGACACTTACAAATTACTTTATACCATCAAACACTTTAGCGTTACAATGCGGTACAAGTGAAACATCAATACATTTTCAAAATGAAATAAGCGAATATTTGGCACGTGAACCCGGCAACCCAAATTGCTTTATTGATAGTATTTTTGAAACAAAGTATAAAACTTATATACAAGACGTTTTCAGCAATAGGCGTAGATTGGTTAAGGTTTCAGCAATTTTGCCATTAAAAATATATTATGATCTTGAATTAAATAACCTTATAGAAATAAACCAAGAAACATATAAAATTAATTCATTAACTACCGATTTAACAACCGGGAAAACTGAATTTGAACTTTTAAACACATTGATATGATAAAAGATATTTTAGACTTATTGCAAATTGCCAATGGTGACACCGAAAACATAAGAATAGCCCAAGGAAAATATAAACTAGCCGAAACATTTAAAGAGGGTTACCAACAACTTAAAAAAGAATTAAAATGCCAGAAATAGCAGAATTTGAAATCATAGGAAAAACAGACCAAGCGGTTAAAAATGTTGGGAAGTTAAATGATGAAATAAAGAAAACCGAAAAAACCACTAAAAAGGCCAAAGATGAAATTTCTGGTATGGCACAAATCGGTGGCGAAGCCGTAAAGCAAATAGATAAAGCGACCGGAGGTCTTGCATCTAAATTGGTTGCCGTTGGTAAAGCTGCAAAGCTAAGTGGTAAAGCTATGAAGACCGCTTTGATATCAAGTGGTATTGGTTTGGCGGTGGTGGCCGTTGGTTTACTTGTTGAATATTGGGACGAAATAGGTGAAGCATTAGGGTTTATAAATAAAGATTTAGAAAATCAAGCTATTGAAATAAATAAATCAGTAGATGCAAGTAATGTAAAACTTGCTTCATTAAAAAACCAACAAACAATACTTGAATTACAAGGCAAAAGCACTATAAGAATTAAAAATGCAATAAAAGAAGAATTGCTTTATCAGGTACAAAAGAATGTTGAACTTTTAAAAAATCTACAAACACAATTAGAATTAGAAAAAAATAGTCGAAAGGAAGTAACATTTTTAGAAAAAGCAGCATTTTGGGTTGGCACAAGACTTGGAAGCACAACCGCCCTAGCCTTTGCAGCAAGAAATATAAAAGAAGAAAATGAAAAAGAATTAAAATTACAAGAAGACATAAACAAAGCAAACACCCAAGCTGAAAGCCTAAAAATTTCATTGTTACAAATGGACAAAAAGGCCAATGATGAAAAACAAAAAGCCGCCGATTTTGCCGCCGCTGCGGCCAAGAAATTAGCAGATGAAGCCGCCCTTGCTGAAGCAACCGCAATAGAAGAAATTGCAAAACTAGAAGATGAATATTTCCAATCAAAACTTGATAAACAAACACAAGAAGAAAATGCAGTATATGAAAAATATTATGCACTAATTGAAGCGGCAAAAGAATACGGTATAAGCACAACCGAATTAGAAGAAGCAAGGCAAAGTGAACTAGCTTTAATAAACAAAACATATACAGAAAAAGCCGAACAAGATGAAATAGATAGACTTGCTAGTATAAAGAAAATTCAAGATGACCATAAAGAATTAACCGACATTGAAAAACTTGAACAACAACAAACCGAAGCATTAGCCGAATTAACTTTATTAAAAGCAACAAAAGATGAAAAACTTGCAATAGAAAAATTTTATGAAGATGCAATACTAGATGTAAAAAAGAAAAATAAAGAAGAAGAAAAAGCACTAAGTGACGAACTTTTGAAGCAAGGTTTAAACGATGCACAAGCCACTTTTGATATGGTAGGTCAATTAGCCGGTAAAGACTCAAAGGTAGGTAAAGCAATGGCCATAGCAAGTGCAACTATAAGCGGTATACAAGGAACTATGAATGCTTTTGCAACGGCTAATAAGTCACCTATTACCGTTGCATTTCCGGCCTACCCATTTATTCAAGCCGGTCTTGCCGGTGCGGTTGCCTTAAAAAACATTGCAGCGATTAAATCAATAGACCCAAGCGGTAAAGGTAATACTGGAAGCGTGCCAACTTCAAGCGGTGGTGGTGGTGCGGCCATACCCCCGGCCTTTAATGTGGTTGGTCAAAGTGATACAAACCAATTAGCAGATGCAATAGGTGGACAAAGCCAAAGACCATCAAGAAGTTATGTTGTGAGCAATGACATTACCACAAGCCAAGAACTTGAACGCAATATAATCGAGGGGGCAAGTATTGGGTAAATGCAAAATTAAAAACTAAACACGTTATATATTTATGAAGATCATAGAACTTATTTTAGATGAAGAAGATTTTGAAGCCGGAATCGAAGCAATATCAATTGTGGAATCACCGGCCATCGAAAGTGACTTTGTGGCTTTGAAAAATCAAGAAATAAAACTTGCTGAAGTAGACAAAGAAAAACGTATACTTATGGGGGCTTTATTAATACCTGATAAGCCAATTTATAGAACCGGTGAAGATGGTGAATATTATATATTTTTTTCCAAAGAAACAATAAATAAAGCATCACAATTATTTCTTCAAAATGGGAACCAAAGTAATTCGACACTTGAACATGCGAAGCCCCTTGATGGGTTAACCTTAGTTGAAAGTTGGATTGTAGAAGATAAAGAAAAAGATAAAACCGCATTGTATGGCCTAGACGTACCGGTGGGTTCGTGGGTCGGCAGCGTTAAGGTGAATAACGAAAAAGTTTGGCAAGAATATATTTTAACTAAGAAATGCCGTGGCTTCAGTATTGAAGGATTTTTCGCCGATAAAATAGAGTCACCAAACGACAAAGAAAAAGAAAAAATGTCGGGACAATTATTAAACCAAATAAAAGATATATTAAATGAAAACTAACATTGAAAGGGTATACTCTAAACTACCACAAAAGAAACACAACTTTAAAAACCATAAAATTAAATTAAGTTTAGTAGACGAAATAAACGCAGCTATAAATTTAATAGAACCTTTAATGAAAGATGGCGAAGACTACAACGCTAAATTAAGAGACTTAGGCAAGCGAATAGAAGAAATAGCAGACGAAGCAAATACCGAAGTTTCTATGGCAAGTGCTTTTTTAGGTCTAGGGTACAATGCTACCGAACAAGTTGACGAAGTATTAGAAAATGTAAGAGTAAAAGCCGATGAAATAGGAGTAGATCCTAGCGTTATAGACGGATATACAAAACTAGAAGAATTAGCTAAAATAGATTTTTTTGCAATAAAAGGTATCGAAGATGCTTATTTTGAAGAAGTACACTATAACGCTGATAGATTAAAAACAATAGTAGATGCGCAGTGGTAAAAAACAAATCTTATACAGTATAAATAAAACCAAATATAAAATGAAAAGTAGATTAGATAGAGTATACGACAAACTGGCAACAAATAAAGTTGACCTTAAATCGCAAAAAGTAAACCTTAAAGCACATAAAGTAGCATTAGGATTGATTGACAATTTAGACTATGATATTGATACTATTGAAGACCAAAGCGGTTTATTGTCTTATTTAGCTTACGAATGGCACGATGAAAAATTTGAAGCATATCGCCAAGCTTGGATGGAACTAAACGATGAATACCAACACAATGGAAGCGCAGTATTTAGGTTTGATGATGTTTCAGGTGATATTGAAAAACTAAATGAAATTAAAGCAAAAGCCGAAGAACTAGGTTTAGAAGCAGATGATGTTTACCCATCATATGATAGACATATGGAAGCATTGGAATATATGCGTGAAAGTGATGAACAATACAAGAAAAATGAAATGGAATTTAGGGATTGGTCTTAATGAATAGAAACAATAAAAATAAAACCTTTATACCTAGCCATGCATCGCCTACCGGCGGTCAAAGGGGTTGTTTATGTTGGGACACCGCAACTTATTCAAGTAAGTGCTGCGATGGCTCTATGCAAGCCCAAGGCATAGGCGTAATTACAAGAACAGTTTAAAAACGCAAAAAAATAATTAATAATCGTTATATAAATAGTATGGAAAAAACAAAAATGTTAAATCAAATAAGAACGCTTCTAAAAATGGAAGTGAAGCTTGAAGAAATGAAATTGGAAAACGGCACAATCGTGACCGCCGAATCATTTGAAAAAGATAGTGAAATTTTCATTGTAAGTGATGAAGAAAAAATCGCAATGCCCGTAGGTGAATATTTACTCGAAGATGGGCGTTTATTAGTAGTTGAGTCTGAGGGCTTAATTGCAGATGTTCGTGAAGTATCTGATGAAGTACCGGCCAAAGAAGAAACTGAAGATCTTGAAGAAGTGGTAACTGAAGTACCTGAAGAAGTAGTAACTGAAATTGAAGCAATCATTGAAGCGGTTGTTGAAGTTATTGCACCAGTAATTGAAGAAGTAAAAGAAGAAATTGAAGAACTTAAAAAACTTTATTCTGATAACAAGAAAAAAGAAGAAATGAGTGCTTCAAGAAAACCATTAAGACATAACCCAGAAACCAAAACACAAAAACAACAAGTGCAATTTGGTAAAGGAAAATTTAACACAACACTAGATAGAGTAATAAACAAATTAAATCAATAAAAAATGAATAAAATGAATAAAAGAAACGTAGGTTTAAGCAAAAGAAATGTAAACCTAGCCACGGCTACGAATATCACGACTACCTATGCCGGACAATTTTCTGGTACGTATATTGCCGCAGCACTTTTGAGCGCAAGCACAATTGATGATGGCGGTTTAACAATTAAATCAAACATCAGCTTTAAGGAAGTTTTGAAAAAGTTATCTACCGATGCTTTAGTAAAAACCGCTACATGTGATTTTGACCCAACATCTACAATCACACTTACTGAGCGTATAATTGAGCCAAAAAATCTACAAGTTAACTTAAATTTGTGTTCAAATGATTTCCTATCGGACTGGGAATCGCAGCAAATGGGCTTTGGTCTTGCGACTACTTTACCACCTACATTTTCAGATTTTCTAATTGCTCATGTGGCGGCCGAGGTTGCCCAGTCAACTGAAGAAAATATCTGGCGAGGTGATACTGCGGCGGCATCTGTAAATTCTTTTGATGGTTTTGAAAAACTAATTGCTGCGGCGGTTGCGGCGGCTGAAATTCCGGCGGCACAAGCTATTGCCGGTGTTGCTTTAACATCTGTAAATATCATTGAAGAAATGAGCAAGGTAGTTGCGGCCATTCCTAATACACTATATGGTAAAGAAGACCTTTTTGTATATGTTTCTTCTAAAGCTGCGAAGCTTTATGTTCAAGCATTAGGTGGTTTCGCTACCGGTATGACAAACAACGGTGTAAATAATATGGGTACAACTTGGTTTAACAACGGCTCACTTATGATAAACGGCGTTAAAGTTTTTGTTTCACCGGGACTATCAGATGACAAAATGTATGCGGCGCAAAGGTCAAATTTATACTTCGGCTGCGGCTTGATGAATTCACAAAATGAAGTCAAGGTTTTAGACATGCGCGATTTGGACGGGTCATCTAATATTCGTATGGTAATGCGTTTTTCTGCGGCCGTACAATTTGGAACTAATGACATCGTTTCATACGCTTAAATTTAATAATTAATCAAAAACTAGGGTAGGTGGGTTTTGCCTACTTACCCTTTTTTTATATAAAACAAAAAAAATATGGCTTGTTCATTAACAACGGGTAGAAAACTACCTTGCAAAAGTGCCTTTGGTGGTATTAAAAAAGTACTATTTGCAGACTTTGGAACTATTGGAAGTATAACGGTAGACCCAACAACAAAAGAAGTAACTGCAATTACAGATGCGGCAACACCGCCAACTTGGTATGAGTATGACATCAAGGGTACATCATCATTAGACACGGCCGTGGTATCGAGTCGCGATAATGGTACGACATTTTACACCCAAACTTTAAACCTTACACTTACTTATTTAGATGCTTTAACACAAGCAGAACTTCAAACCGTAGCGGTGGCAAGACCATACGTTATAGTTGAAGATTACTATTCAAATCGCTTTTTATGTGGTTTAGAAAATGGTATGGAATTGGTGAGTGGCCAAATTCAGACTGGCGCAGCCGCCGGCGATTTATCAGGATTCACAATTGTGATGGAGGGAATGGAAGAAACGGCACCGTATTTCTTAGCATCTTCGGTAGTAATAACACCGGCCGCAGACCAAGTTGACCCTACGGCATAATTTATTATTTACTTATAATTAAAAGCATCCTTAATCGGGTGCTTTTTTTTTGTTTTTACAAATTAGTAATTTTTATACGTTATATAGGTGATGATTATATTTAGACCACAAGCCGGAAATAAATTTACATGCATACCCCGTGAATATGTGACAAACGCATATATGACTATTCGTGATGATAGCACAAATGTATCGGTAGATTATACCCTGATACCTAGGGTTGTTGGTGTTGGTAATATTGAAATTGTAAACGACACCTATAATGTATATAATGACACCTATTCAAATATGGCCGAGGGTCACTTTTACGATATGACCATTTATTCAGATGTAGGAAAAACAAATGTGATTTATCGCGATAGAGTATTTTGTACTGAACAAAAAATAGACATACAAGCAGACCCCAATTATTTTTATAAGATAAACAAAGATGTATACCAAGAATATGATGGTTTTAATAATGACTATATAGTATTATGAGAAAAAGAAATAACAAGGGTCAATTTGTAAAGCAAAACAAAAAGCAAGAAGCAAGTTTTTTACAATTAAGTACATATACTAGCCCTGAAGTAAAAGAAGTAAACGGCGAATCGTGGATTTCCTATGGGGCTGATAATGATTATTTCCAGTTTTTGATAGACCGTTTTAATGGAAGCCCTACAAATTCGGCTTGTATAAATGGTGTAAGCCAACAAATTTATGGTAAAGGTTTAAATGCTACCGATAGCAACCGAAGACCAAACGAATATGCCCAAATGGTATCTTTATTTAAAAAAGATATTGTAAGGAAATTATGCTACGATCTTAAACTTATGGGTCAATGTGCAATACAAGTTATCTACTCAAAAGATAGAAGTAAAATTGCCGAAATAGAACACATGCCTATCGAAACTTTACGCGCTGCAAAATGTGATGAAGATGGAAATATACCGGCATATTATTATTTTAATGATTGGGCAAATTTAACAAATTCAGACGAACCTTTAAGAATACCGGCTTGGGGTATGTCTAATGAAGATATTGAAATATTATACATTAAACCATACAAAAGTGGTTTTTACTACTATTCACCGGTAGATTATCAAGGAGGGCTTCAGTATGCCGAACTTGAAGAAGAAGTATCAAATTACCATTTATCGAATGTTATTAATGGCCTTGCACCCGGTCTTTTAATAAATTTCAATAATGGAATTCCGAACCAACAAGAACGCCAATTAATTGAAAGTAGAATTGCGGCTAAATTCCAAGGGTCTTCAAATAGTGGCCGTATGATTGTAGCTTTTAACGACAATAAAGAAAGCCAAGCCGAAATAACACCGGTGCAATTAAGTGATGCTCATAACCAGTATCAATTTTTATCGGAAGAATGCAGCACCAAAGTGATGTTAAGCCATAGAATTGTAAGCCCAAAATTACTAGGTATAAATAATGGTTCAGGTTTTGGAAATAATGCCGATGAAATTGAAGTTGCCAGTATTTTAATGGATAACACGATTATAAGGCCATTTCAGGAACTTTTAATAGATAACTTTGATAAGATACTAGCATACAACGATATTAGCTTAAACCTATACTTTACGACCTTACAACCCTTAGAATTTACTGAAGTAGACCAAACATTACAAGACAAAGAAACCATTGAAGAAGAAACCGGTGTTGAAATGTCAAAGGTTAATTTAAAACAAATTGATGGCAAAGAAGCTTATAAGACAATAGAAGAAGCAAAAGCAAAAGCAAAAGAGCAAGGGTGCGATGGTTACCACGAACATAAAGATGGTGATGATGTTTGGTATATGCCTTGTGAAACACATTCAGAATTTTTATCAGATGATTTAGGTGAACAAATATTAGACAATTTAAAAGGTGAAACAATATCTGATGAATATGAATTAGTTGACGAACTTGAAACAGACATAGACATAAGCGATGAAGATTGGGCAGCTTTATGTATTAAGGAAAAAAAGTCTTTATTTAAAAAATTTGCTGATGAAATAACATCAAAGCCAAGTGGGTTTAGTTATTTAGATAGTAAAAATTATAAGATTAGATACAAGTACGTTGTTGGGTCAACAAAGCAAATGAAAGACAATAATAAATCAAGGCCATTTTGTGAAAACATGATGCGATTATCTAAGTCTGGCATTGTATATAGATTAGAGGGTATCGATGCAGCTTCGCGCGATGGTGTAAACGAAAGCCTAGGACACAACGGGAAGCCCTATGACTTGTTTAAATTCAAAGGTGGGGTATATTGTCGCCATAAATGGGTTCGTGTCTTATATCGCCTTAAAAAGAATACCGAACCATCTGAAGATTTAAGTGACTATAAAAAAACAAGAAGCATACCGGATAGTTATATAAAATCACCAAGGGGAACAAAACAATCAGAAACGGCACCGGTCAACATGCCAAATCAAGGACATTATCCGGGCGTAAAATAACATATATGGCAACAGTACTTTTTTTAAATAGAACCGACCTAGTAAGGAATTCAATTATTGATGGAAATTTGGACACTTCAAAGCTTTTGCAGCATATCAAAATCGCGCAAGAAATTGATGTCCAAGAAATAATCGGAACCAAAATGTATGAGGGTTTAACCAATGCAATAATTGCCGGTATTGATCTTCCGGCCAATGCAAGATGGAAAACTATTCTTGACGACTATATTGTGAGCATGCTAATTTGGTTTGGGCAAGCGAATTTCTACCCATTCGCAGCTTATACGGTGGCCAATGGGGGTGTGTACAAACATCAAAGCGAGAATTCGCAAAGCGTTGACAAATCAGAAATAGATTTTTTAGTTGAAAAAGCAAGAACAAACGCCGAATGGTATTCAAGAAGATTTATTGACTTCATGAATTTTAATCAAGCTATTTACCCTGAATACACCCAGAATAAAAATGATGATTTATACCCAAGCTATGATAGTTTGTTTAATGGTTGGGTGCTTTAATTTATTAGTAATGATATACAAACCAAAGGCAAAGAACATTGAAAAATTAAAAGTGTTTTTAAAGAAAAAAAAGAAGAAGTAATGGCAAACGAAATGTATTATAAAAGTTGGTGGGGTCGTGGTGTTTGTGACAATACCGTTGGTTGGGGTATTATTTATAAAATTTATGCCGGGTGTAGTGCCGTGCCGGCTTTACTTTTAACCTTACAAGCAAGGGCAACATATTACGAGAATGTAACTTGTACAAATGAAACATTAACCGAATTAGAAAATATACAATAATGGCAAATAATCTTTTAGATAAAGCTTCGGTTGTACTCACACCAACCGCCTATAATAATGGTGAAGCACTATGTGTTAAACCAAGTGATGGAAGCGGTGATTTTGATTTTAGCAGAAATTCAGCAGCCACGAGAGTAAATGCTCAAGGTCTTGTAGAAAACGTACAGATACTATCGAGTAATTTGGTGCAAAATGGCAACTTTTCAGAGGAGGGTGTACAAGAAATTTCTAACGGCAGTTTTTCTCAAGAGGGTTCGGAATTAATTACCAACGGGGATTTTAGTAATGGCTCTACGGGGTGGGATTTAAGAGGTGTTACAACAGTGTATGATGATAAAGCAAATACTGTATCTACATCTTCTGAATATATACTACTCCAAAATTCAGTAACTACAATAGGTAAACAATATAAAATCACTTATGATTTAGTTGTTGATAGTGGTACATTTGTAACATATTATGATACAGTAAATCTTTCTTCAAGATACAGAACTACAAGTGGAACATATACTGAATATTTTGAAGCTGTTTCATTAAATATGGCTTTCAGAAGTGTTGGTAATTTCACTGGCTCAATAGACAACGTCAGTTGCGTTGAGGTCGGTCAAGATTGGACATTAGGTACTGGTATATCAATAGGGGATGATGAAGCTATCTTTACTTCTGTTGCAAGTGGTCTACAATTAGCACAATTAAGTTTGCTTGGTGTTAGTGGAAAAACTTATAAAGTATCCTATGAAATTAAATCAAGAACAGAGGGAGCGTTTAGTGCTTCAATAGGCACAACTATAAGTGCTAACCAAAATAGTGGTGTAGGTGTTTATACAGAATACTTAACTGCTACGGGTACTGGTGCTTTTTACATTAGAAGTAGAGGAACAACAAGTGGCTCTGTTACAAACATCTCGGTTAAAGAGGTGGGTATGGATTGGGTGTTTGGAACGGGTTGGTCTATTGGGGATGATGTAGCAATTGGAACATCTGCAACGGGTGTATTATACACAAACATTACAATAACATCATCTAATAAAGCAAGAATAAAAGCTGATGTTAATATAAGTGGGGGTGGCATACAATTAAGAGTAGGGGGTGTTTCTTTAGGTTACTTTTACGATAATATTGATTATGTTTTTACATCAAATGGAAATGGATTAGTTGAATTTGTTGGGCAATCATTTACGGGAACTATAACAAACATTTCAGTAATAGAAATAACAGACGATACTAACCTACCGAGAATAAACTACGAGAACTTCAGTTATCAAGATGCTTTAGGAAGTGAGGAAGTTGTAAATGGTGGGTTTGATGATGGAGGTGCTAATTGGGCTAATATAGGTAATCTTGCTGTGTTTGAAAATTCAAGTGTTATATTTGAAAATAATGCAAAAATATATCAAAATGTTGTAAGTGATTTAACTAAAACTTATAATATAGAAATAAAATTTAGTAGTATATCTGGCAATGGCATACAGCTTTTAGTTGGTAATGGAAATTCATTTGTCAGTTATTCTGTTTCTGATATTATTAATAATGGCAATAAAATTAATATATCAAAAGAAAGTTTTATAGGAAGTGGCTTATTATTTATCTACTCAATAAATAGCGACACAATAGCAACCATTACAAGCGTATCTGTAAAAGAGTATTTAGGGCAAGAAGTAGTACCTAATTCGGGGTGCGGAAGTTGGTTGTTTGAAAGTCAGTCTACCAACCTAATAACACAATCTGAATTATTTAGCGATGCAAGTTGGCAAAGGGTTGGAAGTATAACCACAACAGATAACTATACAACATCTCCAAGCGGTCAAAATAATGCTACAAGATTACAATGGACAAATGCGACAAATTATATATATCAATCTTTATCACACGTTGGTAGTAATTTTACTTTATCTATATATTTAAAAAGTAATACAGATGTTAGCCAAAATGTTAGATTATTTATGGATAACGGAGCGCAAGGTCAAGATGTGGTAGTTACAACACAATGGCAAAGATTTGAATTCACAAACACAACAACGCCAACACAATCATATAGAAATGTTGGTTTAATAAAATCAGGCGGTCAAGTAGGAGATTTGGATATTAGTATTTGGGGCGCTCAATTTGAGGCTTTAAGCTATCCTACAAGCCTAATTCCAACATCTGGCTCAACAGTTACTCGTAACCAAGACGTATGCACCAATGGCGGTAGTTTAGCAACAATAAATAGCACAGAGGGTGTTTTATATGCAGAGATAGCAGCTTTGGCTAATGATGGTACTTTAAGAATGATAGTTTTAAATGATGGAACGCAGAGCAATAGAGTAGGTTTACAATATTCAAGCACAAATAATTTAATTACTGCCGCTTATGATATTGGGGGTGCTGGACAAGCAAGTTTAAATTACACTTTAACTGATGCAAAATCTTTTAATAAAATAGCTTTTAAGTACAAGCAAAATGATTTTAGCTTATATGTAAATGGAATTGAGGTTGCAACAGATGTAAGTGGAAATGTTTTACCAGCAAACACCTTAAACAATTTTGAATTTGAATATGGAGATAATAGATTTTTCTTCTACGGCAAAACAAAAGCACTTGCAGTTTGGAAAGAGGCTTTAAGCGATAGCGAATTACAATCTTTAACAACAATATAATGAATATATACAAGACAAATTTTCCAACAGAGCAAGATGGCAAAGACTACCTTTTAAGTATTGGTGTTTTAGTTGAAACAGATGGAGAAATAGTATTTGCAAAAGATACGGCAGCGGTTGTTTATATCGGTAAGGTGGTTAAGATACCCGCTACTTATGATGCAGATGGAAATATAATTACTCCGGCAGTTTTTTATCCCGGCTATGCCATAGATGTAATGAACGCAAATCCAAACCTTGACTTTGGCTCTTTTATGGTATACCCAGTTGAAGCAGCACATAGTTTTTACGGTTACCCTAGAAATGCCGAAGTGCCAAAATAATTTGTATATTTGATTTAATCAAAAAACAATATTATGAAAAAATTATCAAAAAACGAATTAAAAAAATTTCAAGATCTTGAACAAAAAAAACTTGCAATATTGCATGACATAGGTTTGCTGCAAGCCCAAACCCATACTTTATCACACATGTACGCCGAAAATTCTTTAAAGCAAGAAAAATACAAAAAAGAAATTGAAGATAAATACGGCAAAATTAAAATAGATTTAAAAGATGGAAGCTACCAAAAAGACTAAAAACATAAGTGAACATATTTCATATCATGAAGCGACACATTCAAATCATGCAAAAAGAAATAATATAAAAAACGAACCTAATAAACAACAAGTAAAGAATATGGTTTTACTTGCTGAAAAAGTTTTTGAGCCATTACGCGAATGGGTAGGTAAACCAATAAAAATCAATAGCATGTTCAGGTCAAAAGAACTTAACCGAAGTCTTGGGGGTTCATTTACTAGCAGCCATTTAGATGGTAATGCTTTTGATATCACAAATATGGGTGGCAAAACAAATAAAGAAATATTTGATTGGGTTCGCGCTCATTTAGATTATGACCAAATTATTTGGGAGTATGGAAAACATGAGCCGCAATGGTTACACATATCTTATAACAAAGGTAAAAACAGAAAACAAGCTTTAATAACCAGAAAAAAAGGTTTATATCATTTTTATACTGAATAGAATATGGAACAAGATTACAAAACCCTTTTTATAAATTTAGGCACATTTATTTTTTCAATGACAAATATTGATGTAGTGTTAAAGGTCATCTTGTTGGTGGTCACAATTGGGTATACCTTAAATAAATGGTTTATTTTAAGAAAAAGAAATAAGTAATGAGTAACCCAAAACTTAAAAAAAATGGTGGTTCAGGAACTAGAGTCGGAAATTGGCTTCGCGAAATAGGGCGCTCTGATATTTTAGAAACCGCTATTGCTATGGCCGGTGATGTGGCCACCGGTGACTTCTTAGGGGTCGTTAAGACATTATTACATAAAGATAAAGGTATTAGCCCAGAGCAAGAAAAAGAAGCTAATAAGCTTATTGAATTAGATTTTGAAGATAGAGCCGGTGCAAGGGAAATGTACAAAACTGAAAACCAAATGGCCGATCAAATCGCCAATAGGGTAATTGTTTGGAACTTGTGGATTGTTTTTTTGGCTATTGTTATTGAAATTTTAGTTGTTATCTATATGCAAGATAAAACTTTAATAGCAATTATATCTTCGGCTATTGGTGGTTTAACAACCGCACTTTTACAAGAACGCCAACAAGTAATAAACTTCTTTTTTGGTTCTTCGATTGGTTCTAAAAACAAAGACAAGCAACTTAATAAAAACAGATAGTGTTTCTTGAATAGATTAAAACCCCAAAATCTATATATATTTTTTCTATTCTTATTTCTATGTATTTTTATATACATATTTAGATATATTTTTTTCTTGATTTATTTAACTATTTATTTCTATATTTGAAGTAATAAAAAAGTGTAAAGTTATTACATATATTTTTAAAAAACAAATAAAAGATGGAAAACACAAAATGTATTGAAGTTAGGAAAGATTATTATTTATTAATTATAGACGATAAATCGCTTGGTGAATTTGAAAAAAGCCAACTTAGGCATATAATTGAAGTCATAGACAATGCCATCTAAAAAACCAAAAAAATTATCAAGAAGTAAAATTGTAAAGAAACTAGATGCAATATTTAGCCAATACATTCGGTTAAAAGATGCTGATAATCTTGGAAATGTTTCTTGTTTTACTTGTGGTAAAGTAACCCATTGGTATGGTGATGGTATGCAATGCGGCCACTTCCAGTCAAGAAAAAATTATGCTACCCGGTGGGAAGATAAAAATTGCATGCCACAATGTGTTTCTTGTAATGTTTATAATTACGGCCAACAATTTATATTTAGTAAAAATTTAGATAAAAAATTTGGTGATGGTACCGCCGAAGAACTTTATGTAAAATCAAAAGAAGTTGTAAAGTTTTCAAATGATGAATTATTAGATAAAATAAATTACTATAAAGAATTGGTAGATAAAATGAAATAACATATATTTGTCACTTGTTCTGTTTAAGTTGAAGTCTTTATACATCTTCGGTATAAAGTAAATTAAGGGGGCTGCTTTTTTAAGTAGCCCTTTTTTTTGTTTATTGTATTTTTTTGTATACATTTGGGCATTATTAATCTTTAATAAGACTAAATGGAAAAAGAACCACCTTTATTTTTAAACAAAACCGAAGCCGCCGAACTTTTAAGATGTTCAGTAGGTACAATTAACAATTTAATTAAAGCCGAACAATTAACGCCTTATAGGTTTAACCGGCTAATTATTTTTGATAGGCAAGAAATAATCGATGCCGTAATGAAAAAAGACCTGAAAAACTAATTTAAAACAAAACAGAATGAAAACACAAAAACACGATTTAAAGCAAGAAATTAAACACCTTGAAAGTCAATTAAGATTTGCAGTTATTAACTTAGATGCTTTTACGCAACTATCTATAAATAAAAGATTAGATGTAGCAAAGTCAACTTTAATAAATATTCAGTAATGAAAAATAACTATTCAAAAGAAACCGCAAAGACTAAATTTGACGAATATACATATAGGATAGAAGCCTTGTGTAATAGAATTGAAGAACTTAAAGCACAAATAGAAGTATCACAAATATTTAAACAAGAAACAAAATGGAATTAAAAAATTTATCAAAACCCCTAGCGATAGAAGATATTGACTTTAGGGTGCAATCAATTAACAAAGGTGGGTACGCTACAATCTTAGCATACAAAGATGCAAGGGTTGACATCAAAAGACTAAATGAAGTTTGTGGTGTTCTAGGTTGGAAGCGTGAACATACCAGAGATAATAAAAATTGTATTGTTTCACTTTGGGACAATGAAAATAAACAATGGGTATCAAAAGAAGATACCGGCACCGAAAGTATGGCCGATAGTCAAAAAGGTTTGGCATCTGATAGTTTTAAACGCGCATGCTTTAATTTAGGTATTGGCATTGAATTATATGACTACCCGGTAATTCAAATAAAACTAGAGCAAAACGAATTTAAAATTGAGAGTCAAAGGGTTAAACAAACTTGGGACTTAAAACTTAAAGATTGGAAATGGCATAGTGAATTTGATGGCCATAAATTAAAGGGTATTGCTTGCAAAGATCATAAAGGAAAACTAAGGTTTAAGTGGGGTGATTTCACCGCAAAAAAATAAATATTAATCAATAAATATATATAAACAATGAGTGCAATTATTAATGCTAGTATAAGGGTAGATAAACTACCAAAGGAAAAATTCGTAAAAGGCCGCGATGGTGCCGTATTTTATAATTTTAGTATCGTTTTACAAGACGAAACAAGATATGGAAATAATGTCGCGATTGTAGATAGCCAGAGTAAAGAACAACGTGAAGCCAAAATGCAAAAAACATATTTGGGTAATGGTAAAGTCGTTTGGGTATCTGATGGTAAAATAGAAGTTGCCGAGCGTGAAGAAAAACCATCTTTTGAAAGTGCAATACCAAAATTAAAAGATGAAGACAATGGCTTGCCATTTTAATTAATAATAACTTTTAAAGGGTGTAGGTTTTTAACTTGCACCTTTTTTTTATACATTTAACGAATGACAGAAAAACAAACAGAAGAAAACATGCTAATGGAATTTATCGCAGATACTTGTTTCATTGACATTGAAAAAAAAATAGACTACCCACCTACGGCAATAAGCTATGGTGAAAAAGTAATACATTCTGATAAAGGTGATACAATAGTACCAATCGGAATTTGCACGTATGGCAATATCAGTACAATTACCGCGCCCCCAAAAACCCGTAAAAGCTTCTTTTGCAGCCTTTTAGCAAGCGCGTATTTAAGCGGTTCAAATATTTATGGTGGCCAGATAAAAGGGCATAGGGGTAATGGAAGTTTAATTCATATTGATACCGAGCAATCAAATTATCATGCAAGCCGGGTTTTCCAAAGGCCTTTACAAATGGACTCAAAAATTCCAAAAGACAAATACAATACTTTTGCATTGCGTACAATTAGCTATGTTGATAGATTAAAATTTCTTGAATACTATTTAAGGGAAAACATAAAAGAACCATCATTGGTCATCTTAGATGGTGTGGCCGATATGTGTAATGATGTTAACGATATAAAATCTTGCAATAGTTTAGTAAGTGCCTTAATGCGAATTTCACAACAAAATAATTGTCATATCATAAATGTAATTCACCAAAACTTTGGAAGCGCAAAACTTGGAACCGGCCACCTAGGTTCGGCACTTGAAAAAAAAAGTGAAACTACAATACTTTTAGAAGAAAATAATGTGAACAAAGGTTACACATCAGTTAAATGTGGTCGAAGTCGTGGGTATGCTTTTGACACATTCAGCTTTGAAGTAAATGAAAAAGGTTTGCCCACAATAGTTAATAATTTATATGACCCATTAAAATGATATGATACAAGAAACAATGAAGCTTATTGCAAAAAAACATAAAGACTGGGTGCAAATCTGTATGTCTTTTGGTTGCAAAAAAGAATTAGCCGAAGATCTAACACAAGAAATGTATATTAAAATAATGCTTTTAATAGAAAAAAAAGGCTTAGATATAATGTACAACGAAAAAGAAATAAACTACTATTATATTTTCAAAACGCTAAGAACATTGTTTTATGATTATAATCGAAAGGGTAAAAACATAAATCTGGTATCAATAGAAAACGTACAATTATCTATCAATGATGTAAACTACCAAGAACCTTATGATAAAGTACAAAAAGAATTATCACAAATGTTTTGGTATGACCGTAAAGTATTTGAAATAATAAATTCAGGTGATGAAAGTATCGCCGAATTTTCAAGAAAAAGTAAAATACAATACTATTCTTTATATAACACATATCAAAAGGTAAAGAAAAAACTAAAAAAATTATTATGATAGAGTATAATTTCCCTAAGTCATTTTGGAAAATAGCCGAAGAAATTGGTAATGCTAGGGCTATTCTTAATAAAGAAAAATATAAAAAGAAAACACACAATAGGGGTGTAAAGCAAAAACATGTCGATACAATTGGAGTGCTTGGCGAATTAATAGCATTAGACTATTTAACCAATAATGACATAGAATTTGAAATGGTTGACTTAGTTTCAAAAACACCAACACATGATGCTGATTTAAAAACAAGCAAAAGCAGAATTGATATAAAAACAACCGAACATTTTAACGGCGCACATATATTAGTAAATGAATTATCACATACAAAAGGTAAAACTAAAGTAGATTGTTATTGGTTTATTTATATAATAGATAAAATCACCGCCGAATTTTACACTTGCAGTTATGATGAAATAAGTGAATGGGGTTGCAAAATGTTTGGATATACAAAAGCATATTATAATAAACGCGAAAATTTAAAAACATGAAACTAGGCAATATGATACATTACATTACAAAGTATACCGGAATTAAATATTTAGTTAACCGATACAATGAACATTGGGGTACTAAATGTAATTGCAATAAAAGAAGAAAAAAGTTAAACAAAATAAAAATTCAAAGATGGTAAAATTTAGTAAAGAAGATTTTGAAATTTGGAGTGATTTCAGGTCAAACCCAAAAACAACTTTAAGCACAATAGAATATGAATTAATATGTAAGCTTCATAGTGAATACTATAAGCATCGCTTTTATAAACCATGTACATGTTCACCAAAGACAATTAAAGGTTGGATAAAAGACTTAAATATAATCTGGGACAATGGAAATTAAAACAATAAATGATTGGGAAAAAGCGGTTGTGTTTCTTCTTAACCTTGATGGTTGGGACTTACAACATTGCGGCACCGGAAATAAAACTTATGATGCTATCGGAAAAACCCCAAAGGGTAAAGATTGTGTTATTGAAATGAAATTTAGAAAAAAATACTATGAAGACAAAATGCTTGAAAGTGATAAATATGAAACACTTATGGCATTAGATAAAGACATAGTAAAGATTTTCTTTGTCAACGATCCTAAAGGCAATTTTATGTATTGGCTTGATACTTTAGAAATGCCCAAGCCGGTCAAAAAGTATTGCCCAGATACAAGCGTATACACAAAAAAAAGATTACACAAAGATGTATACTTGCTTAAAGAAAACCAAGCGGTTAGAATAAATATAAATATTTCACCTGATTAGGTTGTTAATAGTTTTGTAAATAACTATGATTTATGTATATTGCTTTTATATTAATCAAAAAAACAAATGGAAGTAAACGAAACGGCTTGGGAAAAACTGAAAAAACAAATTGAATATCATACTACCCAAGATAGTGAAATAACCGATGTTCAAATTAATTACCAAATAAAACCCGGTAAAAAGAATTATTTAAAACTTAATATAACAATAGACAAATGGGACACGATAACAGAATAAAAGAATTGGAAGAAAAAATTGTAAGGCTTGAAGAAGAATTGCAACATGCAAGAACACATACTTATGTAGGTGAAACAGAAACACTATATTGTAATGATGGTGAATTATATATATATTATGATAATGACGAAAAAACCCTTGTGATGGACATTGACCAACTTTACAAGGACTTACCATCAATTATAAGAATGGTAACCAAAGAACAAAAGAAGATGCAAGAAATGCACCTTGAAATGATTAAAGAAGCTTTATCATGATTTTATTAATAGATGCCGATAGTTTAATTTTTGCAAGTTGCTATCGTAAAAGGGAAAACCCAGATGATGACCTTTACTATAAAGACATAGAAGATGCAAGAAATAAATTCGACCAATCCTATATGAAAATAATTAATGACCTTGAAGACCAAATGCCAATCGACAAGGTTTTGACCTTTAGTGGTTCAAAGGGGAATTTCCGTAAACTTATAACACCAACATATAAGGCCAATAGAAAAAAACAAGAATTGCCACCACTATTAAATGAAATGCACCAGTATGTTAAAGATTACTATGATAGTATATGGGGGTATGGTATTGAAACTGATGATATTGTTGCTAGGTACTGGAAAGAAATTTCTGATGACATAGGCCGCAATGAAGTTATGATTTGCTCAATTGATAAAGACTACCGACAATTTCCGGCTTTGATTTATAATTATTATTACTCAAAAAAAGAAATACTTGATATTTCCGAAGATGAAGCAATGTATAATTTTTACGAACAAATGATAATTGGGGACACCGCCGATAATGTAAATATGTTTCGTGGGCGTGGCCGCGTATTTGCAAAGAAATATTTAAAAGATTGCGACACAAAATACCAATACACAAAAAAGATGTACGAATTATTTAAACAAAAATACAAAGGCAAGGCAAGGCAAAAATACGCTGAGTGCTATCACCTATTAAAATTAAGAACAAAATGAAAGATAAAATCGTTGAAGACCTGAAACGCGAATTTGATTTAAGAAGCTGCGTGGGCATAGACAAATATAAAACAACACTACAAGACAATAACAAAGACGATTTCTTGCAGCACCTTAAAGAAGAACTTATGGACGCCGCACTTTATATTCAAAAGCTACAAAGCAATGGAAAAAAACTTTAAACTATTAAAAACACCTGAAGAAGCATATAACCTTTTACTTGAAATAACATCAATAGATATATACAAAAAAACTAGGGTGCGCTTAATTGTTGAACATCGCGCATTCTTTTGTTATATACTAAGAACCAAATTTAAAATGACTTATGAGGGTATCGCAAAACACCTATCAAAATATTCGGAAATAAAATCATATAATCACGCAACCGCAATTAATGCTTGCAACCAATTTATTGTATACAAAAAAAGTGAAATTGAATACTATGATATTTTAGAGAGTCATTTTAATGTATCATCTAAATTTGAATATAGCCAATTATCAAAATTATTAGGCATACAAAAAAGTTTTATTGAATTAGAAAAAAAACATATTGAAGCATTAAACACAATAAAAGAACATAAAATAATAAGATTTGATGGGTATACAAAAAATGAACTTGAATACCGAAAACTAAATGAAGAAGAAAAACAAAAATACGATGAACGCGCCGAAATGGTTTTAAAAAGTTTTAATTGGAAAAAACCACAAAACGAATTTGAAATAATAACATGCGCATCATAAAATGAAGTTACTAGAATTATTTGCCGGGTCAAGAAGTATTGGTAAAGAAGCCGAGCAACAAGGCTATGAAGTTTTTTCAATAGACATAAACAACTTTAAAAATATTGACCTAGTAATTGATATTCTAAAATTAAAAAAAGATATGATACCATTTACACCTGATGTGATTTGGGCTTCACCGCCTTGCACATATTTTTCGGTGGCATCAATTGGGGTACATTGGTTCGAAGATCATAAACCCAAAACAAAAGAAGCATTGCTTGGAATGGAAATACTAAACAAAACTTTAAGCATATTTAAGTGGTACCCAAACGCAATATATTTTATGGAAAACCCAAGGGGTAAAATGCGTAAAAAAGTAAGTGGCATAGATAGAACAACAATAACATATTGTAGCTATGCAACTGATGAAACAGAAGTTGTAACAATGAAACCAACAGACATTTGGTCAAATCATATATACGATATGTTTAACCCTAATGGGTGGGTGCCAAGGCCAATGTGTTTTAATGGAAATAAGAAGTGCAATCACGAAGAAGCACCTAGAGGGTCAATAACTGGAGTACAAGGCTTAAAAGGCAACTATGAGCGTAGCAAGATACCAAAAGAACTTTGTAAGGAAATAATAAAAAGCACAATATGATTAAACCAGAATGGCAATTTATGCAAAACACTATGAGCAAGAAAAAACTAATACAAAAGTTACAACAACTATTTGACAAATTACCTAAAGGTGAAGAACGCAAAGCATTAAGAAAAAGACTTCTTAATTTGAAGCTGAATAAAAACTAAAAGTAATTACGTTATATAATTGAATAAACAAATTTATTTCAAATGGAAGATAAAAGAAAAAATAATGGGGGCAAAAGAGAGGGTGCCGGCAGACCAAAAAAAGCAGACGAACAAAAGCTTATTGAAAAACTAGATAATTTAATTGACAATGAAGAAGTCATTAGAAAACTAGGTGAGCAAATATTTAATGGTGATGGCCGGGCTATGTCTTTATATTTTGGTTACAGATATGGCAAGCCAAAAGAGAGCGTAGACATTTCATCTACTGATGGTTTTAATATTAATTTTAAAGATATTATCAAATTTAAGTGATAGAAGTTGACCCAAAGTATGAACCTATCCAAACATCAGATGCAAGGTATTATATTGTAACTGGTGGGCGTGGGTCTGGTAAATCGTATTCTATAAACCTATTATTGTTATTGCTAACTTATGAAGCCGGGCATACAATCCTATTCACAAGGTTCACTTTGACTTCGGCGCACATATCAATCATACCTGAATTTTTAGACAAAATTGACACGCTTAAACTGCAAGATCATTTCTACGTCACCAAAGATGAAATAAGAAATAAGCTATCAGGTAGCAAGATTATATTTCGTGGTATAAGGACTTCAAGCGGTGACCAGAGCGCGAATTTAAAAAGTTTAACAAATGTAAGTACTTGGGTAATGGAAGAAGCCGAAGAACTTAATGATGAAAACATCTTCGACAAAATCGATTTAAGTGTAAGGAACTTAAAACAAAAGAATAGGATAATACTTATTTTAAACCCAGTCACAAAAGAACATTGGATATATGACCGCTTTTTTCAAAGCAAGGGTGTAATGGGTGGCCTAAACGAAACAAAAGGAAATACCACCTATATACATACAACATACCTTGACAATCTTGAAAACCTATCGCAAAGCTATTTAGACCAAATTGAAAACATAAAGAAACGTAGGCCGGACAAATACAAACATCAAATGCTTGGGGGTTGGCTTGCAAAAGCCGAGGGGGTCATATTTGAAAACTGGTCAATAGGTGAATTTAAAAAAGTTGGTGTATCTGTTTGGGGTCAAGATTATGGTTTTGCAAATGACGAAAATACACTTGTTGAAACGAACATAGACACAACAAACAAAATAATCTATTTAAAAGAATGCTTTTACCTTAAAGGCCTAACTACTTCACAAATTGCCGAACTTAACCTTAAACACGCTAATGATGGCCTTGTGGTTGGTGATAGTGCCGAACCCAGACTTTTGCACGAACTTAAAGCCAAAGGGTGCAATATGGTAAAATCAATTAAAGGCCAAGGGTCAATAACCTATGGTATCGCATTATTACAAGACTATGATTTAATCATTGAAGAAAATAGCATAAACTTAATTAAGGAACTTAACAACTATTCTTGGTTGGAAAAAAAGTCAAAAACCCCACAAGATCTTCACAATCATTTGCTTGATGCGGTACGTTATAGTATATCATACCAACTACAAAACCCGAACAAAGGCAAGTACTATATTTCATAATTATACCTTATTGTTGTTTGTTAAGTTTAATTTACTTATATTGCGGTATATTAATTTAAAACAAACAGACATGCACGACCTTTTAAACTACATTAGTTGGGACTCACTATGTGATGATTTTGGCCTAAAGACTGGCGATATATCAATGACCCAAGAAATTACATTAAATCAAATTTTAAACCAATTTATAGAACAAAATGAAAAACACTAAATTCAATGCCAAGCAGATGGCCAAAGAAATAAACCAAGAAATACAAGACGTATTCACTTACTTAGACATTTTAAAAGATAGTGGCGTTACTAATATGTTTGGTGCAACACCTTACTTAGTTGACCAATTTGACTTAGACAAAAGAACGGCGGCCAATTATTTAATCTTGTATTTTCAAGCAAACAAAACAAACTAGGTTATGGAAGTATCAAATTGTTGTGGTTCCGAACCAAGTTATTTAAGTGATGAAATATGTGGTGAGTGTTTAGAACACGCTTGCTTTAACGAAATAGAAGAATAAGATGAAAAAATTAATAAACAAGTACCTTGTAAAAAAAAGCATTAGGCCTTATAAGTTAGTACCTTTAAGCACCGGTGTTATTGTTGAACATTACCGAAATGGTAAATTAAAAACCGAATATTATGGATTGGTATAGCCCACCTGAATACAAAGATTATGAATGTAGTGAATGCGGTGAAGAAATAGATAGCCCCGGCGTATGCTCTGGCGCATGTCATGAAGCAAGTATGATTTAGTTAAGTAAGTTAGTTTTGATTAAAAGGTGCATCAGAAATGGTGTGCCTTTTTTTATTATATTTACTTAGTATAAAAAACTAATTAAAATACGTTATATAAATATGAAGTTAAGTGTTAAGATACCAAGTGGTTTAAATGAAATCACTTTAAGGCAATACAAAGAATTTTTAAAAATTCAAGAAAATGCTGATAACGAAAAACATCTACAAGCAAAGATCATTGAAATCTTTTGCCAGATGGAACTTAAAGATGTAATGCTTTTAAAGGCATCAGATTGTGAAATAATAGTTGAAAAAATAACTAAGGTATTTGACCAAAAACCTGAATTGGTAACTAACTTTAAATTAGGTAAAACTGAATATGGTTTCATACCGCAACTAGATGAAATTAGTTTAGGCGAATATATAGACCTTGATACTTATATAGGTGATTGGGACAATATGGAAAAAGCAATGAATGTTTTATATAGGCCAGTAGTTTTGAGGGTGAAAGACAAATACACAATTAATGAATACAAAATTGGAAGTGATGATTTGCTATTGGATATGCCAATGAGTGCGGTTTTATCTTCAATTTTTTTTTTGTGGAATTTAGGGCTAGACTTGTCGAAAGCTATGATGAATTATTTGGACAAAAAGGAACACCAAGCCTTGATGCACAATCTAACTTCAATGCAAAATATGGGTGGTACCAATCAATTTTTGGACTCGCTCAGGGGGACATTAGACGATTTGAAGATATCACTAAACTAAACGTACATAAATGTTTTATGATGCTATCCTTTATGAAAGAAAAAGCTGAATTAGAATCAAAAAGAATTAAAAAGAATTTCAAATGAGCCAACAAGGTATAAGAGGGTATTATCAATTAACCCAAGTAATCAGGGAGCAATTATTTTCAAGCCCACATGTTAACACTGTTTCAATAGGTGACATTAGCAAAGTGAACTTAAACAAACAAGACATTTTTCCTTTGGCGCATATAATTGTAAATAGCGTTACCGTTGACGAACAAGTGCTTAATTTTAACATAAGCATTTTAGCATGTGACATTGTAGACCAAACCAAAGATGTAACCACCAATAGGTTTACCGGTATGGACAATGAGCAAGACATTTTAAATACGCAGCTATCTGTTTTAAACTTACTTACCCAAAGATTAAGAATGGGTCAATTGCATCAAGACATGTACCAATTAGATGGTAGCCCATCTTTAACCCCATTTCACGATAGATTTGAAAATGAACTTGCCGGTTGGTCTGCGACTATGAATATTAAAATTTACAATGATATATATATTTGCTAATGAAACTTATCAATTTAGAACAAGCTATAAGGGGTCTTGCTGATGATATTGTTGACCAAGCCAAAAAGAATTTGGTTGACAAAAGAAAAAGCAATGGTGATCTTTACAATACTTTACATGCTGAAATAGAACAAAAGACCAATGAATTTGTGGTTAAGTTTTACATGCAAGACTATGGAATTTTTGTGGATAAAGGGGTTAAGGGTAAAACATCTACATACCCAGAAACAAAAGCTTCATTATCGCAATTTCAATATGGAAGTGGCAACTATCCAAAGGGTGGTTTAACTGAGGGCATCGAAAGTTGGTTAAATAAAAAAAGGTTTCAATGGCGAACACCTGATGGCAAATTTATGTCTTATGAAAGTATGAGCCTTATAATTGCAAGAAGCATATATCACAAAGGTATAAAGGCAACCGAATTTTTTTCTAAGCCATTTGATAGGGTTTTAAAAGAAGTACCCCAAGAATTAATTGATGCCTTTACATTAGACATAGAATACGCATTAATAAACTTTAAAAAATAAAGTATGAATTGGAAATTAGGCATAGCGTTTCATTACCCACATAACAGATTTATGTTGGGTTGGGAGTACATCGCAAAAGACGAAAGGTATACATACACAACAATAAGGCTATATTTATTTATAGCGACTTTAACACTAGATTTTTAAGATGGCAAATATCGCATTAAGAAACCCACAATTTAAAAGCGTAACATTAGGTGTAAATGAAAATTCAGCTTCATGTAGAATAAAAATAAATAATAATACTAGATACCTTTTAACTAAAAATAGACCAAATACTGGGGGTTTTGTGGCCGGTATTATTACATTGAATTTTGACATAGCAGAATTAGCAAGGGACTATTTGGAAATAGAATACCAAACAAATTATGTACCCCAAACTATTGACATAGAAACCGACATTACAACTTACACTTTACAAGATGCCCAAGGAACCATTGTACAAACATTGGCAACTATTGAAGATGTAGGTTTTGAAGCCTATGGCACTTTTTTAGAAAATGTAAACCCGATTGTACCATTTCGATCGTTACCAACATATTTAATACCAGAGCAAAACCCAAGGCCATTATTGACACCAACATTTGAAATATTGGTACCTGAAAATGAAAGTGGCCGATTACCAAGTATTAATTCAAGTGGGGTATATGTTACTAATTATACATCAAGTGATACAAGTGTGACAAATTCTGATGGGGTTGTTTTTACAATAAAGCGCGCTAGTTGTTCAAAGTACGGTGATGGTTTAAAAATTATTTATATAAACAAATATGGCGCACAACAAGACTTGTGGTTTTTCTTAAAAAATTCAAAACAAATAGCAAGAACAAATGAGGGCTATAAATCAAATATAATATCATACCCATCAAATAGCGGTGCAACCTACAATAAAAAAGATGCTGCAAATAAAGTTTTTAATACACAAGCAAAACAAAGCCATTCTTTAAGTAGTGGATATTACCCCGAAGCTTCAAATCAATTATTCGAAGAACTTCTATTAAGTGAGTACGTTTGGCTAGAAGTGTTTTATAATGGTTTACAACAGATTGTACCGGTTAAGGTTAAAGATTCATCAGTAGCTTTTAAAACACAACTTAACGATAGGCTAATACAATACACTATGGAATTTGAAGAAGCCTTTGACTACATAAACAACATTAGATAATGCGTATACTACAATTATATATAGGTGGCCAAAGGGTAGATTTGTTCAAAGATGAAAGTGTATCACTTACACAAACAATCCAAAACGTAAAAGATATAGCAAAGGTATTTACAGAATTTACACAAACTTTTTCGGTACCGGCTAG
>Ga0066605_10000409_pt1 | contig 28738 bp, 27 predicted proteins | sample SaaInlLV_DNA_10m_FD_60385 | JGI IMG/M metagenome (GOLD analysis project Ga0066605, IMG submission 60385) | Marine microbial communities from expanding oxygen minimum zones in the Saanich Inlet - SI075_LV_DNA_10m | ecosystem: Environmental > Aquatic > Marine > Unclassified | place: British... | reverse complement strand
AATGATGTCGGTAATGATGGCCGGCAATGCTCTGCGCGCTGGTCAGTCAAAGGCTGTTGTTGCCGGTGGTATGGAAAGCATGAGCCGCGCCCCTTACCTAATCCCCCAGGGTCGTCAGGGCTATCGCTTTGGCAGTGCCGAAATGCTCGACCATATGCAGTATGACGGCCTGCAGGACGCCTACCAGGCTGTTGCCATGGGTAACTTTGCCGAGAGCTGTGCCAACAAATATAACTTTAGCCGCGAAGACCAGGACGCCTATGCCATAGAGTCATTGCGCCGGGCTAATGCGGCCATAGATCAGGGGCTGTTTGACAATGAAATTGCTCCGGTAACCATAGCATCCCGCAAGGGTGAAACTATTGTCAGTGTCGATGAGCAACCTGGCAATGCCCGTCCAGACAAGATTCCCCAGTTGCGTCCCGCCTTTGCCAAAGACGGCACAGTGACTGCAGCCAATGCCAGCTCTATCTCCGATGGTGCAGCAGCGCTGACCCTGATGATGGCAGACGAAGCCAAAGCTCAGGGCCTCAAGCCGATTGCGTTGATTCATGGCTACGACCAGACTGCCCAGGAGCCGGAGTGGTTTACCACTGCACCTGTGAGTGCGATCAATAAGACATTGGCCAGAGTGGGTTGGTCCGTGGATGATGTTGATCTGTGGGAAGTGAATGAAGCTTTTGCGGTGGTCGCTATGGCAGCGTTAAAAGAGATTGGTATGCCCCACGACAAACTTAATGTGAATGGTGGTGCCTGTGCCCTGGGTCATCCCATAGGTGCCAGCGGCGCAAGGATTATTGTTACCCTGATCCATGCTCTGCAACAGCGCGGTGGCAAAAAAGGCGTTGCTAGCCTGTGTATTGGTGGCGGTGAGGCCACAGCCATGGCTATTGAGCTGGTTTAACCAGCAGCCCGCCGAGGCAATAAAAAAGCCCTGTTCAGAACAGGGCTTTTTTATATTTAGCGGCTTATCGTCTTATTAGTCGATATATTCGAATACCTTGACCACTTTGCGCACACCGCTGCTGGCACTGGCGATATCGGAAGCCAGGTCACCGCTGGCCCGGTCAATCGTGCCCATCAGATAGACCACACTGTCTTCAGTGATCACATCAATCTTCAAGGCCTTGACCTGCTCTTCAAAAGCCAGCTTGGCTTTAATTTTGGCGGTGAGCATAGAATCATTGGCACGAGAGACCAGAGAGGTCTTGCCGCGCACTTGCAACTCATTATGAACCTGGCGAACGCCGGTAAAGTCCCTTGCGGTATCACCAGCCAGTACTTTCATTTCTTTGCTCGGCACTTCCCCAGTCAGCAGAACCACTGCCTTGGCGACACTGACATTTACGTGTGAAGCATCGAGATCTGGATGGGCCTTTTTGATATTAACCCCAATAAAGGTCGCCATTTTTCTATCATTGTAATAAGTGCCAGCACTGGTGTCGGCTGGATCTGTTTTTATGGGCTCGCTGGTGACACTATCTACCACTGTTGTGCAGCCTGTAAGCAATAAAATCCCTGTTAAAACCAAAATTACCTGTCGCATTTATTCTCCTCCAAAAATTCTGTGGTCGACCAGTGCACAGAGGCACTGGGTAATTTGAAACTGTGCTGCGCCAGTCAGTTGCCCAGAAAACTCTGCGGTACCGATTTCGATATCATTGTAGCCCACTGTGGCAGATAGTAAATCGTCGTTGTTAGCAGAGAGTAAAATAACGCTCATGCCCTTATCAATGGCTGCCTCAACTGTGCTGATCAGCGCCAGGCTGTTATCTCCAGCGCTGATTATCAAGACAATATCGCCGCTCTGAGCCTGGGTCTGCAAGCAATGGGCATAGCGTTCAGCGCCAAAGCTATTGTCCACCAGCCGATTAATATTAAGCGCCGGAAAACCCGGGCGCTCTATTTCAAAGCCCTGGGTCAAATAATCGGTAAATAGCTGCGCTAACAGTACAGCTGATTTGTCCCCACAGCTAAAAACACTGTTGCCTGCCAGCAATGCAGCACTTATTTTTTCTGCTGCTGCGGCCATGGGCTCAGCAAAACGATCGCCCACCACCATGGTGGTTTCGATAAGTTGCTGAAAATGGTTAAAAATCTTTTGGTCCATAATGGCTCTGTCTACTTCTGATGGGACGCTAGGTTAAAATATTTTGCAGCCAGTTGATAGCAAAGTTACCGGGCTGACGGCTGTCAGGACTTATAGCTACAGCATCAAACCTGGCCTGGGCATTTCCCCCCTGAGCTGACTGCTGCAAAAAAGCCAGAGCAGCGGCATTGAGTCGCCGGCATTTGCTCGAGCTGATGGATTCCTCCGCACTGCCGTAGCGGCTGGAACGGCGGAACCTCACTTCGACAAAAACAACACAGGATTTATCCTGCATTATCAAATCAATTTCCCCTCGCTTGGTGCGAAAATTCCGTTTTAGCAGCCTCAGCCCCCTATCTTGCAGATACTGGCAGGCCAACTCTTCCGCCTCTGGCCCGGTTAATACCGGACTATTGCTAATGTCTTTAGCTCTGTCCCTGAACTGTACCATTCCCTGCCTCTAGGGTTGAATTGCGATCACCTTGCCGCGCTGAAAAGTCGCCCATTTTTGCTGCCGTTCAATAACCCCATTGGACAGGCTGAGCAGACCGGTCGCGCCAAACAGCGGCAGAGCAGTCTCAGACTCAAGGGCCTTGAGATTTCTGTGTAATAAAAAAGCATCGTAGCCAACCGCATACAGATGTCTGTAGGCAGTGTGCAGTCTCTGGTCTGGCTGTAGAGGTTTGGCCAACTGTCCCGGCAACGTCCAGGGCATGGCACTAAATTCGACACTGGACAGGTCTCTGTCCAGACTTGCTTGCGCAGTGCCATTATAAATATGCGATGTGGCCACTACAGGCACATCCGAAGCATAGAGAAAATCTAGGGCCGGTTTAATCTGTCGCGCCACCATTGGATAGCCCAGCACTACCACCAGATCAATATCCTGTCGCCGACGAGCGCTGGTTTGAATACGGCTGTTAATAAAGCGTTTAAGCTGGCGACCGCGCTCTTCACTGAGATCAATTTGCAGTGGCGGTTTGAGCAGCGGGGTAAAATCTCTGGTCGCCGAGGGATAGATCACCTGACTTAATACAGTCCCGCCCTTATTGTTCCAGTACTGATTAAAAAACACTGCGGCCCTGTTGCCCCAGCCATTATCCGGCGCCACGATCAGCACATTGCGCTGGCCTTTTTGCCAGGCGCGGTCGGCGATCTGGCTGACCTCATCCAATGGTGACAGGCCAAACTGATAGAGATTTTTTGGCGGTAGCAGGTTGTTATTATCAATGCGGTTGAGACTGATGGTAGGCACTGGCAGAGCCTCAAGTGGCAGCAGATCCTCCACCTCAGAGCGACGCATGGGGCCAATAATTAATTCGGCACCGTCCTCTACCGCACTGTTATATACTTGCTCCATAGAGTCGGCACTGCTGTCATAGATGCGAATATCAGGGACTGTTCCTGAGTCAGGTTCGATATTGCTCTGCTGCTGTGCCAGCAGATTGTAGTAGGCACCCATAAAACCATCTAGCAATGTATAACTGGCCATCTCGTATTGACCCTGCAATGGCAGCAGCAGGGCAACCTGCGATGGTGCTTTGTCATATCTGCCAGCGCGGTTCAGTGCTGTGGGCGATAGCTTTGCCGCCGGGTGGGTTCTCCAGCGCTGACGCCAGTCCTTGAGAGCCTGTTGACGAGCACTGTGATCAACCTGATAGAGTCGATTTAACTCAGCCAGTTGCAGCCAGCCGGCCAGCTGGCTATCCCGATGATCGCGACCCTGCTGCAAATAGCTAAAAGGCTGGGCATTGAGCTGGCGCCAAATATGGTCGTGGACTGCCCTGGTATCCCGCTGCCCTCTGCTCATTGCGGCCAGCTGAATATAACCCTGCAGCGACTGCTCAGCATTTCCCAGGGCCAGATCAATCTCAGCCTGCAATCGGATGGCGCGCAGCTGTAATTCAAGATCAAAGTCGGGGCTGATAAAGATAAAGCGCTCCTGCTGGAGATAGGTAGAGGCTTCAAGTGCCCGGCCCATGCTGATATCCAGTTGAGTGCTCAGCAGAATAAATTGAATATACTCAGGATCAGTCAGTTGATCGCTATCAATCATCGCTAGAGTGTCAGCAATTCTCTGGGGATCTCCGGCAAATAGAATAGCCGCCTGTAGCAGCAGTCCGTCAGGTTGCTCTTCGAGTCTGGCCTGTTGCAGCAACCTTTCCCCTTGGGCAAGCGCGGAGCCGTCCGTTGCTTCAAGCTCAATCACCGGTGTCGAGATAGTTTCCATGGTTGTTGTTGGCGCACAGCCACTAATAAAGGCTAAGATGCACAAACTGTAAGCAATCAATGGCAGAATATTTTTATTCATGAATTCTCATCAATCCGGTACGTTATATATAGTAGCCACACCCATAGGCAATCTTGGGGATATGGTACCTCGGGCCATAGCGACACTCAACGCGGTCAGTGTAATCGCCTGCGAGGATACTCGCCACAGCAAAAAGCTGCTCGACCACTTTAGTATAGATAAACCCTGCGTTGCCTATCATGATCATACGGACAAAAAATCCAGTTACAACCTGCTCAAACGGTTGGCTAACGGCGAAGATGTGGCCCTGATTTCGGATGCAGGCACACCGCTGATCTCCGACCCCGGCTACAGGCTGGTTGCCGAAGCCCGCGTCCAGGGTTACAGCGTTATCCCGGTACCTGGCGCCAGTGCGGTGGTTGCCGCACTCAGTGTTGCTGGTCTGCCCACAGATAAATTCAAATTTATCGGCTTTCTGCCAGCCAAGAGCAGTCAGCGCAAGAGCGCTCTGACGGACCTGAAAACAGGGGCCGAGACTATGGTTTGTTATGAGGCACCCCACCGGATTGTGGAGACATTACAGGATATGGTTGAGGTATTTGGTGCCAAGCGGCCTGCTTTTATGGCCCGGGAAATTACCAAAACCTTTGAAACCTATCTCCATGGCAGCCTGGAGAAACTGCTTGCGCAGGTGCAGGCAGACAGCAATCAGCAGCGTGGTGAAATGGTGCTGGTGATTAGTGGGCATATAGGGGAGAGCGATAATGTCTCCGTGGATGCAGAAAAAATTCTCGGCCTGTTAATGAAGGAATTGCCATTGACCAAAGCCGCCTCAGTCACCGCCAAGATAACCGGCGGCGACAAAAAACAGCTCTATCAGTTGGGTCTCTCACTAAAGGATAAAGATTGAGCCTTCAGCCTCTGTTAATAAGAGCCATCAGTCTCCTGTAATAAAAGGCCTTCAGCTTTTCCTAGTGAGACTCCCAGCCTGAATGTCCGCCACAGTCAGCGCCGTCATATTAAAGATACCCCTTGAAGAGACCGACGGGATCACAATATGCGCTGGCTTGCGAAAACCATTGATAAAGGGCCCGATCAGCAGCGCATCAGTCAGTGAACGAATCAGCCCCATGGCAATATTGGCGGCATCCAGGTTGGGCATCACTAGCACATTGGCGCGGCCCTGTAGATTGGCCTGGGAATAAACAGTGTCACGGAGTTTGGGATTCAGGGCACTCAACACATGCATCTCACCATCAATTTGCAACTCGGGATAACTGTCCCGCAGCATATTGCCCGCACTGCGGACTTTTTTCGCCGAGGCAGCATTGGAGGTGCCAAAGTTTGAATGGGACAGCAGCGCGACCTTGGGCTCAACGCCAAAGCGCTTGACTAGATCAATGCTGGCCTCAGCAATCTTGACCAGCTCATTGTCCGTGGGGTCCACATTCATCGCCGTATCGGCCAAAAATAATGGGCCATCAGGCAATAACAAAACAGCGGCAGAGGATACCAGCTGATCTTTATCTTCAGGCCCCAGCAGATGCATAATTTCCCGCAGGTGGAAATCAAAGCGCCCCACCTTACCGCAAATAAGACCGTCGGCCTCATCACGGGCGACCATTACCGCTGCAATAGCAGTGTGGTCGTCGCGCATAATTTTGCGCGCAGCATCCACAGAAACACCATTGCGCCCGACCATTTCATGATAGCAAGCCGCGTATTCTTCATGTTTGTTATTGTCGCTGGGGTCGAATATCTCGACCTGTTTATCCAGATCTATGCGCAGACCAAGGCGATCAATTTTGACTTCCATTCCAGCCCGGCGGCCAATCAAAATTGGCGTAGCAATATTTTCATCCAGCACAGCCTGCACTGCCATCAGAACATCATCATTTTCGCCCTCGGCGTAGACAATGCGAGCTGGTGATTTTTTCGCGACCTCAATAATTGGCTGCATAAACAGCCCGGCCTGATTGATAAACTCATGCAGAGTCTGGCGATAGGCTTCCAGATCTTCAATCGGGCGCGTGGCAACACCACTTGCCATAGCGGCTTTGACCACCGCCATAGGCACATCTTCAATCAGTCTGGGATCAAAGGCTTTGGGGATCAGGTAGTCGCGGCCAAACTTGAGTTGCTCGTCGGCATAGGCTGCAGCCACAACATCCGAGGTCTCTTTGGTGGCCAGATCGGCGATGGCTTTTACCGCAGCCATTTTCATCTCTTCATTGATGGTCGAGGCACCACAGTCCAGGGCGCCGCGGAAAATAAACGGGAAGCACAGAACATTATTAACCTGATTCGGATAGTCCGAGCGGCCGGTCGCCAAAATAGCATCCGGGCGGGCGGCCATGGCGTCCTCTGGCATAATCTCTGGAATAGGGTTGGACATTGCCAGAATAATCGGCTTTTCACCCATTTTCTGCAGTAGTTCGGCGTTTAATACACCAGGCCCGGACAGACCCATAAACAGATCAGCTCCCTCAATAGCATCTGCAATAGTGCGGTCATCGGTCTCTACCGCATAACCTTGCTTCCAGGGATTCATGCCCTCTGTGCGGCCAGCGTAGATAACACCGGTGCGGTCGATCATGCGCACATTTTTCTTTTGCAAGCCCATGCTTACCAGCAGGTCGACACAGGCAATGCTGGCGGCGCCAGCCCCGGAGACCACCAGTTTTACATCTTCAAATTTCTTCTCGACAATTCGCAGACCATTGTAGATCGCGGCTGCAGCAACAATGGCAGTGCCGTGCTGATCATCGTGAAACACTGGAATCTTCATCCGCTCGCGGAGCTTGTTCTCCACCATAAAGCATTCAGGTGCCTTGATATCCTCCAGATTAACGCCGCCAAAGGTGGGCTCAAGGCTGGCAATAATGTCCACCAGCTTGTCGACATCGGTTTCATCAACTTCAATATCGAATACATCAATATTGGCAAACTTTTTAAACAGTACTGCCTTGCCTTCCATCACTGGCTTGCTCGCCAATGGGCCAATATTGCCCAGGCCCAATACCGCAGTGCCATTGGTAATCACCGCCACCAGATTACCCCTGGAGGTGACCGAGGCAACCTCTGTGGCATTCTCAACAATCAACTCACAGGCATGGGCCACACCGGGGGAATAAGCCAGCGACAGATCGCGCTTGTTAGCCAATGGTTTGGTGGGTCTGATTTCAAGTTTGCCGGGCAGTGGGTGAGTGTGATATTTGAGTGCGCTTTCTTTAAAGGAGTCAGTCATAGGATCGATCTTCAGCGTTTTTGATTTTCTCTATTCTAACGCAGGCGAGCGATAAATAGTCAAGCAGAGCATGTTGCCCTTGTAATAGTCGCCGTTTCGTAAAAGAATGGTCAGTGAATTTCTATCTGCTACGATTGCGCAAAAAACTGGACTGCTATGCTGCAAAAAAATAAAGGATTACTGTTGTCCCTGTACTGGATTTGTGCGCTGTTGATAAGTGTCGGCAGTCATGCCGAAAATGAAACCGCCCGCAACCTGTTTGCAGATTACCGCTCAGCCATATTACAGATTCGTATTATTGATCTGTCCTCCGGCAGCAAGAGCGCTATTGGCTCAGGGTTTCCGATTGACTCCAGCGGTTTGATCGCCACCAATTATCATGTCATTGAACTGGCCGCCAGTGAGCCACAGCAGTATCGCATCGAATATCTCACCGACAGTAATCGGACTGGCCTGCTGACATTGGTCGATGTGGATGTGGTCAATGACCTGGCACTGGTTAAAGCGGAGCTAATGGTCGCTGAGCCACTGCAGCTGGCCGCCACTGAGTCAGAGGCTGGTGTGCCTGTCTATGCTCTGGGCAATCCACTGGATCTAGGCCTCACCGTAGTCCCGGGAACTTATAATGGTATTAATAAAAGTAGTTACTACCCAAGGGTGCATTTCACCGGCTCATTAAATTCTGGCATGAGTGGTGGGCCCACATTAAATGAACAGGGTCAGGTTGTAGGTATCAATGTTGCCACTGCAGGCAACCAGGTTAGCTTTCTGGTGCCAGCCGGGCGACTGCAGCAGTTAGCTGCCGACTATAGAACCCGTGGTCGGGCAGTCGACGATATCAGCCAGCATATTGGCCGTCAGCTTATGGCTGATCAGCAACAAAAAATTAGCCGTTTACTGGCGGCTGACTGGCAACCCATTGAACTGGGCGAGGCTCAGGTGCTCGAGGAGCTTCCCCCATTTGTGAAGTGCTGGGGCGGCTCCAATAATGCCAGCACCAAGGCACAGTTTCTCAATGCCGAACGCAGTTGCCGCAGTGAAGATAATATCTATCTCAATGCTGGTTTTGAAACCGGCATATTGGAATATCAGTTCTTTTGGCTGCAGACCGACCAGTTAAACAGCTGGCAGTTCTACAGTATCTACGAGCAACTGTTTGCCGATTTTGCGCCGGGCAACAGAGCTGGCGAAGAGGATGTTACTGAATTTCACTGTGATAATAATTTTGTCACCAGTGCCACAGAGCGCCAAAGTAAAATCGTGTTTTGTACCAGAGCCTACAAAGACTACCCCGGCCTCTATGACAGTTTGTTTTTGCAGGGCAGTGTCGACAGCAGTTCCAAGGCCTTTATCAGCCACTTTACATTGGCTGGCCTGAGCAGAGAGAACAGCCTCGCTTTTGCGCGCAAATTTATGGAGATCTCCCAATGGCCGTAATTGTTGAGATTCTCGGTTGGGGCGGCAAGAGCCGTCGGCAATTTCGTGTTGAGTCTGATTCTGTGCGCATAGGTCGGGGCTACGACAATGATATTGTGCTGGCAGACCCCCATATTTCCCCCGTGCATCTGCACCTTGAGGCGACTGATGGCGGCTGGTTGATTGAGGACCAGCAAAGTCTCAATGGCCTGCAAGTGATTAACCGGGTCGGCGACAGGGAAGGAGTTTTTGGGTCTGGCTCGGAGATTAAGATTGGCCGCACCAGATTGCGCATTGTCTCCACGGAGGAGCAGGTTGAGCCCACCAGATTACTGCATCGTCTGGAGCGGGAGACCAGTAGACTCAACCGGCTGTCAGTGTGGCTGCCTCTGTTTGTTGTGGTCTTTGCTATTGAGCTGGGGGCTATCTATGCCAATACCGCAGTGGAATGGGAATGGAAAAATGCCATCCCCATGCTGCTTGGGGCGCAGCTGTTGATTCTGGTTGTGGCCCTGTTTTGGGCACTGATTGGGCGCATTATTCGCCATGAATCCCATTTGTTAGGACAGTACAGTCTGGTGCTATTGGCCACATTGTTGTTTTCTGGCTCGGGCTGGCTGCTGTCGACGCTGGATTACAATTTCAATAGTCGGTTATTCGGTGAATATATACTGCAGCTGAGCGCATTGGTTATTGCCTTTGTTTTACTCAGTGCCAATCTGGCCCTGGCAACCAACCTGTCTGTTCGTGCCCGGTGGGCCGGCTGTGCCTGTTTTGTGTTGCTGCTGGGTATAGTTGGTCTGGTTGGTGAAATGAATCGCTGGGGCGAGTTTTCCCCATTTCCTAAATATTCTAGTAAACTTGAGCCCCCGACACTGCTGGTGAGAGGTGGACAGTCCACCGATGAGTTCCTGTCGGATATAGACCATCTGTTTACAGCAGCTGAAAATAACAAAAAACAATAATCACAACGGGCGTGCAAGCCCATAGGGGAAGTATCTTGGAAGCATTTGTCGGCCAACTCAACGGTATTATCTGGAGTTCAGCACTTATTTATCTGTGTCTGGGCTCTGGGCTGTATTTTTCTCTGCGCACCAGATTTTTACAGGTGCGTCACTTTCGCCATATGCTAAAACTGATGCGCGCAGGCCGCAGTTCTGAGTCCGGCGTATCTCCGTTTCAGGCCCTGACCATGTCCCTGTCCGGTCGAGTGGGCACGGGCAATATTGCCGGTGTTGCCACGGCCATTGCCATGGGTGGCCCAGGTGCTGTGTTCTGGATGTGGATGGTTGCCTTTCTCGGCGCGTCCACGGCCTATGTAGAAGCGACTCTGGCGCAGATTTATAAAGAGTATGACGACAACGGCGAATACCGCGGTGGCCCGGCCTACTATATTGAAAAAGCCATGGGCCAAAACTGGTATGCCTGGCTGTTTGCCGCAGCTACTATTATTGCTGTGGGCTTTTGCCTGCCGGGCATTCAGGCCAACAGCATTGTGGCCGCTATGGAAAATGCCTGGGCCATTCCGCCATTGGCGACTGCACTATTTATTGCTGTGGGTGTGGCACTAATTATCTTCGGTGGGGTAAAACGTATTGCCCACTTTACCCAGATTGCCGTGCCAGCGATGGCAGCTGGTTATATTGCCATTGCACTGGTGGTTCTGGTGGTCAATATTGATCAGTTCCCCGGAGTGATCAAACTGATTATCAGCAGCGCCTTTGGTATGGAAGCAGGCTTTGGTGCCATTATTGGTATGGCTGTGCAATGGGGTGTTAAGCGCGGCATTTACTCCAATGAAGCTGGGCAGGGCACTGCCCCCCATGCAGCTGCAGCGGCAGAGGTTTCCCATCCCGCCAAGCAGGGTTTGGTGCAAGCGTTCTCCGTGTATGTGGATACCTTGCTGATCTGCACCGCCACCGCCTTTATGATTCTTATGACCGGGCTTTACAATGTGGCTGGCCCCGAGGGCGCTATGCTCTATGAAGGTATTGCCGGTGCCCAAGCAGGACCAGCCTATGTGCAGGCCTCCTTTGACACAGTGTTGCCTGGGTTTGGCAGCGGTATTCTGGCCATTGCCCTGCTGTTCTTCGCCTTTACCACCATTATTGCCTACTACTATGTGGCTGAAACCAATGTTATGTATATCAACCGCAAAGTGCATCGCGCCTGGTTGGTGCTGTTGCTAAAAGCACTGCTGTTGACCTCGGTAATGTATGGTGCTCTGAAAAGTGCAGATGTTGCCTGGGCGCTGGGTGATGTGGGTGTTGGGCTAATGGCCTGGTTAAATATTGTGGCCATTTTGATTATTCAGAAACCGGCGATATTGGCCCTACAGGATTATGAAACCCAGCTTGATCAGGGCGTGGATCCGGTATTTGACCCAGAGAAACTGGGCATTGAAAAAGCTGACTTCTGGGCTAAAAAAATAAGCGACAAATAAGACAGCTCGATTAGGCGGCTGGCCAGCCGCCTAGGTCTTTCCAGCGATTAACGATTTTGCAGAATAGCTCTGCTGTTTTGATCGTGTCATACAAAGCGCTGTGAGCATCGCGATTATTAAACTCAATATCCGCAGCTGCGCAGGCTTTGGCCAGTACAGTTTGACCATAGGCCAGCCCCGCCAGACTTGAGGTATCAAAGCAAGAGAATGGATGGAACGGGCTGCGCTTAATCTGATTGCGGTTGATTGCCGCATTGACAAAGCCCAGATCAAAATGGGCATTGTGGGCGACCATCACTGCTCTGGTACAGCCTGTATCGCTAACTTCTCGGCGAATAGGGCGAAAGACTTCCCGCAGCGCTTCCCCTTCTTCCTCTGGATCCCGCTCCGGGTCATAGAGATCAATGCCAGTAAATTCCAGTGCTGCCTGTTCAACCAGTGCGCCGGGAAAGGGTTCGATATTTTTGCTGTAACTCTCTTTGATTTGCAGATTGCCCTGGGCATCCATCTCCAGAATCACCGCAGCAATTTCCAGCAGGGCATTGGTGTCTGAATTAAAACCACCGGTTTCAACATCCACCACCACCGGCAAAAAACCGCGAAAGCGTTTGGCCATCAACGAGGGTTGCAATAGCTCTTCAGGCATATCCATTAGTCACTCAACTTCCAGTTTAAACTGGTACCGGCACCCAGAGGAATCAGTTGCGATCCATCGTAAGGCACAGACTCGGGCAGCTGCCATGACTGGCGCTGCAATGTGATTTTGCCGCTATTGCGGGGCAGGCCATAAAAGTCCGGGCCGTTAGTGCTGGCAAAGGCTTCCAGTTTATCCAGAGCTCCAGCCTGCTCAAACACCTGGGCATAGAACTCAATGGCGGCATGGTGACTAAAGCAACCGGCACAGCCGCAAGAACTCTCTTTGCGACCCTGAATATGGGGCGCAGAGTCAGTACCCAGAAAGAATTTTTTATTGCCGCTGGTGGCCACCTCAATCAAGGCCTGCTGATGAACATTGCGTTTTAAAATAGGCAGACAGAATAGATGGGGGCGAATCCCGCCCACCAGCATATGGTTGCGATTAAACAGCAAGTGTTGGGGGGTAATGGTGGCAGCAATATTATCACTGGACTCGGCTACAAACTCTGCCGCTTGCCTGGTCGTAATATGCTCGAAAATAATTTTAAGTCGCGGGAACTGCTCGGCCAGACCGCGCAGGTGGCGCTCAATAAACTCCGCCTCCCGATCAAAGATATCAATCTCATTGGCGGTCACCTCACCGTGGAGCTGCAATACCATGCCCACTTCTTGCATCACTTCCAGCACCCCACTGATGTTGGCTAGGTCGGTCACCCCGGAATCAGAATTGGTAGTAGCACCAGCTGGGTAGTATTTGCAGCCTTGCACAAAGCCGCAGTCTTTGGCCGCGCGAATTTCCTCCGGGTCGGTATTGTCCGTCAGATAGAGAACCATCAGTGGCTCCCAGTTAGAACCCTCCGGGCGCTGGGCCAGAATACGCTCTCTGTAGGCCGCGACTCCCGCCACAGTAGTGGCAGGTGGCGTTAGGTTGGGCATAATAATGCCGCGGCCAAAGCCCCGTGCTGCTGCCGGGACAGTGGTTTCCAGAGCTCGTCCATCGCGCAGATGCAGGTGCCAATCGTCCGGTTGGATAATGCTGATTTGATCCATGAAAAAGAGTCCGTGGTTATAGGGTGAATGCTACCGGAAACAGTGGCTTCATACGAGCACTTGTGAAAAACTAACTCCATGAATATCACTGTTTTAACCAATAGAGACCTGGCCAGCCATATTGCCCTTAGCCGTCTAATCGACTTGCTAGGCGCACACAGGCTATCGATCTTTATCTCTGAAAAAGTCGGTCGGGACCACAGCCTGCCAGAGCCATTGATGGCCCTGGCAGCTTTTGAAAAAAAGATTATTGCCGACAGCCCCCATAGCTTTGACGACCTTGCCAGCAAGGCTAATTGCAAACTGCAGGATTTCGGGGATATAGACGGTAAGGTCAATGGCCCAGAGGGTGTTGCACGCATTCAAGCTACACAACCAGATGTGATTCTCTCGATTCGCTTCGGCCTGATTATCCGTGAGCCGATTATTGAGATACCCAGATACGGGGTGATTAATTTGCACTCCGGGGTATTGCCAGACTACAGAGGCGTGATGGCAAGCTTTAGGGCCATGGTCAATAGTGATGCTGAGATCGGCTCCACCATGCATTTTATCCAGGACAGTGGTGTAGATACCGGTGATATTCTCTCCATTGTCAGAATCCCGCTAAATACCCTACACTCCTACTTGCTCAATGTGCTTAACCTCTACACCGCAGGCTGCGATCAGCTGGCCAGTGCGGTCCGGCAACTGGAATCTGGTGCTGCACTCCAGTCCCAGCCTCAGAATGGTGAGCCTGATTACCATACATTCCCCACAGATCATGAACTGGCCGCATTTTTTGCAATGGGCCATCAATTATTTGACCAGGCAGAAACAGATCTGATCAGAGAGCTACAGGGTTAATCGGCACACAAAGTCGTCAAATTAGGGTAGAATGCGGCCCGATTTCCCAAGCATAGGATTAAGTAACGTGTCATCGGTCAATAAAGTCGTTCTCGCCTACTCAGGCGGCCTAGATACCTCAGTCATCGTCAAATGGCTGCAGGAAGAATATAACTGCGAAGTGGTTACCTTCACAGCTGATATTGGTCAGGGTGAAGAAGTAGAACCCGCCCGCGCCAAAGCGGAAGCACTGGGTGTTAAGGAAATTTATATCGACGACCTGAGGGAAGAGTACGCCCGCGACTATGTATTCCCCATGTTTCGCGCCAACACTATTTATGAAGGCGAGTACCTGCTGGGTACTTCCATTGCCCGCCCATTAATCGCCAAGCGTCTTATAGAGATCGCTAACGAAACCGGCGCCGATGCAATCTCCCATGGGGCTACCGGCAAAGGTAATGACCAGGTGCGTTTTGAGCTGGGTGCTTACGCCTTAAAGCCAGGCATCAAAGTGATTGCCCCCTGGCGCGAATGGGACCTGAACTCCCGAGATAAGTTGATGGACTACTGTGCCGAGCACAAGATTCCCGTCGAAATGAAGCGCGGCAAAAAGTCCCCATTCTCCATGGACGCCAATCTGCTGCATATCTCCTACGAAGGCGGCAATTTGGAAGACCCCTGGTCGGAAGCCGAAGATGAAATGTGGCGCTGGACTGTTTCGCCGGAAGAAGCGCCAGATCAAGCCACCTACATGACCATCAGTTACCAGAAGGGTGATATTGTGGCCATTGATGGTGAGGCTATGTCCCCGGCCAGGGTGATTGAATATTTAAATAAGGTTGCTGGCGCCAATGGTGTAGGCCGACTGGATATTGTTGAAAACCGCTACGTGGGCATGAAGTCCCGCGGCTGTTACGAAACCCCAGCGGGCACAGTGATGATGAAAGCCCACCGCGCCATTGAGTCGCTGACACTGGATCGCGAAGTGGCCCATATGAAAGATGAGTTGATGCCCAAGTACGCCAAGCTGATTTACAACGGCTACTGGTGGGCACCAGAGCGCCTGATGTTGCAGAGCGCCATCGACCAGACCCAGGATGTGGTTAATGGTGATGTGCGTATCAAGCTCTACAAAGGCAATGTTAGCGTTGTAGGCCGCAAGTCCGATGACAGCTTGTTTGATGCCAATATCGCTACCTTTGATGATGATGGTGGCGCCTACAATCAGGCCGATGCTGAAGGGTTTATTAAGCTGAACGCTCTGCGTTTAAGAATTGCAGCCAACCGCGGCCGCGATCTTAAGTAAATATCTGTAAGCCTGAGACAGCAATAAAAAAGCCGCTCAATTGAGCGGCTTTTTTATTAGGTAAAAATTCTTAACTGCGCATATGCACATCCATCTGTGGGAATGGAATCTCCAGGCCATGCTTGCGCAAGCTATTGTAGATGGCCGTCAGATAAGTAGAGGTTATTAGCCCGGGCCGCTTTACCAGATCACCTTCAGTCCACACCGACAGCATGCATTCCACACCAGAAGCCCCCAGTTCACGCACCAGAATATCCGGCATCAGCCCCGGGCGCTGCAATGTATGTTCGACAGTATGCACCGCTTCCAGACCAGCTTTTTTAACTAGATCCAAATCACTGCCATAGGCCACACTGAAGTTAATGGTAAAGCGCCGGACATCATCATTCAGAGTCCAGTTATTTACCTGATTAGTGATAAAGTCTGAGTTGGGCACCAGGATATCGGCATTGTCTAATGTGCGAATCAAAGTGCTACGGATATTAATTTCCCGCACTTCTCCGAGCAGACCATTGGGCAGCTCAATAAAATCCCCCACCCGCAGAGACTTCTCAAACAGAATAATAATGCCGCTGACAAAGTTGTTAACAATAGACTGCAAACCAAAGCCAATTCCTACACCCAATGCGCCGACGATAATGGCCAGCTTATCAAAACTAAAACCCAGCACCGACAGAGCCATAAAAATGCCCAGAGCATAAACCAGATATTTTAGTACCCGATTAACAACATAGATGTTTTGATCTTTAGCGCGGCTGCGCTTGCCTGCCACAGTGGCCGCGCGAGTTAGAAGCCGAGACGCAATCATGGTGACAATAATAATGCCCAAGGCAGACGCCAGGTCAGCCAGACGCAGTGAAAAATCACCGATTTGTATAATCGGTAATGTCAGCCAGTATTCAATCTTTTCCATCACAGCCATTTATTCCTTTTAAACACAACCACCAGACTTGCAGCAATGGTGGCCATTAAGCCCACCAAAATAAAATAACCATTGGGCTGATGTAACTCCGGCATATTATCGAAATTCATGCCATACAGGCCAGCCAGAAAACCCAGAGGCACAAAGATAGCAGTCACCACTGTGAGTATGCGCACGGTGTCATTGAGTTTGTGGGAGGTAAGGGATATATGTCCATCAATCAGATCTCCCGCGAGATCATAATACAGTGATGACAGGCTGTGCAGACGCTCAAACTTTTCATAGACATCGGTGACCGCATGGCGCGACTCAGCAGAGGTTAGATTGTCATTATCGAAGTGCTGCAGCAACTCTGCGTAGGCACTGTCATGGTAACTGTGCATGCGCTTGAGTTTGCGCAACGAGGTTTTGCAGGTAATTAGTTCACGCAGCAACTCATCGCTGGGGGAATCCAGTAGCGAATCCTCAAAGCCGGACAAAGTGGGTTCAAACTCTAACAGCATATCTATATACGCCAGCCCCATGCTATTGGTAATGGCCGCAAACAACACCCAGGGTCCTTTTGCCATAGGGCCCTCAACATCACCAAAGTTCCACCAGTTATCAATAATCCCAGAGGGCTGATCGTGGCGCGTAATTAAAAAGTTTGAACCAATAAAGCAAGCTACTTGCTGGGTCTCAAAGGACAGCCCCTCAGATACTGAATTGAGCGCCCGCAGCAATACAAATGACTGATCTTTAAAGTGCTCAGTTTTTGGCGGATGACGCTCTCGGCGTGCGTCTTGAATACAGAGTGGGTGGCAGCCAAACTGATCAAAGATTATCTCCTCAGCTACAGCGGTTTCATTGTAAATATCAATCCACAATGATGACCCCTTGGGTAGAGGTAAGGTAATAAGCTCTGTGCCGCCCACAGAGATATCGGTACCATCAAAAACACAAACCCTGATCATGCATATTCCTTTTTTTAGATCTGTAACCTGCTGCTTTCACTGCCAAGTATATGGCAAATTTGCCGATTGCAAATTATTTGTTTTAGTCGCCAGGATCGCCTTGATTAGACTAAACTGGAAGCATGGAATTAACCATTAAAGATATTCACCAAGCCCATAAGCGCATAGCGCCCCATATTCATCGCACGCCCATTTTGCAAAGCCAGCTGCTTAATCAAATGATCGGCTGCGAACTCTATTTCAAAGCAGAAAATTTTCAAAAAATAGGTGCCTTCAAAGCACGGGGTGCCTGTAATGCTGTGTTCTCCATGGATAATGCCAGCCTGCAAAAAGGCGTAATTACCCATTCCTCCGGCAATCATGGCGCCGCACTGGCCTGGGCCGCTGCCCTGCGTGGTGCCCCCTGCACCGTGGTCATGCCAGAAAACGCTCCCCAGGTAAAGAAAGATGCAGTTGCTGGCTATGGTGCCCATATAGAACTCTGCGAGCCAACAATGGCGGCAAGGGAAGGAACAGTAGTCAGACTTATATCAGAGCAGGGCAGCACATTGGTGCACCCCTATGACAGCGACGTGATTATTGCCGGGCAGGGCACTGCCGCTCTGGAACTGTTGGAACAGATCGACGAGCCTGTGGATATAGTGATGGCCCCAATCGGTGGGGGTGGATTATTAGGTGGCACAGGTATCTGCGTAAAAGCCCAGAGCAATGCCCGGGTGATAGGGGCAGAACCAGAGCAGGCCAAAGATGCCTGGCTTGGCCTCCAGCGAGGCGAAAGACTTGCCGAGTACAGTCCCAACACCATTGCCGATGGCTTGCGCGCCACAGTGGGGGTGCGCAACTTTGAGGTGATGCGTGAGACTGTGGACGAGATTTTGCTCTGCTCCGAAGAGCGCATAGTCGAAGCCATGCGTCTGATCTGGACGCGACTTAAAGTCATTGTGGAACCTTCCTGCGCCGTGCCTCTGGCGGCAATAATAGATCAGCCCGAGCAGTTTCAAGGTAAGCGGGTGGCGATTATTTTGACTGGCGGTAATGTAGATTTGGATAGTTTGCCCTGGTGATTTTTCCGAGCGTTTGAATGCCCCTGACATCTTTTACCCAAAGCTCTGCACAGGGCGTGTTGAGCGCAGCGAAACATATCAAGAGCCCGGCACAGGCATCATTACTCCCTATTCTGGCAGCCAGGTAAAAACCGGCTACAATTAAACAGACATCGGCACGCATTTAGAAACCGCGCAGCAGGAAGCTTTTAATCTTCGCGGGAAGCGATATGTCTTTGGATTTATATCAATGGTATCGGATTGGTTTTGCCACGGTTTTAATGCTGTGGTCAGGCTGGTTTTCCCGCCACATCTATCAAGATTACCAAATCTATCAAAATAATTACGTAGTCAAAAAATCACCAACCCCGACGGTGGCAAAGAATGGAAACGCTCTCTCGGCAATGTGGTGATCAAACAAAAGAAAAATTAGGTCCAGACTCGAATTGAAAGTATTTCAAGGCTGTTATCGCAATAAGCGAGCCACAACAACTTTTAAGCGCTAGACGTGCTCTTTCCTGGGAATCGTGAAGCAAATCTCATAAATGTTGTGTTTTGGTGATTAGTCTGCGAAACCGGCCTATATGGTCTAAGTTTATCTGGTCAATGCGCAACATGACGTTTAACAACGCTGAAGGCACGTTGTGAAACTGCCTTTACCTCACTTAAGTATTTAAACTTTATAAGGAAATTTAGTATGTTTAAGAAAACTCATGTCGCTCGCTCTTTGGCCTGTGGTGCCCTACTGTCGGCTTCCAGTGGTGTATTTGCAGGTGACGCCTATTACGGCGGCAATTTGGCATTTATGGACTATTCTGAGTTGGATGCGTTCTCTTTTGGTTTTACCAGGGCATTCTAGTTATTGCATTAGTAATCTAAATAGCCCAGCAGTTGCTGGGCTTTTTACAGACAACCAATCTATATTTAATACTGATAATTTAACCCACAACCAAAGGGATTTGGAGATTAACACAGTGGTGCATAAGATCAGAGAAGACCAATTCGAGCAATGTTTTGACCTTGTTATGAGCCTTTGGCCCAAGGATCGATCGATTCGGGTTAATGGGGATGGCAAGGCCAACTCCAAAGATTCTTTGCAGTCCAGTGCACTGTATTTAGATATCTATTATGAAGTGTTGAATCATATGGAAGATATGGATTGTCGGCTGGTGCACATTGTGCAGTACGGTGTGTTTCAGGCGGTTCAGTCCATGAGCAATAGTTCCGGGGTTGTAACTCGCGATTGTGTTGATAAAGAGCGTGTTAGAGATGTCCTGAACCAGTCACGGGCCTGGCGAGTGGCTGAGCATTAACAATTATTGAGATGTGTGAGCGCGTCTAAAACCGACTCTCCCCTCGAGGCGGCAGGTTGTATTACTGCCGCCTTTTTTGTGGGGTGATATCCTTGGCGACTTCGCTCCTCAGGGTGACAGGCGAGAGCCCCTCAGATTACTTGCGATACTTTTCCCTAACCTTTCAATATACTAGCTGCCATGAGCAATCCCATGTACCCCCGTTTCCATCTTGCCTTTCCAGTCACTGACCTGGAAGCTGCCCGCGGTTTTTACACTGGCATTCTCGGTTGCCCCACGGGCCGGGAATCCGATCGCTGGATCGACTTTGATTTCTTTGGGCACCAGCTGGTGGCTCATTTAGTTGCCCCTGAAGATCACCCATCTGCGGCTACCAACGCTGTGGATGGTCATGCGGTGCCGGCCTCTCACTTTGGTGTGATTATGGAATGGCAGCAGTATGAGCAGGCGGTGGAGATGATGAAGGCCAATGGTATTGAGTTTGTGATTGAGCCTTATATTCGCTTTGCGGGGCGGGAGGGGGAGCAGGCAACTTTATTTGTGCGCGACCCGAGCAATAATCATTTGGAGTTTAAGGCGTTTCGCAATATTGAGATGCTGTTCGCTAGGGACTTGGAGTCTTACTAGCAAGCCTTAGCTTGATCTTGCGCCCATTATTTTGCGCACTATTGCCCGTTTTACAATGCCTAGCTTATCTCTGCCTGGCAGTTGCGCCAGCTGGGCTTTTTCTTGCTGTTGGCCATAGTAGCTTTTGCGGCTGTAGTCGATGCAGATATCCAATATCACTGGCTGCCCCTGGGCAGCAGTTTCCAGTGCCCGGCGCACTACGATGTCGATGCCTCTGTTATTGGTGATGGGGAAGTACCCACATTCAAGAGCATCGGCAAAGGATCCCCAGTTAATATGGCCGAGGTTTTTGGCGCCGTTGCGTTCGCTGTTATTAAACAGGCAATACACAGTCCCCAGTTTTTCCCGCACTGCGGTCAGTGCTTCCATGCCATTGATAACCATGGCGCCATCGCCCACTATGCCCACCACTTGCCGGTCTGGTTTGGCCAGTTTAATGGCATTGACGGCGGGCACGCAGTAGCCCATTGCATTAAAGCTGGTGGGGCTAATAAACATGCGTTGGTCATTGATGGGCAGCAGTTCTGCTGCCAGGGCGCGATGGGTGCCGTGGCCGGTGACTATGATGGCGTCTTGGTCGAGCGCGGCGCTCAAGGCGTCAAAAAATACGGCGGGGTTTACTCGGCCTTTGCTGTTGTGTTCGAGCCAGTCTTCTTTTAGGTCGGCTTTGTCTCTGCTGATCTGTTTGGTTTGTTTGGGGTCGGTTTGTGGTTGCTGCACTTTCAGCTCTTTGAGCTTATATACCATTGCTGGAATGGCCTGGGGCTGCAGTTCAATAATCTGTTCTGGTGCCACTTCCAGATCACTGTTCTTGATACCTATGGTCAGCAGGCAGTCGCAGTCTTTGAGTACTCTCTGGGCGCTGGGGTTAAACAGCAATCCGGCGTGCAACATATGGTCGGCGGGGAAGGCGCTATTGCCTTCGAGGTTGGTGCAAACCGGGGCGGCTAGCAGCTCTGCCAGGGCGGCAAGGTCGGTGCGGGCCTGGACTGCGTCCCAGCCCAATAGCAGGCTGGGGCTCTGTGCATTTAACAAGCGCCGGGCTGTGGCATCAATTTGTTGCTGGTCGAGTTCTGCTTGATTAGCGGCTGACAGATGCACTGGCAATGGCTTGTCCAGATCTTCCGTATGCAGCTGTACATCTATGGGTATTTCGACAAATACCGGGCCGGGTTTATCGCTGATGGCAATTTGTTGGGCTTCAAAAATGGTGCTGACAATATCTTCGAGCTGGGTGATTTTAAAACAGGCTTTGGTCACCGGTTGCAACAGTTGCTGCTGGTCTATGCCGTTGGTTGGGGTGTTAGCCAGCGGGCCTCCGGCAATAATCAATAATGGTATGCCTGAGATAAATGCTTCGGCTATGCCCTGGCTGATGATGGCGTCGGCGGTGATAAGTATGGCGCCGATTTCCCCTGGGGAGGAGGTGCGGCTGATGGCGTCGGCCATAAAGACGGCGCTGAGTTCTTGATTGACCAGGTGGGGGGTAATGGAGCCGGACTCATTAAGCTCATTATAGAGCTCGCGATTGTGCAGGCCGACAATGCCAAAGGTATTTTTGATGCTGAGTTGTTCCAGTGCATAGCGCACTAGCTGGGCGCCAGTTTTGTGCATAGTCTACAACGTCCTTTTTTCTTCCATGCTTTTTGACACTGCTATAGCTGATTAATTTCTAACTGATATGCCCTGTGGTTCTGATGCGTTTAGCTCCTTTTACTGGGGCATCTTTTTTGGCATCTGCTCGGCGCTTGTTGGCGGCATCAATGGCATTTTTGATTGCGATCAAAAACCCGGTGACCAGAAATGCGCCCGGAGGCAAAATAATCACCAAAAAGCTATAGCTGTCACCCAAGGGCTGCATTACCCAGTCGGAGGCGCCGGCACCAAACAGCAGGTGCATATCGGCGAATACTGTGCCTTGGCCCAGCAGCTCTCTAATGGCTCCCAGCAATATCAGCACGGCCAAAAAGCCCAGCCCCATCATCAAACCATCGAAGGCGGCCATGCCTACATTCTGCTTGCTGGCAAAGGCTTCGGCCCGGCCCAGAATGGCACAGTTGGTAACAATCAGTGGAATAAAGATGCCGAGTATTTGATACAACTCATAGGTGTAGGCTTTCATTAGCAGTTCGGTGCAGGTCACAAAGGCGGCGATAATCATAACAAAGGCGGGCAGGCGCACGGCGTCGCTGACATGGTTGCGAATAAGCGACACTATGGTGTTAGAGCCAATCAGTACGGCCAGGGTGGCAATGCCCAGACCCAGTGCATTGACCACGGTGCCGGTTACGGCCAGTAATGGGCACAGACCCAGCAACTGAACCAGCGCCGGGTTATTGGTCCAAAGTCCGTTTTTGGCGACTTCTGCTGCTGTGACTTCACTCATGGTTATGCTCGTTTGTGCTCTCTTTTGCAGCTGAGGCTGCGGCCGCGGCTTGCGCCAGTATGCGCTCGCTGTCCTGACTAAAGTATTCCAGTACCTGAGCAATCTGATAAATCACTGCCCTTGGAGTAATAGTAGCACCGGTAAACTGGTCAAACTCGCCGCCATTCTTTTTCACATCCCAGCCATCGGCTTCCGGGTTGACCAGAGACTTGCCATTAAAGCTGAGTATCCAGTCGCTCTTTTTCAGGTCGACTTTGTCCCCCAGCCCCGGGGTCTCTTTGTGATTGACCACGCGCACGCCGGCCACAGTGCCATCGAAGTTGACGCCGATAATCATGCCGATATTGCCGCTGTAACCATCCGCGGTCACTGTGGGAATAATCGCTGCTACGGGCTGGCCGTTTTCCCGGGCGATATGAATATCACCGCCTTTTTGAAGCCCCAGTGCCAGCCAGAATTTTTCTGGTATGGGCTGCACATCCATCAGCAGGTCATTGTTGTGGCGCTCTAGGGGAATAATTTCCAGCAGCGCGCGCTGGGCGGCGGCGCGCTCGGAGGCAGCGATTTTGTCTTTGGTCAGGGAATCGGTAGAGGCCAGAATAATCGCCGTTATCAGGGCAAAACTGGCCAGCAAAATGCTGTTAAAGCGGATCGACTGCAAGGTCATGAGTCTTCCTCTTTTTCTGTGGCCCGGCGTCTGTCGGTGTAGCCATAGGTGCGGGGCAAGGTATAGTTGTCGATAAACGGCGCGGCGAAATTGGCCAGCAGTACGGCAAAGGCAATGGCGTCAGGGTAGGTGCCCCAGGCGCGAATAATATATACCAGCACACCGATCAGCGCCCCATAAATGAGTCGCCCGCGATTGCTCACGGCGCTGCTTACCGGGTCGGTCATAATAAAGAATGCGCCCATCATGGTGGCGCCGCTAAAGAGGTGCATCAATGCTGAACCCGGACTGTCGGAGCTGCCGCCATCATAGAATATCACTGACATCAGCGTCATGGCTGCCAGCATGGCAACTGGGCCGTGCCAGGTAAAGATTCTGCTGGCCAGCAAAACCAGGCCGCCAATCAGAAAGCCAATATTGACCCATTCCCAGCCTACGCCAGCAAAAGCGGCTTGGCTAAACAGTGGGTTCTGGGCGTAGATCTGGTCGACCAGAAGACCATCGGCATATTTAAAGCTATCCAGTGGTGTGGCGCCGGTTACCCCATCGGCGGGGTTTAATCCGCTAAACACAATCTGCACTGATTCTATAAGCCCCGGGTGGCTAATGCCTTCGGGCAACAGTGCCGCTGGCGTCACCCAGGTGGTCATCTGGATGGGGAATGAAATCAGCAGTACCACATAACCCACCATGGCTGGGTTAAAGGGGTTGTAACCGAGGCCGCCATAGAGCTGTTTGGCGATCACAATGGAAAATAATGTGCCCACAACCACTACCCACCAGGGTGCCAGTGGTGGCAGTGCCAGCCCTAATAACACTGCGGTGAGCACGGCGCTGTAATCTTTCAGATAGAAGGACACCGGTCGGCCGCGCAGTTTGATAATCAGCGCTTCGGCGATAACGGCGGTGACTGTGGCCAACACCAGATTGATTAGGCTGCCCCAGCCAAAGTGGATGGTCAGGGCGATCAAGCCTGGTATGGTGGCCCAGAGCACTAGCTGCATAACCTTGGCAGTGTTTTGCGAGGCGTGGGCATGGGGTGAGCTGATCTGCTTAAAGGCCATTAGTCTACCTGCTCGCCATTATGTTGTTTGATGTGCTCGGCCAGTCGCCCTTTGGCCTGCTCCAGTTTTTGTCTGGCACCTTCAACGGCGGCAGTCAGAATATTCTTTTGCTCGTCGCTGTGGCCGTCACCAGCGTCGGCGAGTTTTTCTTCGGCCATTTGCAGGCGCATTTCGGCACCCGCAATGGAGCGTTCAAATTTCGCCTGCTGCTGTTCCGGGCTGACCTTTTTGGCAGCGGCACGGGCCTGGGCGGCGGCAATAATATCTGCAGCGCCTCCCCCTGCGGTAGAAGCAGATTTTTCAGGTGAGGCGGCAGCCTTGGCTTTGGCTTTTTCTGCGGCTTCCCGTCGCGCTGTGCGCTTGGCTTCTTTGTCTTTCTCGGCCTGTTCTATGCGCTGCTGATGGAATTCAAAGCGCTCTCGGGCATGGTCTGACCTAACCTTTTCGGCGCGGGCTTTTTGAATTTCACCTTTGCTGTGACGGTAATGTTGCACCAAGGGAATATTGCTGGGGCACACATAGGAGCAGGCACCGCACTCAATGCAGTCAAACAGATTGTGCGCTTCGAGGCGCTCGTGATCGTCGGCCTGGGAGTACCAGAATAGCTGTTGCGGTAGCAATGAAACTGGGCAGGCTTCGGCGCACATACCGCAGCGAATGCAGGGCTGGGCAGGCTCGTCGTCGGGAATTTCATCGTAGCTTGGGGCCAGTATGCAATTGGTGGTTTTAACAATGGGCACGTCGGCGCTGGTCAGGCTAAAACCCATCATGGGGCCGCCCATCACCAGTCGGCTGCAGGTTTCTTTATTAAATTCGCTGTTGGCCAGCATATGGCTGACGGGGGTGCCAATTAATGTTTCGTAGTTGCGGTTGATACCACAGGCATCACCGGTCATGGTGGTGACCCGGGAGATTAGCGGCTCGCCATCAACGATGGCGCGCTTGACCGCGTAGGTGGTGCCTATATTCACGCACACCATGCCGATATCTGCGGGCAGGTCACCACTGGGAATTTCTTTGCCGGTGAGTATGTAGATCAGCTGCTTTTCACCACCGGAGGGATATTTGGTGGGGAAGGACACTACGGAGATACCGGTATCCTCCACATGGGGCTCCAGTGCTGCAATAGCTTCGGGCTTGTTGTCTTCGATGCCAATCATAATATTGCTGGGGTTGCCCAGAATATGACTGAGAATCCCTATGCCTTCGATAATCTCTGCTGCGCGCTCGCGAATGGCTGAGTCATCGGCGGTGATATAGGGTTCGCATTCGGTGGCATTGATAATCAATGTGTGAATGGGGCGCTGGTAGCCAGGGCTTAATTTAACTGCCGAGGGAAAACCTGCGCCGCCCATGCCAGCAATACCAGCATCGCCAATGGCTTTTACCAGTGCGGCGGGGGTGGCATTTTCCACATCTTTAAAGCCTTCATGCTTTTTCCATTTGTCCCGGCCATCGCTGGTAATTTCAATGCAGGGCGCCAGCATGCCAGAGGAATGAGCTATGGGGCGATGTTCTATGGCGCTGATGGTGCCTGAGGTTGGCGCGTGCATGGGCACCGATAATGGTCCGCTGGCCTCGGCGATCTTTTGCCCTTTGAGTACTTTTTTACCGACTTCGACACAGGGCACAGCTGGGGTACCTATATGCTGGCTCAATGGAATCAGCAGTTTTTCTGGCAGGGGCAGCGTGCCTATAGGCATAGTGAGTGACTGATGCTTATTTTCCGGGGGATGAACGCCGCCGGGCGTAATCCAGGTTCTCATGCAGCAGGCCTCCTGTCACTGGCAATCAAATCTGCCGTGGTGGGAGGTGCTGGCCAGTGCCATTCTTTAAAGGTTTTTTCCACCGGCAGCATATCGATGCAGTCTACCGGGCAGGGCTCTACGCACAGATCGCAGCCGGTGCATTCGTCGGCAATTACAGTGTGCATTAATTTTGCTGCGCCCAATATGGCGTCTACCGGGCAGGCCTGGATGCATTTGGTGCAGCCGATGCATTCATCTTCACGGATATAGGCGACGGTTCTGACATCGGCTTCTTCGCCGTGCTCGGCGTCCAGCTCTGGCGCGGGCACATCCAGCAAATTGGCAATGGCATTAATAGTAGCCTGACCGCCCGGGGGGCATTTGTTGATGGCATCGCCACTGGCAATGGATTCCGCATAGGGTTTGCAACCGGGAAAACCGCACTGGCCACATTGAGTCTGGGGCAGCAGTTCGTCGATCTGCTCGACGATGGGGTCCCCTTCGACCTTAAATTTTTCCGCGGCAAAACCCAGCAGGGCACCAAACAGGATGCCAAGTCCGACCAGCGCTATAAGGGCCGCGAGAATAGGTTGTTGAGCTATGGCGTCGATCATTTACACCAGCCCACTAAAGCCCATAAAGGCCAGTGACATTAGGCCAGCTGTGATCATGGCGATGGCCGCTCCCTCAAATGGGGCTGGGATATCTGCTGCCGCCAGTCGTTCGCGCATGGCAGAGAAAAAGATTAATACCAGTGAAAAGCCAGCGCCTGCGCCAAAACCATAGAGGGATGACTGCATAAAGTTAAGGTCTTTGGAGGCATTTTGCAGAGCCACCCCAAGCACGGCACAGTTGGTGGTGATCAAGGGCAAAAATACACCCAGTACCCGGTACAGCAATGGGCTGGATTTTTCGATAAACATCTTGGTGAACTGCACCACTGCGGCAATCACCAGAATAAAGGCGATGGTGCGCAGGTAGAGCAGGCCCAGGGGCATCAAGACCAGCACATCTACTATATAGCTGGCCATGGCGGTCAATGTGAGGACAAAGGTAGTGGCGGCAGACATGCCGATGGCGGATTCCAGTTTGGTGGACACGCCCATAAAAGGGCACAGTCCCAAGAACTGTACCAGTACAAAGTTGTTGATCAGAATGGAGCTGACCAGAATTACCGCAAATTCTTGCATAGCCTACACAGGTTCTAATTAGTGGCCCATTATCGGGGAATGAACTAGCCCTATTCAACTTAAATGGGGCGGGGCTTTAGTACTTTTCGATCTATCTAATAAATACTCTTGGCATTGGCTTTTAGGTCACTCGCTGGCCCGGTTTGGCCCCTGAATCTGGCTCCAGCAGGTAAATGCCTTGTTTGTCGCCTGCGGCCAGTACCATGCCCTCGGACATGCCAAAGCGCATTTTGCGTGGTGCCAGATTGGCCACCATCACAGTCAGGCGACCCTCGAGATCTTCCGGTTTGTATGATGATTTGATGCCGGAGAATACATTTCGGGTTTCGCCGCCAATATCCAATGTCAGTTGCAGCAGTTTTTCTGCGCCCTCCACATGGCTGGCTCTGACAATTTGCGCGACCCGCAGATCCACTTTAATAAAGTCATCGAAGGTAATTTCTTCGGCAATCGGATCATCCGCTAGGGGCCCTTCCAGTTTAGGGGCTGCGGCTAGGGCAGCTTCTTCTTTACTGGCTTCTACCATGGCGTCCACCCGGTCTTTTTCGATGCGCTGCATCAATGGTTTAAAGGGGTTAATCTTATGTTCGGTCAGCGGTTGTTGCAGGCTGTCCCAGTTGAGCCTGTCATTTAAAAAGGCTTCACCCTCAGCGGCCATGGCCGGCAACACTGGCTTTAGATAGCCCAGCAGCACGCGGAATAGGTTGATGCCCAAAGAGCAGATATCCTGCACGTCCTGCTGACTGCCCTCAACCTTGTTGAGTTTCCAGGGTTCTTTGGCGGCAATATATTCATTGGCGGCATCGGCTTGAGCCATAATTTCGCGGATGGCTTTGCCGTAGTCACGGTTTTCGTAATGCTCGGCAATAGTCTCGGCGGCACCGGACACCTGCTCCCACAGAGCGGGGTTTTCGATGGTGCTGGACAGCACTCCATCGTTGCCATTGGCTACAAACTTGGCACAGCGGCTGGCGATATTCACGACTTTGCCCACCAGGTCGCTATTGACCTTTTGCACAAAGTCTTCCAGGTTCAGATCTATATCTTCCACGGAGCCACTGAGTTTTGAGGCGTAGTAGTAGCGCAGATATTCCGGATTAAGGTGGTCTAGATAGCAGCGGGCATTGATAAAGGTGCCTCGGGATTTGCTCATCTTTTTGCCATTGACCGTGACAAAACCATGGACGCACACTTTGGTCGGGGTGCGGTAGTTGGCGCTTTTAAGCATGGCGGGCCAGAACAGGGCATGGAAGTTAACAATATCCTTACCGATAAAATGGTACAGCTCGGTGGTGCTGTCGGCGGCCCAGTACTGATCGAAGTCGATGTCATCGCGATCGCAGAGATTTTTAAAGGCGGCCATATAGCCAATTGGGGCATCCAGCCAGACATAGAAGTACTTGCCCGGCGCATTGGGTATTTCAAAGCCAAAGTAGGGGGCGTCGCGGCTGATATCCCATTCCTGCAGGCCGCTATCCAGCCATTCGCCAAGTTTGTTGGCCACTTCGGTTTGCACGGCACCACTGCGGGTCCATTCCTGCAAGAACTCAGTAAATTCTGGC
>Ga0066605_10000406_pt1 | contig 28784 bp, 26 predicted proteins | sample SaaInlLV_DNA_10m_FD_60385 | JGI IMG/M metagenome (GOLD analysis project Ga0066605, IMG submission 60385) | Marine microbial communities from expanding oxygen minimum zones in the Saanich Inlet - SI075_LV_DNA_10m | ecosystem: Environmental > Aquatic > Marine > Unclassified | place: British... | reverse complement strand
CCAGCTTCCAGCGGAACTCTATGGCGGCTCGACGACATCCAAATGACTCCGGGGCAAAAAGGTGGCGGGCAAATTGGTGACAATACGGCGCTCGGGGTCTACTAGCAATGAGGCCGGGGATATTGCGACTGCTGAGCCAGCCAAGCAGTGGTTATCGCGGCCAATAGGCTTTGGCTGGGCTAAGCTGTCAAACGGCGCGACGGGTTTTATCTACTGCTCCGTATTAGTGTTGTAGCGCACCGCTACTGCACCGTTTTCAAGGAGAGAGCGATGACCAAAACTTTTTTGACCACCTTAATGCTCAGCGTGCTGTCTTTAGTCGCGCAACCTGCAATCAGTCAGCATGACGGGTCCCATTCCAATGGCGACAAAAAACCGTCACTAAAAAAAATGATGCGTGCATTGGATGCCGATGGTGACGGGCTTATCAGCTACGGGGAATTTCAATTACTGGACAAACGCCGTGGCGCAGACCGATGGGACCACGCAGACTCAGATGGTGACGGTAATATCAGTCGCGCTGAGATGGAGACGCAATTACATGCCCATTTAGACGCTGTCACAGCAAAAGCCGAGGCGCGCTTTACTGAAACCGATATGAATAACGACGGGTTCGTCACACCTGAGGAGCGCAAGCAAGTCGCTTTTGAAATGCTTGATACTAACGAGGACGGCTATCTTTCTCCAGAAGAGCTTACCCAAGCTCAGAAGCACCCTAGACGCCCGCGGGATTAAGATGCCTGTTTGGTAATATGGACGATGGCGCCCTAATGGAAAGAGTCTCGCGAGGTGATCGCGAGGCCTTTACCGTGCTGGTTAAGCAGTACGCACCCGTACTGGAGCGATTCGCAATCAGGCTCATCTTCCAGCAACATCAAGCTGAGGAGGTTGCACAAGAAACTCTGACTCGAGCTTGGCTTAAGGCCTGTGATTACGACCCAAAACGAGCCAGGCTCTCTACCTGGCTACATCAAATTGCTCATAATCTCTGTGTCGATATTCTTCGACGACAGGATCGCGAATTGCCGCTTGCTCACGAAGCAGAGCGTGGTCTGACAGCCGCAGATACCGCTGAAAACTCGATGAGCACCCTAGAGTCCAAGAATATGATAGTCAAAGCAATCGCGGTTTTGAGCGAACGTCATCGCACCGCCTTGGTTCTCACTTATTACCAGTGTTTATCTAATCGAGAAGTCGCCGAAATCATGGGTGTCTCACTGCGGGCACTTGAGTCATTGCTGGTCCGCGCGCGTCAGCAAGTCAAAGTCACTCTGGAGGAGTCGCAATGAAAAGATCCTCATTCCAAAAACCGCTTTCCAAAACCCGTGCACAGGAAATTCTGAATGCCTATGGTGCGGATCCCGAACGTTGGCCAGAAGACGAACGGCAAAGCTTGATTCAACTTTTGGCACAGTCGCCTGAGCTACAGGCATTGCGCGAGACCGGCGCCCACTTGGATGGCCTGCTTGATGAATGGCAGCCTAAACTAAGCTGCAGCACTGATACCTTGATCAGCTCACTGCCGGCACAGCCGCAACGCAAACAAAACTGGTCTGATCAACTGGCAGCATTTTTTTTCCCGGGCTATATGGCTTGGCGACAAGCCATGCTTGCCGGGATACCCCTGATGCTGGGATTTATCTGGGGTCTCTCGGGAGAGCCACTCGCAGATGATTGGACTGAGACCGAATTCTTGATTTTCAATCCGCCTCTGGAGGTGATCACAGATGAATAGCAGCGTGAAGACAAGTAAATGGTTGATCGCTTCGGTGGCCATCAACTTAATCTTCATCGGAGCATTACTGGGGGACTGGGTGAGTCACTCTCGGCGCTCGCCGCCCCCCATGCACTGGGCAACGGGAGAGCTCGACGCGAGTAGTCGCTCAGCCGTCAAGACGATTCTCGATCAGCAAAAGCCAGTGGCACGCGCACTGCGTCAAGATATGAGGGCTATCGATAAAGCGCTGATGCAGGTTATTCGTGCTCCGAAAATCGAGAAAAATGAACTCGAGCGGGTTCTGTCAGCACGAGAGGCAAAACAGGCGGAATATCAAGTCTTGCTGCAAAGTTCACTACAGTCGATATTGCCAGCACTCACACCGCCACAGCGTGAAGCCGTTTTACGGCGCATGCTGATCGCGAATAATCCACGACATCCGGCTCACCCCAGACGAGCGGGAGATACTCACAAACCAATTGGCCCGGGTGATCGACCCGGTCCACCACCGGAAGCCTCGTATCAGCATCAGCCTTTTTAGATACAGACGCTATTGAATCTTGCAGGCTTGATGCAAGGCGTAAGTCCTGAGGACAAGTGATGGCATCACTGGCGCGGTTTCATTCTGTAGGCAACGTAAAATGGCAGCAGAATAAGCAGTGTCAGAATAGCGATGAGCAGTGGCTCTGTCAGTTGCTTGCGAATCATATTGATCGCCAGCTGCTTTATATGGTCGTAGCCCACTGGCATGGGTAAGACATGATTATCGACAACATACCGCTCATAGGCTGCCAACATATTTTGCAGTTGTTCGGGCAAGTCATTGGAGAGGTCATTGGTTTCTCCCGGGTCTGTCTTGATGTTGAAAAGCCGCCATCGATCGTCCCCGAGGGGGCCACGGTTATAAACGATTTTGTAATCTCCACGAAATAGCGCCGCATTGCCTGCAAGTTCGTAGCCCACAGCATCATGCTCGCCATAGATCCGTTCTGCATCACCCCTTATTACCGGAGACAGATCGCGCCCAATAACCGTTTCCACCGGTTTGCCGCCATGTCGACCTTGCGGCGGCTCAACACCCGCAAGTGACAGAATAGTAGGCGTGATGTCGGTGACGAAAGAGAATGCGTCACTTAGCACTCCTTGGCGCGGCAAAGAAGCACCCGCCACAATCAAAGGTACGCGCATACCGCCCTCCCCCGCGTAGAACTTGTAGTAAGCGAGCGGGCTCACCGCGGCGCTGGCAAAGCTGGGGCTTATGGTGTTGTAGCTACCTTTGAGGCCGAGGGTGTCGTAGTCGCTTTTGTAGTTCAGAGTACTCAATTGTCTCTGCATAATGGGGTTATCGGGATCAGCAGACCCAGCGCCTTCGGCGCCGTTGTCAGAAGTAAAGATAAAGAGCGTATTCTCAAACTGATCCCGGGATTTCAGGAACGCCACCAAACGACCGATGTGGTGATCCATCGCTTCTACCATGCCGGCATAAACCGCCATGCGTTTGGCCTCGTAGCGCTGTCGCTCTGCGTCTAACGCTTGCCAGTCCCCTGTGGTGGCCATTCCCACCATACCGACATCGGCTGGGATGATTCCCAATGCTATCGCTTGCGTCCGGCGTTTTTCACGAACGGCATTCCAACCCACGTCGTATATACCCCTGTAGGAATCGATAAATTCCTGGGGCGCTTGGACCGGTATATGCACAGCTTGAAAAGGCAGATAAGCAAAAAAGGGCGCATCGTCATGAAGATTAGAATCGATAAAATCAACGGTTTTATCCACCAAGAAACGTGATGAATAAAAATCTCCCGGCAACTGATACGGTTCTCCATCCGCATACCAATTGGCTTTATCGTAGAGCGGTATGTACGGCCTTTGCTCCCAGTTGTCGGCCCCCGAGTCCGCCAGTGCAACCGTTCGCTCAAAACCACGCTGGCTCGGCAAGAGGCCCGGACCACTGCCCAAGTGCCATTTGCCCGCCATATAAGTGTGATATCCAGCCTCCTCTAACAGAGTAGCGACTGTCACCACATTGCTGCCGAGTACACCCTGGTAGTGAGCGTCATAGCGCTGCTCAGGTGCTAGCATCTCAGGAATATTGGGCACTCCCGCCAGATGCGCATCGACCCCTGTCAAGAGCATGGCGCGCGCCGGCGCGCAGTTTGCCGCTGTATGGTAGTTCGTGAAAGACACACCGGCCTCTGCCAGTGCCGACAAGGAGGGTGTGTTGATCTCGCTCCCGTAGGGCGCAATATCAGAAAAGCCCAGATCATCGGCAAGAATCAATACGATATTAGGGCGATCATCCCCCTCACGCAGATTCAGAAGGTTCAAGCGCCCATCAGTTGACTCTGAACCTGTCGCTACACTGCAGAGGACCGTGCAGCCGGCGACAGACATCAGGAAAGTCAGAAACTTACCCATCCAGCGCTCAGGCCCGGTCAGGTAAATAACGAGCAGCAAAAAAGAGCAGTAACGCCACTAGCACCTCGGGTGCGATCAGGTTCATGGCCAGCGCCGCATCGTGCAAAAGCCATGCGAGTATTCGCCCTATCGCTGTCAGCGAGAGCAGAGTGATCGCCGGGTAGTACCAGATGCTTCGCCGTGTGGTGAGGCCCATTAGAATGCACAGCGCCAGTGTCAGGAAAAAAGCCGACATATCGCCGATCTGGGAGCTGAGGCCAATACCACTACCCAACACCAGACCGAAGTCTGGTGCGACGCCGGCTGGCGCTACCAGCCAGCGCAGGCCGGTAACCAAAAACAGGACCCCTGATAGCAGCACCAATAATCTTATCGCGGTAGTCATGGTGTTATCCGCGGCTGGCAATGACTTGCATCATACGGTGCGCTGTCTCCAGACCTGAATTTTGATTTTGCCCGGTGACAAATCGCTGCTCATCATCCACCACCACATGCGTAGCGAAAATATCTCGGAAGGCTGTCTGACTTTCGTAAATTGCACCTGCACGCCGGAGTTCGGTCTCTGGATGCAACGGCGTCATCTCGATACCCAGTTCTTTAATCTGCTTGTCCGATACGCCGGTCATATGGCGCCCAGCGATCAACGTGTTGCCATCTCTATCTTTGGCATTAACCAGCCCCAACACACCGTGGCAAACGCCACCAATCACAGCAACGCGTTGCCCATAATAGGCTTCGGTCACTTTGTCGGCCATAGCTGGAGTCTGGGCCAGATCATATGCCGCGCCCCAACCTCCCGAGATAAAAATAATGTCGTACTGGCTCACATCGACATCAACAATGGCCAGTGAGTTTTGCACCTTTGCCTGGGCAATCGAGTCATTCAGGTAGCGCTTATCTTCCGGAGTGCTCACCGGATATGACAGGGTCTGAGGATCGATCGGTATCAAACCGCCCTGAATGCTGGCCATGTCAACTGACATTCCGGCATCGAGAAACGTATAGTAGGGATGCGTAAACTCCGAGGCCATCACGCCAGTTTCAGGACCTTCGTTTTCTCCAGGCTCGGAAAGAACGCTGTGACTAGTGGTAATGATCAGCGCGCGTTTACCAGACAACATCACAGTTGGCCCCTCATAAACGGGGTGTAAACCCGCTGCATGCAAAATAGTTGGCAAGGCGGTTAGAAAAATAGCGATGAGGCCAGCGATAACGCCGAAGCCTAAATAAAGTTTTTTCATATTCCGTCTCCCATTCATTTGCTCACAAAAGCTGCCTACATCATATTGGCATTAACTATGCCATATTATTTCATCTCTATCATCTCAATACTGCCATCTGGCGTCTGGATCATTTCCGGTCAAGCTCTCGTTAGCATTACGGCAGCAGACAAAGCACCTCCCCTTGCCTTGGTCTGTATTTTTCATCGCAAACTTCGCAAAGGGTTTGCAGAATCCAATCGTATAGGGCACAACTGTCAGCCAAGCGTGGAAACAAGACGCATTCATGGCAGACTGCCGGCTCCGATACGTCCAGTCACCACTGATCTCTTTGGTAGTGTCATCGTTACTGGCGTCAACTTGCCTAAACAGTGCCGCACAAGATCTGCAGGTTGTTTTGGAAGAGCCGGCCGAGGGGAAGGGAGCCTCAAGCCCCCTCAATTTTTAAAAACTTCGTTTTGGGCCAATCAGTGTAGAGCACCCTCACCCCATAGGTTTTAGGGGCGCCGCCTATCTCGATAGCTTCGACATGCTTGGTCATGCTATTGAAATCTATGATGTTCACGACAACCTAAGCCAGCTGTATGGCGAGGTTCAGCACGCGAGCGAAACCCGGAATGGGCGAGATCTTTTCGGAGAGCGCTAATTCAGCGCGACGGAGCTCAACCTGCGGCTAACTTCGGCTGCCGATTGGCACGGTACAGGCCCCAATGCTTTTCAGGTTCTAGCGGGTGATCAGACCCCTTCCAGTTTTCGTCAAATGCCTCGAAAACATAAACCAGAACACCTTGCTCTAAGGTCCACTTCTGAAGCTCTTCCAGATACCGTTTTTGATAAAATTCGCCTACGTTCTCAGGTGGAATACCGCGGCCATTCGATGCGGTAGCCCAACCCGCCTCGGTAATGATCACCTGCTTGTCAGGATGGCGTTCGCAAACCGCGGTGTAGTTTTCTTTGGTGTAGGCCAACGCTTCGTCAATCGTTTTGTATTCCCATACTGGATAAGTATGAATAGATATCAGATCGACTTGTGCGGCCAGCGCATCGAGCTTACCTAGCCAGGGCACATAGTTTTCACAGAAGGTGACGGGTTGGGGAATGTGTTGCTGCAAAAGCGCAACATATTCAACAACAGACTCCGGTGACACGAGGTGGTCTGTCCAGTCGACTGTGGCCTCATTGCCCGCCGAGACCACATCGACGATCTCAGGATAGCGGTTTGCCAGAGAGATAGCGCGCTCGATCTCTCGCTGATTTTTACGCTTGTTCTCACTCAGTTCGCTAGCCGGATACTCTCCTCCCCATGGGCAATTCGGGTTGCTAACTTCAGCTGCGATGTAGGCACCCAACATTACCTTAAAAGAAAACCCTCTCTCCTCAATAACCGCCAGTACACGTTCGGTATGGGTGTCGCAGGCGTAAAGCCGCAGTGCATCCCACTGGGTTTGCAATATCTCCAAATCACCGGTGATTTCGACTTTGCTGGGGAATACCCCAGCATCGGGACTTTGACCGTCCCGGAAACCCGAGTAACAGATAGCGCGCTTATAGTCGAGCGGTGTGCATTGACTCATAGGCTGGAAGCGTACTTGAAACGTTCGTTTTTGTCCCACAGACCCCAGTGAGCACCTACATCACCCTCGCCTGCATCCCCACCGACCTTCCATGCTTCATCAAAAGAAGCGAAATAAAACAGCTCGATATTCTCGCTAGCAGCCCACTCCATGGTCTTAAGGAAATAAAGATAAGCCCCTTGGGGGGAAGATTCCGCCCCATAAAAACTACCACCGGCACTGGGCCATCCTGTTTCAGAGATAATAATGCGCTTACCCTCCGCCACTTTTTCTAACCGCCGAAACATGTCCTGCATGTAAAGGATAGCGTAGGGGTGAGCGCACCCTTCCCAAAATGGATAGCAATTGCTCAGTAGCACGTCGCACGCAGACGTCACTGCAGGGCGATCTTCAAATTCGTAGTAAGCATCCACATAACCCATTGGCACTTCAGTGGGTAGCCGCTCTCTTGCCTCAGCCATGAAATCGAGCAACTGCACTTCTGTCAGATCACCACGATAAAGCACCTCGTTACCCACAGCCGCCACATCAACATGACCTTCGTGAGCAAGTGCGATCAAACTGTCCATTTCCTGCCGGTTTTTTTTAGGATCCGTGCCCAGCCAGGCACCCACCAACGTCTTCAAACCCCGACTCTTGGCAACGCTGGGTATCAACTCATTTCCAGCAGTGACAGAAAACGAGCGGATCCAATTAAAGTGAGGCGCGATAATCGCCATTCGGCGCTCAATCTGATCTCGAGACAATTCATCTCCCGGTTTTTGCCCTTCTGCATAAGCGCTGAATGCAATCCCATGCATCTTGGCGTCGAGCAACTTTCCCAGACGTGCGTCGAGGTCATCGTTGTTCGTTACCGGGGTACTGTCGGTCAGCAGGTAATGCCGTTTGGCTTCTCGTCGTGACATCGCTTTCCTCGCGGCATCTTCTCTGCGTGTTGAGAACAGCCTCTATGGTATTGCCCTCGCCGTTATTGCAAAGAGGGGATGCGACAAGGCGCACTATTATTTGGATGAGCGGGCGAAGGCGAAGAGAGGCATAGGCTTCTATGCGCGCACTGTTATCAGCGCGAGTCGCTGTCCGTGGCCGTTAATCGATTTGCGTGACCGGCGGCGAGGTGGCGAAAGGCTTAATTCCAAAATGAGGATAAATCTCCTCTGGAAAATATATGACGCCATTTGACGCCACCATTCTGATCTGGCGAATGACGTCGAGCTGATCAGTGGGATCACCCTCGACCAGAAAGAAATCTGCATATTTGCCTTTTGCGATTGAACCCAGATCTTCACTTTGACCCAGATATTCCGCCATATCCCAAGACGCCCGTTTGAGCACCTCGGCGGGAGTCATACCGAGCTGCTGAAATAGTTCCAACTCTCGATGATAGAAAAATGATCCGCCTAAATCAGTGCCGGGGACCAGTAATCCTCCGCGGCGATGAATTTCCGAGAGTACGGCCATAATAAATTCGAAAGCCGCGATATAGTCGGCTCGCTCCTGTTCAGACTCCGTACCAAACATTTCCTGTTTGAGTGATCGCTGCTCATTGGTCGGAAGATGATCAATAACCGCCCTCGCCATCGGAGCGACTTCACCATCAATCGCGGTTAAGCCATATTCATGTATGGCGATTGTTGGGTCGTGAACAATACCGAGCGCGATAAGATCTTCGAGTGTCTTCTGCACGGCATCATCTTGAATCGATAGATTCTGAAAACGTTTCATAGCGGTAAACCGAAACAGGGTTCTGGTGTCCTCCTCCGGCGCCAGCACCCACCCAAGCATCAGTTGGTTGGCATGTGTTATCTCATCAAACCCCACCTCAATCATAGCGTCGGCTGTCGAAAATGCCGGGACGTGACCCGCAACGCGCATACCTAATGCATGCGCTTCACCAACCAGAGTTTCAGCCCATTCGGGCTTCATAGAGTTGTATAGCTTAATCTGGTGGAAATCGCGTGAGCCACACCATCGAACCATTTCCAAAGCCTCTTCGAGCGTGGCAACGGTTTCACCCGATGAAGCTGAAAAAGGACTCTCGCCCTCGATAAAACACGAGCGAGTGATACGCGGCCCCGCAAGCAATCCCGTATTGATTCGCTCCATGAGATCCTCAAGCACGGCATTTTGATTGCCCATATCACGAACTGACGTGACGCCTGCTGCAATATTGAGCAAGGCATTGTCTTGACCAAGATGACCATGCATTTCATACATACCTGGAACCAGAGCGCCGCCCTCACCATCAATAACCACCTCTCCGGCCGTGACTGTGCTTCCCGCTGGCTGGACGCTAGCAATCCTCTCGCCGTAAATCACAACGTCTCGCTGTGTCGTGAGTGACTGCCTCTCTGGATCAAAAATACGAACGTTGCGGATACGAACCGGGCGGTCAAACTGATGCGCGACCTCCGCCTGAATATCAACAAAACGGTCTGTCGAAAGCTCCTCGGAAAGCCCTCGCAACTGTTGCTCAATTGCCTCAAAGCCTTGTCGCACAATCGCTGACCGTGGACTGGCGGTACCGAAATATTCCCCTTCGTCGTCGAAAAATACCAGGCGCGGATCTGTATCCAGACCGAGGATCTGATATGCCGTCACATCTGCTTTAACACCGCCACTCTCTACTCTTCTCGTCCAACGCTCGACTACTGATGCCTCACCGCTGGGATAGACGGGGATTTTCCCATCGGGACTTTGCAACAACGCACGCACGAGCAAGGCGTTGGCATAACTGCTCCCATTTTGATTAATGTAAAAATGAGGATCGCTCTTATAAGTAGCATCGCCAGGGCCACTTGCATCCCGCCATCGAGCAACGTCGTCGTCGGCTTGAAAATATTCCTCAACCGGACTACCAAAAGTGGTAGTTCCCACAATCTTCCAGTTAACGGGGAAACCACGCTCATCCAATTGCAATGACTCAGTGAAGGTGGGGCCACGACCATTCTGTTTATAATCAAAATCAATGGAAAACTGGCGTTCACTGCGGTCGACTTCACGCCAGACTTTTTCTATTCAAGGGCATTTCGACAGGTGGCTATGAGCGCTCAGAAAATCCAAGCGAGGCCGTTTCACTCGTTTTCTGGGGCTCAATCTCGCCACCGAAAGACGCTATCGATATTCGCAGTCAGCTGAGAGCCTCGCGGCAACAGTTGCTGGATCTCACATTTAGTGATTTTGAGCGTGAAGTTCGAACCGTGCTTGATGAATTACTGGGGCCGGCTGGTTTTGATGTGACAGAGGATATTCTCGCCATTACCGTCAATCGCTGGCCTCACGGATATGCCTATGAATATATGCAACTATGGGATCCTGAGTGGGAGCCCGGGAAAGCGCCACATCAAATTGCTCGACAACCCTTTGGTTCGATTGCAATCGCCAATGCCGATGCCGGCGCTTCCGCCTATACGCATGTCGCCATCGATCAGGCGCATCGGGCGATCAGAGAATTGTCGGATAGTCCGTGAATAATCAAACTTCGGTATCAACGCTTACCCAAGACACCTTAACGTCGTCGGACGATAGGCGTTTGCTGTCGAGCGGATCCTAAGCAGATGCCAAGGCTGATACCGCTCACTGCGGATAGGCTCCCTGCATCACTTTACCCTCCATAACTACCAGTGAAGATTGCAGGCGCCAAATCTCACCGGATACATAGCGTTATATCTTTCTTTGCCCAGAAGGTCCTAGACAACTGAAATTGATGCCGCGCCAAACCACCGGAGCGAAAAATTTGCTATCACGCCTCACTGTGCAGTGATGGCATACTCAAAAATCATCTCTCGCTACAGGAGTGCTCACTGACTCATGGAACAAGCCTGCCAATGCCCTTGCGGCGCCAATCAATTCTCGGTCAGTGGCGAGCCTATTGTTCGCTTTTTTTGTCACTGCACTATTTGTCAGAAAAAATACAACGCGCCCTTTGCCGATGTTGTGTTATTCAAACTCGGCGCCGTCACTGTGCCAGATCAGTCAGTGAGCTTTGCAAAATATAAACGTGTTGCAGCGATCGATCGTGGCATCTGCGATCACTGCCACAAACCGGTGATGGCGAAAATGGGTAAGGATGGCAAAGGTTACGCCTTCATTACTGCGCAAAACTTCACCGACCCCAAGGCGCTACCCGAAAGCGCCATGCACGTGTTCTATGGGACCCGCAAAACGGATATCCAAGATGCGCTTCCAAAGCACAGCAACTGGTTCAGCAGTCAGCTGGCTTTTTTTAAATTGCTTAAAGCCGCGGGTTAGGCTCAGTACTTTTATAGATGTACCGTAACGGTGGGCACCCGCGACGCCCTGAGAAGATCGTTCGTTTTACTGCCAAAGAACAGGCTTCTTAGCGGAGATTGGCTGTAGGCACCCATGACCAGAATGTCGATTTCACGGTCATTGAGCACCCGCATAATTTGTTGCTCAGGGTCACCGGGCAAATAAGCGGTCTCCACCGAAAAACCCCCAAGCACCAAAGTTTCTGTGGCCCAATGAAGCTGTTTCTCTGATTCATTAGTTTGCTTACCCGACATCACTACGTGCACGGGCAAGTCCGCAAGGGCGGCGTTACCCGCAATCAAGGTAATACAACCCCGGGTCATACGCTTCCCGTCATAGGCTACCAGTAGGCTTTTTGGCTCAGAAAATTCGCTGGCAACCGTGAGGATAGGTCGCTGAATCTTGCGACTGATGCTCTCAACGTGTCGACCCAAATCACGCTGGGTGTGCGCTGCTGAGCGGCCGCGTCGACCCAATACGTATAGCGCAACATCCCGTTGTTGCTCATCCAGTGTGTCTAAAAGTTGTCCGTAACGCTGCCGAATATCCACATCGTCCGTTCCGGCCCGCTCACACCGTTGTTTTAAGCCGTTGAGAAAAACACGACCGCGCTCGCGGATCTCACGAGATCGTTGCCCCTCCTCCTCAGTTAGTCGGTTCAGCAGGTTTTCCTGCGCATCAAAGCCGATCGCACCACTATGATCGTCGCTGGTCGCGATTTCGGGATGGCGGTCAATGATATGTAGCAGCTCCAGGGGCAGCGAAAATCTGCGTGCGGCCCAAGCACTGTAATCAGCGACATAATCGGCATAGGGAGATTGATCAACACATGCAAGAATTTTCTTTGGCTGATTCATAGATTTAGGTCAGTGAGGTAGCAACAGATCGTCAGTTTCAGCTTTGTCGTGTAGCGCAAAGCGATCAACCATCGTGGCGCTGGCTTCATTTAATCCAATCACCTCGACATCGGCGCCCTCACGACGAAACTTGAGGACCACCTTATCGAGTGCGCTAACAGCGGTGATATCCCAAAAATGGGCCCGACTGACATCAATTCGCACTTTTTCTATCACCTCTTTGTAGTCAAACGACTGATTAAAGCGATCAGCACTGGCAAAAAATACCTGGCCCAGAACCGTGTACGTTCTAAGACGACCTTCATCACCAGACTGTGATTTCACAATGAGAATGCGGCCCACTTTATGTGCAAAAAAGAAGCCAGATAACAACACCCCCGACAGCACACCCTGCGCCAGATCATGGGTCGCCACCGTGACGATTACCGTCGCCACCATGACGACACTGGAGCTCCGCGGATGAGTACGAAGGTTGCGGATAGAGTCCCAGTTGAAAGTGCCAATGGACACCATGACCATAACCGCCACCAGTGCCGCCATCGGTATCTGACGGACCCAGTCACTGAAAAATAATAACAGCAGAAGCAAGAAGATCCCTGCACTGAGCGTTGACAGGCGGCCCCGCCCTCCCGATTTCACATTAATCACCGACTGACCAATCATGGCGCAACCTGCCATGCCTCCCAGAAAACCACTCGCGATATTGGCGACGCCCTGCCCCACACACTCTCGGCTCTTGTTGCTAGACGTATCAGTCAGATCATCGACAATCGTGGCGGTCATAAGGGATTCCAGCAATCCCACCACCATCAATGTTGCGGCGTAGGGAAGGACTATTTGCAGCGTCTCCAAGTTGAGAGGAATATCAGGAACCAAAAAGACAGGCAGTGTTGAGGGCAAATCTCCCATATCACCCACTGTGCGAACATCAATACCAAAATAGATCGAAACAGCAGTCAGCAATACAATCGCGACCAGTGGTGACGGCACCATCCTCGTGACGTACGGTAAACCATAAATAATCGCCAGACCCGCGCCGGCCATAACATACACCGCATAGGGTACATCGATCAGTTCGGGTAATTGGGCCATAAAAATGAGAATGGCCAACGCGTTTACAAAACCCGTGACCACAGAGCGCGACACGAAGCGCATGAGCTCACCCAATCGGATCCAACCAGCAATGATCTGCAGTACTCCGGTGAGCACCGTTGCCGCAAACAAATATTGCAGGCCATGCTCCCGCACCAACGTAACCATCAATAGCGCCATCGCGCCAGTCGCTGCAGAAATCATTCCCGGCCTGCCCCCGGCAAAGGCGATAACCACAGCAATGCAAAACGAGGCATAGAGACCCACACGCGGATCCACGCCGGCAATAATAGAGAAGGCAATCGCTTCAGGGATCAGCGCCAGCGCCACCACCAGCCCGGCCAAAAGGTCGCTGCGTATGTTGGAGAACCACTCTTGGCGGATATTTGTCATGAGGCTGCCGACTTAGGTACTTGTGGGTACTTTGCAGAATGCGAACCCGATACGGCACCAACATGAGAATGGATTGTTTTTCGGCAATGTAAACGCCGCTGAAATCTCAAGAAATCGGCCCTCTATTTTGGTATTCAGTGCTTAAAAAAGCGTGTATAACGCCGGATTCTGAGCATGTCCAAGTTCCGCGGCGCTGACGAGCTGTCGGTTCCGACCAGTTACTGTAGAGATAAGCTATGTCCCGCTCACCCGTAAAAACCTTCGGCTTCGGCACACAAATCCGCAAATCCCCTTACTTCGATGCAACGGTGCGTTGGGGAGCGACCGATTTCTCGGTCTATAACCACATGTATATTCCGCGTTCATTTGGCAATCCGGAGCAAAATTTTTGGAACCTCGTGAACGACGCGATCCTATGCGACGTCGCGGTTGAACGGCAGGTTGAAATCACGGGGCCGGATGCGGCCCAATTCACCCAATTACTGACGCCGCGGAACCTCTCCGAGTGTGCTGTGGGTCAATGCAAGTATGTGCTGATCACCAACGCTGATGGCGGGATCATCAACGATCCGGTGTTGCTGCGTTTGGCGGAAGATCGTTTTTGGCTCTCTCTCGCCGACAGTGATGTCCTGTTGTGGGCGCTGGGAGTGGCTACTCATTCAGGTCTTCAAATCAAAATTAGTGAACCCGACGTGTCGCCCTTGCAACTTCAGGGACCAAAGAGCGGCGACATTATGGAGGCGCTCTTTGGCGCGCGTATTCGTGATCTGAAATATTACTGGTTTGATCACTTTGAGCTCGACGGGATTCCCTTGGTTATCTCCCGAACGGGATGGTCGAGCGAGTTAGGTTACGAAATATATCTTCTGGATGGCGGTCAGGGGGATGCCCTGTGGGAAAAGCTCATGGCCGTTGGAGAACCGCTGGGGCTCAAGCCGGGGCACACCTCCTCAATAAGGCGGATAGAGGGCGGAATGCTCTCGTATCATGCGGATATGGACGACGAGACCAATCCGTTTGAGCTTGGCTTAGACCGATTAGTAGACCTTGAGATGCCCGCTGACTTTATTGGCAAAGCGGCGCTCCGTGACATCAAACAGTCAGGTGTCGCTCGGTCTCAGGTCGGCCTTGTCATTGAGGGAGAACCTCTGCCCGGACCTAACACCGAATTTTGGCTAGTAACGGCAGATAACACAGCCGTGGGAAAAGTGACCTCAGCGGTCTACTCACCTCGGCTAAAGCGGAATATTGCGCTCGCCATGATCTCGACTGACAGTGCTGAAGTCGGCACCAAATTTATTGTCGAGATGTCCGGCGAACGACGCTCGGCGACCATAGTGCCCAAGCCATTTTACGACCCCAAAAAGCGTATTACCTCGGGCGCTGGGTAATCGTTGATCCGCAAAGCTGTCGCGGTCCAAACGGTTGGATTACGTTGTCGTCACTTGTGATGATCAACTTGCGCTGCTGCGCAGTGCCATCAATCTAGTGAGCGCACCCGTTCACGAAGTTCGTTTTTACGAATTTTCCCGGTCGAGGTTTTTGGCAGTGGCGCTATGATCACCCGCTTAGGTCGCTTAAACCCGGCAAGATGATTACGGGCGTGCGCGATCAGCTCTGTCTCCGTAACATCGCTGCCTTCAGTTAGCTCAACGAACGCGCACGGCACCTCTCCCCATTTTTCGTCGGGCAGAGCAACGACTGCAGCACACAGCACGTCCGGGTGGCTGTAGATGGCATTCTCAACTTCGATTGACGAGATGTTCTCGCCACCAGAAATAATAATGTCCTTGGAGCGATCCCTAATTTCAATATAACCATCCGGATGCTGCACCGCGAGATCACCCGACCAGAACCAACCGTCCGCAAAAGCCTCCTCGGTCGCCGCAAGCTGTTTGAAATAACCCTTCATAACAATGTTGCCGCGGAACGCAACCTCCCCTTGGGTTTCACCATCCCAGGGAACAGGTAATCGGGTGGTCGGGTCCAACACCAGAACATCTTCCTGGAGCTCGTATGCCACGCCTTGACGCGCCTTCAGCTTAGCTTGTTCCTCGGTACTCAAGGAGGACCAGCTCGCCTTGTTGGCGCAGACCACTGCGGGCCCATAGACCTCTGTTAATCCGTAAACATGGGTAATTGAAATACCCATTCGCTCCATCGCCAGAATCGTCTGTGGCGGGGGCGGAGCCGCCGCCGTCATCATCCGGACGGTCTGACTAAAATCTGATCGCTCCGTCTCGTCGGCGTTAGCAATCATCGACATGATAATTGGCGCGCCACACAGATGCGTGACCCTCTGGTTAGCGAAGGCCTGATAGATACCCGCAGCCGAGGGGCTACGCAAAAAAACATGGGTCCCAGCGAGCAGCGTTATCGTCCAGGGGAAGCACCAGCCATTGCAATGGAAGAGCGGCAATGTCCATAGATACACAGGGTGATGCGGCATCTCCCAGGTTACGACATTATTCACAGCATTGGTCCAGGCGCCTCTGTGTGAATACACCACGCCTTTCGGCTGGCCAGTCGTCCCAGAGGTGTAATTGAGAGCTAATGCGTCCCATTCATCATCAGGCGGTGTATAGGGAAACTCTGACGTCCCCTCTGCCAGGAGCGCGTCGTATGTCAATGCGCCAATCCGTTCCCCACCTGGGCCCTCGGGGTCCTCTATATCAACAACCAGCAGATCCCGGCCAGATAGCGCCACCGCCTCCTGAGCCAGTGCAAAAAATTCGGTATCAACAAGAAGCACCTTGGCCTCCCCGTGGGCGAGGATGTAACCCAGTGTGGCCGCATCAAGCCGCACATTGTTCGCGTTGAGTACCGCACCCAGCATCGGTATCGCCAACGCGCACTCCAATGCTTCGGGGATATTTGGCGCAATGAGGGCAACCGTATCGCCCTTGCGAACACCGCGCTGAGATAGGGCCGACGCAAGGCGTTTACAGCGATCAGCCACCTCTGCCCAATCACGGCGGATACGGCCATGAATCTGTGCGGGACTATCTGGATAGATTCGTTCAGTGCGCTTAAGCGCAGAGACCGGCGTCAATGGCGCAAAATTGGCTGCCGTTTTCTGTAGCTCGGCCCCTTCGTAAAGATTCACCTCAACACTTCCTCGCACCCGCTAGATAGTCGTCAGTTCAGACAACCCAAGTTCAGAGAGAGTGTAGCGCGGACTGAATCAGGCAGAAAACGCTTTGGCACAGGCGGGACGCGCCATTAAACGATCCGCATAGGCACTCAGATTGGGATAGACATCAGCAGTGATAACCCCCAGTCGCTTTGACATGATGCAGGCGTGTCCTAGCATGGTATCGGCAGCGGAGAATGCGCCAATCAGGTAATCGCGCCCCGCTATGGCCTCCTCAACCGGCACCCAGGCCTTTGCTAGCAAACGTTCCGCCTGAGCCCTTACCGTCTCGTCCTGGCGCTCAGGGGGTAACAGAAGCGTATGCACGACAATGGTGTTGATCGGCGGCATTACCATCCCTTCACAATAGTGAAACCACTGCAGATACTCGGGGAAATTCGGGTCATCTGAAGCGGGCTTCAGGCCGCCATTTTTATGGCGCTCAAGGATATATTCGGCGATCGCGCCAGATTCAAAAATGGAGGTTTCACCATCTTCCAACACAGGAATCCGCCCTAGAGGGTGACGCGCCCGGTGCTCATCCGATTTAAGATCTTTAGGATGAAAGTCCATGCGGTTCAGTTCATATTCCAAGCCCAATTCCTCGAGTAACCACAGCGTGCGGCTGGCCCGGCTATTGGGTGCGAAATGTAGCTTCAACATAAGGATTTATCTCTGAATTAGGCTTCGGGAGACCTACATAAAGCGGTGACCTGCCTATATTGGCATAAAAAATGTCAATAGGTAATGTCGCTCATACCTCAGCTGAGGGCGTCGAATCCGAGAAAGGTAGCGGCGCCGATATCTGATCGCCTTCCTCCAACAAGCGCACTCCCAGACCAATGAGCCTGACCGGCTGCAATCGTCGCTGCCACCCCTCCAATAAAAGCTGCTGAAAATCGGTCTCAATGGCTTTGGTACCAACCCGCTCTACGGTCGTCGTCGTGAAGTCATTAAATTTTAACTTGATGAATGCCTTGGTAATCCCATTCCACGCCTTGGCTGACTCAATTCGCTCCATCAAGTGGGTGTAAAGCTGTTCAATAATGGGCGCCCATTCTGCGGGCCCACTGATATCCTCATCAAAAGTCCGCTCAACACTGATCGACTTCCGTACGCGAGCGGGTTGCACGGGGCGTTCATCACGACCCCGGGCTCGCTCATGCAGCACTAACCCAAACTTGCCGAAGCGACGTCTGAGCTCAAACAGACTCCAATTGCGAATGTCAGCACAGTTTCTCAGTCCATAGCGGTGCATTTTTTCTGCGGTCACCGACCCCACGCCAGGGATTTTCTTTACTGGAAGAGCGGCAACGAAGGCGTCGACTTGATCAGGAGGCACGACCGTCAAACCATCTGGTTTTTTCCAGTCCGAGGCGACTTTGGCGATGAACTTGTTGACCGAAACACCTGCCGAAACCGTTATCTGTAGTTCCTCCCGAATGCGTTGTCGTATCGCTTTGGCAATTCGGGTAGCGGTCAGATCTCCGTCGGATATTTCACTCACATCGAGATACGCCTCATCCAAAGAGAGCGGCTCTATGATCTCGGTGAAATCAGAAAAAATCGCGCGCATAGCCTTTGATGCTTCACGATACTTGCCCATTTGGGGCGCTACAACTGTCAGCGATGGGCACAGGCGCATGGCCTGCGCAGTTGGCATTGCAGAGTGCAGGCCAAAGGCACGGGCCTCGTAGTTACAGGTAGTCAGCACCCCCCTGCGCTCTGCGCTGCCTCCCACCGCAATAGGAATACCGCGCAACGCCGGGGCATCGCGCATTTCTATCGAGGCATAAAAGCAATCGGCGTCTAGATGAATAATCTTGCGCTGCATAAGCGCAGGGTACACCCACTGAGGTCACGGCGAAAAAGTGCGATTAATGGCAAAAAGCTAGTTAGCCCATGCAAATTGGGAGCCTACTCCCATACTACTCGGTGTCACCTCAAGAAAATCGTCTTGCGCTCTGCTACGGAAACGCCCAACGGAACGCTCTGATTGACAAGAAGGCTTTGAACAGACCCTTCACTTTATGATCAAAGAGCCCATAATCCCCCAAGACATTCAAGCGAGGATTGCAACGTGAAACCAGGCATCATTTTTGGAGTGGTTTTGGTGATCATCATCGGAGCAATAATCTATTCCCATCAGATGACCCAAAGCGGCAACAAACACTTTGATAAAGCAGGGGAGAACTGGAAACAGAATTAACCCTTAACTATTATGGTCCAGGTGCGATGGATATGGTCATCGCCCTGGGTCAATCACCCTGGTCAGACTGTCGTTTTTCGAAATGTGCTTCGAGAATGTCGCTGCCTAGAGTAGACCCATCATTGTTGCCCAACTTAATTGCGGGCCATGCGCCAGTGGCAAACATAAACAACACTGTCGCCCCTTCCGGGCCTGCAACCAAAGGACCATAACCGCGGTTAGCAAGTCCGATACGGATGTCTCCAGCCTGATGCCAGGTTGCACCGACCCGCTGCGAACCTTCCAGAATAATTTCCGTGTAATCGCAATTGTGGGTGTGCGCCTCAATCTCGCAACCCGGGGGATAGAACACTTTGAATACGGTGGGCGATTCCAGGCGGGTCGGATCACCCACTCGGTACATAGAAGAGATCACGCCTGTGGGAAGTTCGATCTTATCGAGATCCTCCCAATTAATGGCGTAATGACCTTTTCGCTCTAGAGTCTCTTTGACCTCTCGATCCGTTGCCTGCGTCATAACGCCACTTACCCTCGCGCCCGGGCGAAGAGGCAGAGTTGCTGTAATGCCACTGTCGCCGCAGCCAGAGAGGTAATGTCACCTACGTCGTACTGGGGTGCAACCTCCACAACATCCATGCCCACCAGGTTTACACCTTTAAGGTGCTGCAGTATTTGCATCGCTTGGTGGGTGGACAGCCCGCCTACGACAGGAGTTCCTGTGCCCGGGGCAAAACTGGGGTCGAGGCAGTCAATATCGAAGGTCAGGTAACACGGTTGATCCCCCACGATGTCCTTGATCCGCTTGGCGAGATCAACTGCTTTCATATCGTGGACTGAGGGAGCGTCGAAAATATGAAAACCGTGATCGCTGTCGTTATGGGTGCGCAGACCTATCTGAACGGATTGGGAAGGTGAAACAAGTTCCTCTCGTGCCGCGTGGAAAAACATGGTGCCGTGGTCGATTCTCTGACTTTCCTCTGCCCAGGTATCCGAATGAGCATCAAAGTGGATCAAAGATAGTTGGCCGTACTTCTCTGCATGCGCCCGCAACAACGGATAAGAAATGAAGTGGTCTCCTCCAATGGCGAGGAGCGCCGTATCGGTTGCGAGAATCTGTTTGGCGCACTGATAAATTTCTTCAGGCACCCCTGCAGGATTCCCGGCATCAAAGTCGCAATCGCCGTAGTCGACAACCGCCAGTTCGTCAAATGGGGAGAATCCCCATCCCACAGCTTGTCGCTCCCATGCCAAACTCGCCGAGGCCTCTCGCACAGCACGCGGCCCGAAACGACTACCCGGACGATTGGTTGTTGCCCAATCGAATGGCACTCCCAGCACAGCAACATCGGCCTGCGACAAATCTCTGGAGTATCGGCGACGCATAAAACTGACAATGCCACCATAGGTGGACTCTTCCATCACACCGTAAAGACTCTCGCGGGTCATAGCTTGGTCGGTAGCAGACTCCATAGCACTCAGTAACTCCTTTTTTTGGTTAGGGCGGTAGCAAACACACTTCAATCAACACTGGCCGTTACTGCTTAAAAACCTGCCGCTCAAAGTTAATCAGGAGGTCGCCACCATCACCGGTCGTTTGCCATCCTTGCCATACAGGTTGACCTGTAAGCTGGAAATCGCGTGCACTAAAATGATCGGTTCGATCTTTTGTTTACCCGTCCAATAGATATTTGGGAAACGCTCAAGGATGCGCTCATAAGCCATTTTGAGCTGTAGCTGTGCAACACGATTGCCCAAACATCGATGAACACCATGCCCAAATGCCAGATGCTTTTCGACATTATCACGCATCATGTCGAAGTTATCCGGATCAGGGAATACGGCTGGGTCTCTATTCGCCGCGCCGTACCACATAATGACCTTTTCATCTTTGGCAATACGCTGGCCGGCAATCTCAGTATCCTCCATGGCTGTGCGGCGCATATGCATAACAGGTGAGACCATTCTCAAGGCTTCATGCGACATCCGCTCAATCAGAGAAGGATCGTCCAGCACCAACTGCCGCTGTTCCTGGAATTGTGTTAGCAGACGGATCGTGCCCGAAAGAGAATTCCGAGTAGTGTCATTACCCGCAAAAATAATTAACAGCCAGGAACCATCAAGATAGCTTTGCGAGAGCGGTTTTTCGCCAAGGGTTGCATTGGCGATTATGGTCAGTAAGTCATCCCGCGGATTTTTGATCCGATCCGCCATGACCCGCTCGCCATAACTAAACATGTCATGAAGAATCTTCTCAAATCGAAAAGGGAAAGAAGGCTCCGCCAGTAACATCCGAAATGGGTGGGTGATGAACTGGGGCGCCAGTTCGAGGTAATGCATCCATTTGATGATGTCAGCGCGATCCTCTTCATCTACTCCAAGCATTTCACATAAAGTGAACATAGGTAGTTCGATAGAAAACAGCTTGGCAAAGTCCACGACTGGCCCCTGACGCTCCATATTGTCGAGCAGGTCGTCAATTTTTCGCCCTACCTTTTCCTTGAGTGTCTCGATATATGCCGGGAAAAAAAAGGCCGCCTGCTGGGTGCGAAGATCTCGATGCAGATCGGCATCAAGGTTAATAAGCGAGTTGTAGGCGGCGTACATGAGTCGTTCAGCCTTGCCTTTATCATTGCGCAAGACACTCATATTGATACTGCCGCGTTGCGAAGAAAAAATCTGCGGATTGAGCTCGACATGCTTCACGTCGTCATAACGCACTACAGACCAAAATCCGGAGGACGGCTTTCTAATCTGCGACCACATTACCGGCGCTTCTTCGCGCATGCGGCGATAAAAATCGAAAGGCTGACCCCGGGTCCAGCTATGAGTAACCCCCAACTTAAAGTCTGGCAGGCGGGGATATATTTCCTCGAACATCGGGTCTCGAGCACCTGTATCCAGCAAAATATCGTCGCTGACAGAGGGGTGATGTTGCATCGGTTGAGCGCTAGTCATGGTGTTTCCGAATTGGCCAAGGCGAATGGAAAGGGCTCGCGGCATGACGAACCATGTTAGGGGTATTCGGTCAAAAGTACAGTTCAGATCAGACACCGGTAAAGTCCTACCCGAGTTCCCTCCCGAACTGAATCGGTTCCACAATTTACGACGTATAATTCTGCGCGCTTAAGATAAGGAACCGTTGTGCGATCTCTGATCCTGATCATTATTTGTCTGTCTCTGCCCTCTCTAGCACAGGCGGAATACTCCCGCGCTTATCTGGACAGTTACCCCCTGAAAAAGGCTCAGGTTAACGAGCTGACTATTGCTTATCGCATTGTGGAGCCGGGGGTCGATAAACCCAAAGCGGTCGTCATAATGGGGCTCGGCGGCTCTAATGTGGCCTGGGGAGATGCGCTGATTGCAGGCCTGACCAGTGGCGGATATGAAATACTCATATTGGACAACCGGGACACCGGTTCATCAACCCGGTTTGACAGCTGGGGGCAACCCCTACTTTGGTGGGAACTACTTAAATATCGTTTCGGATTTTCAGTAAAGGCGCCCTACACTCTGGATGACATGGCTGCAGATATCACCGGACTTATGGAGGAAATTGGGTACGAGGAGGCCCATATTGTCGGTGCGTCAATGGGTGGCATGATTGCCCAGATTGTCGCCGCACAATACCCGGAGAAAACACGCAGTCTGATATCCATCATGTCCACCACCAATGCGCCTCATCTGCCGCCACCCACGAAGGAGGCGGAAATGAGCCTGCGCAACCTGGCAACGGGAGAGGCTCAGGAAGAGCGCGAGCGCACGATTCGCGAACGCGGCTTTTACCCAGAATCCATGCAGCGTCACCTGATGGCGATTTTTAAGACTGGTGATCGTTCGAGCGAAGTCGCCAGTATTGAGGCACCAACACTGGTGTTGCATGGCGCTGACGACGGATTAGTACCCCCGGAACACGGTCGCCATACCGCCTCACTGATTCACGACTCTCGCTTTTTATTGATTGAAGGTATGGCGCACAACATGCCAGACGAAGTGATCCCGCTACTGGTGTCGGAGATGACCGCTCATATGAACACAGTAGAAGCGGCAGGCTTAAGCGCCCCATAAACGGACCGGTGGCCCCCGAAGGAGCCACCTGCCTTGAAGCTCAGAAGTTCAGACGAATGCGAACACCGAGGTTTCTCCCCGGTAGCGGCACCTGGTCCTTAACAAAGGATGTATGGTTGCGCGCGCGCTCATCAGTGAGATTACGAGCAAAGGCGGTCAAGACAAGGCGCGTCGAGTCATTAAAGTTGTATGACCATGATGCGTCAGCATTGACCAGAGTAAAGCCCTCTGTGCTCGACTCACCAAGGCCGACGTTGTTCTGACGCTCCACATCTTTCACCAGGAGCTTCGCTGAAAAATCATCCAACGTATAGCGTGCTGAAAATAGGTTTCTCGCTGGCACGATCCGAGGCACATCCCCACCTCGGGTGAACTCCGCATTGACCTCATCGCGACCAAGTGTTAACTCGAGTTGTCCTTGCGGCAGCTCAAATCGCGTCCCAATTTGGATCTCGTATCCCGTAAATTCAGCGTCCTGCTGGCTGTACTCCGAGAGAATCAATCCACCGTGGTCAAAATGCCCGTCATCATGGTCTTCGTCATGATGCTCATCTTCATGATCTTCCTCCATATGCGCCGCATGCTCATCCTCAAGCTCATCGCGCAGATAAATATAGTTATCGACTCGGTTGTAATAGATGGAGGCGGAACCAAACCATCCATGCGAATCAAAATTGAAGGCCAGATCGATATTATCGGAACGCTCCGTATCCAGCGTGACATCACCCACCTCATAACGACTGGAGGCCAGATGCTCACCGTTCATGAATAGCTCAACTGCTGAGGGCGTTTTGCTGACACTCGCGAGACCCAGAGAGACGGAAGCGTGCTGATTTAGGTCTCGCCTGAGCGTTGCCGCAGCACTGAACACCTCGTCGCTGAATGCGGCAGGCTCGTACACCATTTCATCCTCATGATCTTCATCATGCTCACCTTCGTGATGTTCGTCATGCTCATCTTCGTGGTGTTCATCATGTTCATCTTCGTGGTGTTCATCATGTTCATCTTCGTGGTGCATATCAGCGATGAAGCCGTCGCGCTCTACATGATCAAAGCGAAAACCCAGATCTAATGAAGCGAAGCCTAGGTCATCAGAACTGAAGAACCCTAGCGTGGTTTCAGTGGAATCAACCGGCGCCATGAAGGCTTCTTCACCAATGATCGATATTTCCTCTTCAGCGTAGTTCAGCACGACGCGTCGAATTCTCTCACCAGCGCTCAGATCTAGTGCCAGAGAAATCTCCGTGGCCTCATTACTGAAAACCGTCGGGCCCTCAGCATGATCATGTCCCTCATGTGTATCTTCTTCACCGTGCTCATCTTCAGCATGCTGCTCGGACAGCTCATAATCTGTGTTCTTGATATCGAAGTCGATCGCGTTCAAAAAGGGGATGGAAGTTTTAAAAGAACCACTCAGTGCAATAACTTCTGAATCAGTTTTGGAGAAGATACGCTCATCGCCAGACTCAGAATGATGCTCCCCATCCGCGTCTTCGTGACCTTCCTCGTGATCATCTTCATGGTCCGCATCGTGACCATCTTCTTGTCCATGATTATCATGAGCGGCTTCAGAATGGAAAGGAATCCCGTAAGTGCTGCTGAGGTCGCTGTAGGATAGGCCGATGTAACCCCAATCACCGGTTTTAGACAGGCCCACACGATGAGATGTTGTCGAGACATCAGAGTTGGCAAGAGTGTCCATTTCCCCATGCTCTTCCTCGTGCTCATCACTGTGATGCTCGCCTTCGTGGCCCTCCTCGTCATCATGATCATCGTGGACGTCCAATACCGCGCCGGTGGGGATTTCGTAATCCTCCAACTCGGCATCCTGATAACTGTAGGTAAGATTCAAGCCACCCAAGTTGCCGCGCAAAGATAAATCAACCGCCTCACCGTCGTTAACAGACTGTGCTTCTGCACCCAATGAACCACTGAAGCCCTCGAGGTCAGTGGTAGGAATACTGTTATCAACCACATTGACGATGCCGCCAATTGAACCATTGGAATACATCAGGGCTGATGGGCCGCGCACGATTTCAATCTGTTTCACATCACTCAGGCTGACATCGACTGCATGATCAGGGCCCAATGCAGAGACGTCACGAATCACTGTGCCGTTATTAAGCACTTTGACCCGATTTCCACTCATACCACGAATAATAGGCTGTCCTACCGCAGCACCAAAATCAGCAGAAGAAACACCCAGCAAGGCATCTACATGCTCACCTAGTGACTGGGTACCCTGAGCAGTCAGCTCTTCGCCATTAAGGACGTGGATAGGTCTTGTTGCTGAAGATTCCTTGATGCCCACAAAAGATGCGGTGACAACAATCTCTTCCAATAAAGTTTCTTCGCTCCCAACAGCCGATAGCGGAATCACCGCTACGGCCGCGAGAGCGCATAATGCGCTGCGCGACATGATCGCCTCCTAAAACAGTTAAAAGAACTTTGGGGGGTAAGTTCAGCGTAGAGGCGGGGCGCGGACCTGAAAACTAGTGGTGGGCGTTGCGATAAAGCCAGAGGAAATCGGCTCATAGTGCACCTCGCTCAGCGAGGTGAATGACATTAAAGTTGGGGGACTGACAGCAGCACTATTCTCACCCGAGCAATGATTGCACTCGGCATGGGTTTGGCTGGCTCCCAGGCCATAATCATGCTCTAACGAATGGGCGAGATTGCCAAAAGCGAACAGCATCGCGACAAAAAGCACGATGGGCGCATAAGGCTTCATTCGATAACGGATCATGGTGGCGTGATGCTAAGTGAGGGCGTTTGCTAAATCAAGCGGTCTTTGTTCTTCCTAGTAATGACTGCAGGTTGAATATGGCGAAGCGCCACTTTTCTTTATCCACCAGCGTGGCGCGCATCGCATCATTTTAGCGCGCCAGACTTTACCTTGCGTAACTAATTGCGTCACAGAGCAATCGCAAGGTTGAAAAAAACTTTCTACCGCTATAACGTCAGGCCCATCGGCGTTCGACGCAATAACTCATTCATTGACCAGAATTTTTTGGCGCACAACTTGCTTTTATCAAGTGTATGGGCTTTTGCTTTGGCAGACATCCAGACAAGTTTCGGCCAGCACGACACAACGGTAAAAAGGCTGTGCCTCAGATAACGACTCGAAGGTTGGATAAACTCATGTATAACAAGACAAAACTACTTGCGCTGAACACACGACTACTGCTGGCAATATGCTTAGTCAGTGCCGTTCCCTCATTTGCAGCAAGCATCAAGGGCACATCACCGGCCGGCAACGAGGTTGTCGTAGAAATCAAGAAAACTCCCAGCCTGAAATATCCTCGGCGGGCAGAACGTTTGGGCGTTGAGGGGTTCGTGACCGTCGGCTTCGACTTGTCCGCAGAGGGTGAACTCATTGATTTGAGAGTAATTGAAAGCCAACCCAGGTTAATGTTTGATAAATCGGCCTTGAAATTCGTTCAAGATATGGACTTCGATGTGCCCGAAGAGGATGGAAACCGAATCATGACAAGCGATATCAAGTTCCGCGTTCAGTTCCAGCTTCAAAAGTAGGCGAGCCCCGGTCATGACGATAAAAAGTAAAATGCTGCTGATCATCCTAGTGGGTATTGGCATTCTCTTTGCCGCGAATCTCTACTCCTCACTCCAGATGAATAGTGCGCATAAACAATACAGCTCTGATGAGAGCCTTACCGCGCATTCCTCTGCGTGGTTTAGCAATATGGACACCCAGTTTGTCAGCAATTTACTGGCATACGACCCCATGGACGGCTCTGAAAGGAATGCCAACTTCTGGGACCCGGAATTAGACCCATTCGAAGAATCAGATGGTGAAAACCCGCTCTTTACGGCAATTCTAGAAAAAGACGCTGAGACCGCTGAAGGGTTGTTTGAACAGGTTTTCTCTGATGCCATCATGGAAGAGCAGATCACATTCGCCATTGCCTATGACAAAAGAGGTTTGCAGCTTTACTGCGAATCCAGTCTGTATCTTGTTGGTGTAGATCCCTGCGCTGAATCGGCACAGCCCGACTATTTTCTGAAATTCGGGTCATTCGCCAGTTCACTCGAAAACGGTTCTGTGAGACGAGTTACTCAGATCAGTGATCTATCTGGAGACCAACCGGTCTCAATCAATGACACACTGGCATTTCCATTGATGAGCACGGGCGACGATTTAATCGCTATGGTTGTCGTGGGCCGAAACGTTATCGATAGCCTGGAGCAGTTTTCTGAAAACTTTGAAATCGAAACCGCTATCGCTATCGGCGAGAAAGCGCTCACTGTTCACGATTATTATGAAGAGGAGCGCAGTCCCGAACTCAACACATTGATTCGAGCAGGGCTGTCGCACGCGACCGAAACGGAAACTTACTCTTACAGCTTTATCGCGGAGAAGGAAGGCACTCGCGTTTCTTCCATCCCTTTCAGCAAGGAAATTAGGGCCAGCGATCTACGAATTCTGATCTTTGATGATCAAGGTGAATTGCTCGCCACACTGAAAGAAGCAGAGACAACCGCTACCATTATTTTTGCGACTGTATCTCTGGTCATTCTTGGCTTGGTTTTTGTCATGACCACCTCCTCATTTAATCGGATTTTGGACGCCATTCATCTCCTAGAAAAAATGGGTGAGGGGGATCTGTCTGTCGAGATGCCCACCAGTGCAGGGCTGCTTTCTTCAAAAAATGACGAGGTCAGTCGACTCCAAAGCACCATTGATGAATACCGACATCACCGTCAAGAGGCAGAAGTACAAAGGCAGGATCGGGCGAAAAGACGAGACGAGCGTGATCAAATCATGTTTGAAAAAATGGCCTCCCTCGCCGAGCAGCTTGAAGGTCAAGCTAGAAATATGCTCAAAGAGGAAATCAGTGCCATGCGGGACACTGTCTCATCAGGTAGCGATGAGGAAAAGGAGCGCGCCTCGATAGAAGTGATGTCCAAAGCGTTCTCCAGAATGTCCGACGAAGTCGGGACGTTGATCGATGCCCGCACTCATGAACTGGTTGCTGCCAAAGATGAGATCAACAGCTCTATTCGTTACGCAGCTAAGCTACAAAACGCGCTGCTGCCCAAGACCATGCCGGGCGACTTCGACATCAATGTCGAATGGCAGCCTCGAGATCTGGTTGGCGGAGACATTTACTTCATCAAAGACTACCCCGATCGAGTCTATATCGCGGTAGTGGATTGCACAGGGCACGGTGTGCCCGGCGCCTTCCTGTCTATCATCGCTCGAAGTCACTTGGACAAGGCGATCGATGCTGAAAACTACCAAAGTGCCGGCAACTACCTCACAGCAGTCAATGAATTATTGAAAGAAACCCTCTCGCGCTCAGATCAAAAGAATACCAGCGAAGAGGGCTTTGACGGCGGCGTCTGCATATACTACCGAAAAGAACAAAAGCTCGAATTTGCGGGCGCAAAATCGTCGATTTTTAATGTCAATGGCACAGGAGCAACAGAGGTAAGCGGAGATCGAAAATCTGTGGGCTCCACTAGAATGGCCGCTGACTTCAGCTTCACTACCCATGAAATAAGCTCGCCAGTAGGTGCTTTTGTCATGCTCACAGATGGCATTACCGATGTTATGAGCCCTGAAGAAAAGCCTATTGCCTTCGGTCGACGACGGGTCATCAAGATCTTGAGAGAATCATTAGAAAAAACGCCGTCCACGATCGTTAAAAATATAATGCGTAGTGTGAATTTATATCGGGGTGATGCGCCATTCCGCGATGATTTAACCTTGCTTGCTTTCTCGCTGATTGAGGACGACAGCGAATTAAGTACAGTATCAGTAGTCGGAGAAGACTCATGATTTTTGAAGCCGGTCAGCGAACACCTCAGGT
>Ga0066605_10000358_pt1 | contig 30589 bp, 24 predicted proteins | sample SaaInlLV_DNA_10m_FD_60385 | JGI IMG/M metagenome (GOLD analysis project Ga0066605, IMG submission 60385) | Marine microbial communities from expanding oxygen minimum zones in the Saanich Inlet - SI075_LV_DNA_10m | ecosystem: Environmental > Aquatic > Marine > Unclassified | place: British... | reverse complement strand
TTTACTAGAAACTTTTTTTAAACTAATTGGTTTAACAGGTAATATTCTGTTAGTTTCTAATAAAAGTCCAATTACACTATCTTTATTTTTCTTATTTAATAATAAATATTTTGGTTTTACTGGTAAATTAGTTTTCTTATAAACATTTTCTAATAATTTTAAAGTTTTATTAATATCCAACACTGGCATATCAGTATCTTTTATTTTTTCTAAATATGGATATTTTAAACTTATTCTACTTGGTTTAACAGGAAGATATAAATTATTCTGTAATATAATACCTGTTGTTTTAGAATATTTATCTGTAATTTGTATTTTAATATCAAATTTATTTTTTAATTCTTTTATTGTTTTTGATAAACTTACATCTTCTTTTTTTTCTAAATTTTTAGAATTACTTGATAGTTTATCCCAATCAATAATATCATATGGAGAACACCCTTCCATTAAATGGTCTAGTGTTTTTTTAATATATGGCTCTAAAGAGTTTTGAAAACAAAAAATTGTTAATTTATGGTCGTCATATTTTAATCTATATATGGGTTCATAAACATTTTCAAATTTAAATAATAAAAAAGTTGGTCTATCATATGAATATAGTTCATTTGGATCTTGTCCGTAAGGGCAAAAGATAGAATGTGTTCTAAATATAATAATATTAAATCCTTCTTTTGTTAAAATATTTGGTCTTGAAAATAAATCCCATATAAAAATATTTTCTATTTTATTACCAGATAAATATTTTTTATATGTTTCAATATCTTTAAAAACTCTTTTTATTATTCCTCCAGATAAAGAACCAAATAATTGTTTTGTAATTTTTGGAAAAACCATATCTATTAAATCTTTTTTTGTTATAACTTTATTATTCCATATTGATAAAACATCTAAAATAGTATTTAAAAAAGAATTATTATTAGATAATTTTACTCCTTTTCTAACAAAACCATTAAAACCATTTTTTAAATTACCAGGTTGGTTTTCTTCTTGCTCTAAAAATAACTGTATTTCTTTTGGAATTAAACCATATCTACCCTCTGGTAATTTTAATTTATCTCTTCTACCAATATACTTAATATCTGTAGTTTCCCCATCCTCAATATTTAAACATCTTTTATAATCACTTTTAGTAAGCCTTGATATTCCAAAACAACAAGGAATACATTTACCACGAGGTGTCTTAACTTGTGTTAAAAAACCAGGATATTTATCATTATTTCTGTTAATTAAAACATTATGATTTCCATGAGGACATATCCCATACTCACATTTATCACCTTTTCCAACAATTTTTATTTTTATATCAGTTACTTTTTCTAAAGGTATAGGTATTTCACAAGTGGGACACCATACAGTGGGGCATATATAACTAAATTCTTTTTTATCTTCACCTGCTTTATAATCAAGTCTATGTGTATATGATTTTTTATCAAGTTTCGGATTATTAAACATATTTTTAGTAACAATAATAGGTCTTCTTTTTTCACTACAATATCTTGAATATGGTTCTTGGTCTGGAGGTGGTTTATAAGCTGTTAATGATGGTACAAATTTATGTAATCTATTTAATTTAAAATTAGGAAAATCACATATATTTTTACATATACCTTTTTCTACAATCTTATTTTCTTCTTTAGAACATTTAAGTTTTATTTTTGGGTCTAATTTACTTTCATTTGTCATATCAATTCCATTTGATGAAGAATAAATTGATGATATTTTATTAGAATTTAAAAAATTATCTGTATTAATATTATTTTGATTTAAAGGTTTATCATACGATATACTTTTAATTGTATTATCACCAAATCCAAAATTAATATCAATTTCTTTATTTTGAAATATTTTTTCTTTTTTTGCAGGATTAAAAAATAATATTAATGAATTTTTAATAAATGAAAAAGATGTTTTTAATAAAAATAATTTTTTTAAACCAGCAATAGATAACTTATATATAAAATTATTGTCATCATATAAACTTGATTTTGTTATCTGTATCTTAATACCAGGTTGCTTCAATAACACCTTTGCTATTTGTATATCTGTTTTTAAAATAACCCATTCGTTTAATAATTGTTCTGATTCATTTCTTGGAATTCCAAAGTTTTTAATTATTAATTCAACTATTTTTTCATTTTCAGTTTCTAAAGATTTTTCTTTTGAAATAAATTCAAATATTAAAGCTTTTTCTGCATAATTACTTGTTCTATTGTAAGTAACAGTAATAATATCTTTGTTTGCTTCTGTAAAAGTAGTATCTACAAATGGTTTATATTTATTTAAAAACTCTATAAACGAATTAAAATCTAATTTTTCTTCTGTTTTAAAATTATTAAGAGTTTGGTAATATTGAATACTTGTATATTTAGATAATACAAATTCATCATTTTTAATTTCAATATCTGGAACATATAATAATTTGTGTTTTTGTTTTTTTAAAAAACAATTATTTATTTTTTTAATAATAGATGAAATATTATTAATATAACTAATAACATCTTTAACATGAGTATCAGAATCTTCTTCTAATGATAATTGAATTTCAATTTGTCCGTTTTTAATAATACTAACATCTGTATATTTTGGTTTTCCACTTTTTGAAACATATGATAAATATTTAAAATTTAATTTTGGTTTCTTTTTTAAAATTCTTTTTTTATCAGTTGTCTTTTTATAAATCCAACTTTCTAAACGCTTTTTTGTAATAGATTTATCTTGAATACTTTTTTCGTGAATACTAACAGATGGTATTAAATCAGAATGATTTATGTAATATATAAAAGGTATTTCTTTTGATAAAAGAGTTCTTAAATAATTATAAATTATAGAAAGTCTATAAGGGGTATCTTCTATTGGTGGTCTTAACATTAAACTCATTTTCCATATTAAACAGTCTTCAAATATAAGTTTTTTCTTAATCTTAATTTTTTCATCACGAATCGATGATATTATTTTATTTCTTATTGGCATTTTTGTTTTTAAATCATTATAAAATTTTGTAGTATTAGTTGGGTTTTTTTTAAAAAAAGGCCAATGTTTATATAAATATCCATTTAATATTTTTTTATTTGAAAAATCAAAAGATTTTAAAGATTTTATCTCATCGTTTATGTCATATAAAAATATTTGAGTATTAAAAGGTAGATTATTTATTCTATCATTTAAAATAAGTTTATTATTATTTTTTAATTTTATTTTTTCACTTGTTTTTTCACCATCTTTTGTGATAAAATCATTATCTACTTCTTGTTTACTATAAATAGAAGGTTCATAATGTAAATATTTAATATCATTTGATATCTCTGTATAATACAGATGGTCTAATAAAACATTTTTATTATCTATTAACATCCATAATTCTTGATTATTAGGAAGTATGTAATTTTCTTTGTTTGATAAATAATAAAAAATTTTTAATTTAATATTAAAAATAGTATCATCTAACCAAATTCTATTATTTATAAAAAATAATTTTTCATTATTCTGAATTGCTTTTAACCATAGGTTAATATTAAAATTTCCAAAATCTTTTTTTAATTCTTCTTTTTTATTTTTTAATGTTTCTTTATAGTCTTTTAAATTATATTTTTTCATCATTTCTAAACCAACAAAGGCATAATGAGATTTTAAACTATTTTTATCCAAATGGGAAACTGTAATATATGGATATTCAACCTTTCTTCCACAAAATGCCATTTAAGGTTTTATATAATTATTAATTATTTAAATTTCTTCTTTAATTATATTTGATAATCCACTTATTTTTATTCTATGATAAAATTCTTTAAGAAACATGCTATCTTTTACATTAATTATTTTTATTATATCAATGTAATTCTTTTTTAGAATAAGTTTTTTATGAACTTCATTCGTATAATTTATTTTTTCAATAATAGAACAATCATTACAAATATTTTCTTCAGTTAAATACATAAATATAAAAAGTTTGCTTTTACAAAATTTTGATAGTGTATTATAATAATTACCTTGTGGTAATATATTATTTTTATGTAGCATTTTAGTAAATATATTAATATTATTACGAAATTGATATAAATTATAAAAAGAATTTTTAGATAAACTTTTTAATAAATCATAATTACTTAAATCATAATCAGTATTAAAAGCACATGAAATCATTATTATAATTATTATTACTATCTCTAAATTATCCTTATCAATTAAATATAAGTTTGAATATTTTTTAAAAATATCAAATGATATCAAATAAGTAACAAAAGAATAACGAAACTGTTTAATATATTTAATTATTAAAGAATTTTCTATAAAAGTTCTATTATTTTTAATTTTTGGATAAAAAACTTTTGGTAATAAAACTTTTTTAAATTCTTTTGCTTTAAATTCATTAAAATACTCATTTTCTAAAAGTTTATTTACCATAGGTCTTTTTAAAGGATTTAATTCTAAACAATCTTTTATAATATTTTTTAAATCATTAGAAATATTTAAATTATTTATTAATTTAAATATTTCATTTTCATGTTTATTTTTTTTATTATAATTTTTAGCAGTATCCCATAAATTTAAATCTAATTCTAATTCATCAAAATATTCAATAATATCTTCTGAAAAATTACCAAACTTTTTAATGATTTCAATTATATGTAATTCCCCATCTTTTTCACTTTTTAAAATAGGTTTTTTTGTTAGTAGTTCTACTAAAATACAACCAATAGAAAAAATATCTATATTTCTACCATAACTAGATTTTAATTCAACCTCTAAAGGTCTATACCATCTGGTTACAATATTTTTTTCTGTATTTATTCTTGATATTGAATTTAAATCACCAATCTTAATATCTTTAAAATTTTTTATTTTAGGATATTTTAAAAGTATATTTGATGGTTTAATATCACGATGAAAAAGTCCAAGATTATTTAAATCCTTAATACCATTCAATAAAGAATAACATATTGTTTTTACAGTTTTTTCTTTAATTTCTTCTTTTTTATCTTCTTTATTTCTAATAAAATGTAATAAAGTTCTCCCATGATAATATTTCATTGCAATATATATTTTCCATTTGTTTTTATCAATATAAAAACCAAGATAGTTGGCAATATTAGGACTTCTTATATGAAAATTTGTTAATGCTTCTGTAAAAACATCATAAAATTCTTCTGTAATTGGTATTGAATTATTAACTTTAATTGCAATCTCTGTCTTTTTATAAGAAATCCAATATACTTTGCTATAACTACCTTTTCCCAATAAAATACCTTCTTTGTTATTTAACATGTTAATAATCAAATCCCAATCTAATCGTTCAACGTTAGAACTGAACTTTGTAGTCTTAGACATCTTTTCATGAGTTCTTTTCATAGTATTATTAAATACTAATTAAATAATAATAAAAAAATCAGTTTTTTTAAATTAAACTATAAAACTAACACAAAAATTCTAGTTGTTCTCCTTGACATCATCTGTTAGTAATTTCTTCTGCTCCTCAAGGCGTTTCAAAGTGTAAAACTCCTTCAGCATTCGGATGTCGTCGAAATTCATTTGAAAGAATTTGTATACATCCAAGTAAATCTGTTCTGGTAATTTGAGTCTTTGACACATATCCTCAATACTCATAAGTATGGATTGAAGACGAACGGTTGGGTAAGTTGTGTGCTTCAAAATCAACCCCTTGATCTCCTCCTCATTTACCGAGTTTCTTTCTTCTTCTGCGTCGCTCACCATGTTCGCCGCTTCAACAGCTTGGGAATTTTCCTTCGTTTCCTTCTTTGCTTTCTCCGCCAACAGAAACTTGTGTCCCTCCTTCTTAATAAAATCGGTGAGAACGCCAATCTGGTGGTCACGCTTCAGCAAGAGTTTATGGTAGTCAGCGATAATGCTGATGAACCGCTTTGACATATCAGAGGTCTTCTCCCCCATAAGTTTCTTCTCCGCTTCTAGTCTTTCACAATCCTCCTCATAGAGTTTTACGATCTTCTTTTGACAATGGATCTCGGCGAAAAGAATATCGGCAATAGCACGAGAAGGGGTGCTATGAGACTTGAGCTTATCCATCTTGCGTGAGAGGTGGAAAGGAGCAGATTTTATTAAATACTAATTAAATAATAATAAAAAAATCAGTTTTTTTTAACTTAAACTATAAAACTAACATAAAAATGCTAGTTGTTACCATGATTGTTACCATGATTGTTACCATGATTGTTACCATGATTGTTACCATGATTGTTACCATGATTGTTACCATGATTGTTACCATGATTGTTTTGTCGATGAAACCAACACAGATGCTCGTACGACGAGTCGTCGAGAAATGTGCAACCATAACGGCTGCATAGTCTGGCTTCTCGTGCCTGCTGACGAATCAGTTGTGGTAGTTCCAGCCCACGCTGGATGGGCTGGATGGGCTGGATGGGCTGGATGGGCTGGACACTAGAGTGTGACATCTGATTCAATTAAATATTATATAATATGTTTTAAAATAAAAAATCATTTTTTATTCGTATTGATACTTCATTGAATAAAAATATTCAAAATTTTCTTCGTCTTTTTTAGAAAAATTTAAAAAAGGAATTTCAAAAGAATAGTCTAATATTATGTTATTAATATTTTTTTCAAAATATTCTAAGTTTTTTAACATATAACGCTTCTTATTATTATCTATTTTAGTATTTGATAGTATAATAGAATATGGATTTTTTATAATATAACAGCATATATCAATATTATTTTTTATACCAATATAATATATATTATTAACATTATTATAAATATTTTTCCACGAAAAATTTGAAAGTAAAGAAATAATTTTAATAAAAATATCTTTATAACAGATATTATTATAAAAATTATCACATAAAATATCGTAAATATCATTATTTACAACATCTTTTATGTCACCAATATCTTTAATCTTTTTATAATCTTTTTTTTCTACAAAAATAGTGTCATTAAATCTGTATATGACTATATTTTTATCATTATCATTTATTTTAATATGTAATCCTATTTGATTTGTCATATATATTTTTATATTCATCTTAAATAATCTTCTAATTTTAAATTAATATGTCTAGATTTAATACTCATATTACTATCTTTTATATCGTTATAATCAAACCATTCTGGTACTCGTAAGTCTTTTATTTCATTTATTGTTTTTAAATTATTTTTTATATCAATATCTATTTTATCAGGTAAAATAATAGAAAATATAACCCACAATTTTCCTCTTGAATTATCCGGTTTAGGAAGTCCCAAATCATATAAATAAAATCCTTTTATTTTTTCATTTTTTATATTATCAATATAACTTTTATTCCAATCTATATTTATTATATTATTATCTGGTAATTTTATATTTATTATAGTATTCGTATATAATTTATAAAGTTCAATTTCTTTTACAATTTGTATATCATAATTTCCTTTTCTTTTAAAAACAATATTATCAACTTTATATTCTTTATCAATAATTTGAACTCCTATATATGAATACATACTTTTAGCATCAGCATTAAAAATTATATTATCATAATACAGTGGTAAAACAAGATATTTATTATTTATTTTTAATTTTTTTATAGAATTTAACCAAATATCAGTAATCTTAATTTTAACTCTATATTTTAGAGTTTTTTTTTTAATTTCTTTTTTTAATGGTCTTTGTGTTGTGTTTTTATTTATCGGTATTCCCATTGCTTCTTGTAATGTAACATTATTCAAAAAATTAAAAAAATCTTCTGCTTCCATATCCATCTGCTCTTCTTCTGTAAAATTATTATAATCTTCATTAAAATACTCTGGTTCATTTTTAAAAATATTACTAAATATTTCTTCTTCTGGATTTAATAATGTTTTGTATGCTTCTGATATTTTTTTAAACATTTCTGTAGCAACTTCTTTGTTATTAATATTTTTATCAGGATGCCATTTTAAACTTGCTTTTCTATAAGCTTTTTTAATTTCATTTTCATTTGAATTAATACTAATATTTAATAAATTAGCAGCTTCTTGTCTTTTATTATTAAATCTAAACATTATTAATTATATTATAATACTTATCTTAAATATTAAATTAATATTAATTCACATATAGAAAATAAATATGCTTCAGCATGAAAAATAGGATTTAATATATAATTTTTATTAATTTCATGATTCCATTTTTGTGTAATATAAATAAATTCTTCTTTATCTTTAATAAAATCATATATTTTTTTAAAAAAATCTACAGTTATTAAATTATTAAATTCATCTGGAATATTTTCATATAGTTTAAATATATAATTTCTAATATCATCTCTATTACCCTTCTTAACTAATTTTAATAAATTATCTAATATAACTTGTTTTTCGGTTTTATAAATTTTATTAGTTATAGAAGTCCCTTCTAATGATAATATAAGTTCATTTAAATTTATTAAATTACATTTTCCACTTGAATTATTAATTAAAGTTTTTATTTTATAATTTGATATTTTTATATTTTCTTTATTAATAATATTACTTATAATATTTTTACTTTCTATAAAAGTAGGAGATTTTACATGTAAAAAAACAAATCTACTACGAAGTGGGTCTATAACTTTTGATAAAGAATTAGTTGTAATTAAAAATCTTACGGTATTAAAAGACCTCTCAATTAAAAATCTTAAAGAATTTTGAGTTTCTTTTTTTAAATAATTAAAATTTTTTAAAATTACATATTTATGAATTCCTAAAACAACATTTTTATTTCTTGAATACCTCTTTAAAAAATTAATTAAACCTTTATCTATACCAGACTGATTAAGATCAATCTCACAATGTGCATTACTAATAGAAGAAAACAAAACTTTATTTTTTTCTCTAACTTTCTTTGTTGGTATAGGAACAAATAATCCTGTTACAGTATCAATTGCTCTTACTTTTACTTTTAAATTTAATTTTAGATAAGATTTCAAGAATATTAATAATCTAACATATTTACCAGAACCATTTGCTCCATATAACATAATATTTGGAATATATTTTTTAAAATCTATAAAAGATTTTAAAATTTTATTAGTTTTTTGAGAATGAGAAAAATCTTTAAAAGTTTTTGGAATATATTTTTCAGTTAACGGAATATAATTTTTTATATCCATCTTTATATAAGTAAGTTTATTACTTTAAATATAATGGCATCAACATTTTTATCACTTTATAAAATTATTAATTATACAAAAATTATTTTATATAATAATAAAAAAATAGAAAAGAAAAAAGTTGAAAATAATATTAAAAAAGTTGAAAATAAAAATAATAAGATGAAAAAATCTATTTCATTACAAAATATTAAAACTATCGAATATCAATAATATTGATATTATCCAAATTATTTGTTATATTAAAACACTCTTCTTTAATATCATTTGGTTCATAATAATCATATTCTATATTATTTAAATCAATAGTTATATTTTTATTAATATTTGATAAAAAGTATTTTAAATTATCACTTGCTTTTGGAGCATCTATTTTTATTTCTAATAAATTAGACACAACGTTAGTTACAGCATTTGATATCATATTGTTTGATATATTTAATGAATTTATAAAATAATTTATAAAACCAGTATGTTTTTCTTTAAATTCACCATATTCAATTGAATCTTTTATGGTTTGTATTAGTAATTTTTCATGAAGATTAGATGACATATTCCTAATCATATTTTTTATTTTTTCTTTTTTATTATTTCTAGATAATTCTATAATATTTTTAATTAAATTAGGTTTTTTAAGTTTTGTTACAAATTTTTTAGTTTTTGTAAAAGAATTTATCATATCTTCACACATAAATTTAATTCTTATACACCAATCTTTTTTTAGTTCTTTTTCAATTAAAGGAATATACTCTTTCATTGTTTCTTTTTCTATAAAATCAAAAACAATGTCCCATAATAATTTAACTGCTTCTAATTCTTCTATGTAAATAACCCCATTATTTTTATTAAATAATGATACAAATAAATAATGAATAATATCTTCTTCAATATATTTTAATTTATACATATAACCTAAAATTTGAACTGTTCCAAATAATCTTCTTTTTAACATATATTTTTTATTACAATCTGGTAATTCTCGTAATTCTTCAATAAATTTATGTCTTTTATAAAAATTATCTCTACATATTGATAAAAAAACATTTTTAAAATTTGTTATTTTTTTTACTTCTTTATTTGCTATAAAACTATTTTCAAAAGTTCCAACTATACAATCATTTGTATTATTATAAATTTGATAATAATAACTATTATTTTTATTAAAAACTCTGTATGTTTCACTTAACCAACCATTATCTTCCCATAATTTTTTACATAATTTTATATATAATTCATAAAATCCTTTATCATACCAAATTTTTTCAAGTATCAAATTAGCAATAATATAACCAGAATCACAACTTTTATTATTATTTAAACATATTAATAAATTAGAAGATTGTTTTTCAAAACTATTTTCTGTTATTTTATTTAAAATAGTTATAGCTAACCCTTTTATTCCAGTAACTTTTTTAATTTTTGTAGCAATCATATTGTCCTTTTTCCATTTATTATATGTATTAATCTTATTATTTTTATTATTTTTATTATTTTTATTATTTTTATTATAAGGTTTACTTTTACACTGACACCTAACAGGGAAATTATTATATTTAGTAGTTTTACTAAACAATGGAACTTTTCTATCTTCTGTTACCTTCTGGGAATAGTTCCTACAAAATGATTCCAAAAAGGGAAAGGAAGTAGAAGGTGTTTGAACTTTCTCAAAAACATCTAACAAAGATGTTATTGAATAGATATTCATAATAATATTATTATAAATATACCTTTATATACTTATATAATAATATTATTAAATATAAGATTATTGTTTCAATCTAAATATTATCCATCTAAATAGTATTAATCTAATTATTATCAATCTACCAAAGTTGTTTTAACAATAATACCTGATACTAAATATGGATCACAATCAGAAGCAGGTCTTCTGTCTTCAAAATAACCACATTTATTAATAACAGTAGAATATGGTATTCTTATTGAAGCACTTCTGTCAGCAACCCCTGATGTAAATTCATTAATAGAAGATGTTTCGTGTTTTCCAGTTAATCTTTCAATATTATTACCATATGCCTCAATATGTTCTCTGTGTTTTTCTGATAATTTATCAATTGCATTTTTAATTTCTTTATGACCTCCATGATTTCTCATTTTATAGGTGCTATAATTTACATGACACCCAGCGCCATTCCAATCTTTTAATGGTTTTGGTTTAAAAGAAGCTATAATATTGAAATCTTCACAAACTCTATGTAAAATATATCTTGATACCCATAAATGGTCTCCGGCTTCAATACCAACACATGGTCCTATTTGATATTCCCATTGTCCAGGCATTACTTCAGCATTACTACCTGCTATTTTTATCCCAGCAAACAGACAAGCTTTATAATGTTCTTCAACAATTTTTCTACCAAAAGCATTTTTATAACCAACCGAACAATAATATCTACCTTGTTTAATAGGTTTATTATTGTACCAACCTAATAAAGTTTTTTCATCTTTGTATAATGTATATTCTTGTTCTAAACCAAACCAAGGAATTTCTTGTTTAACTTTTTCCATAATTTTATTACAGTGATAACGAGTATTTGTTGAAATAGGACTATTATCTTTTGGATTTCTTGTTTCACACCAAACTAATATATTTTTACCTTTACGAAAAGGGTCTTTAAATATTGATACCGGTAATAATTTAACTTCAGAATCATTACCAGATGCTTGATTGGTACTACTTCCATCATAATTCCATTCTGGAATATTCATAGAATATAAAGTCCTCGTTTTAGATCTCAATTCATTACCACCACCTAACCAAATATATAATGCTTGAAAAGCATTATTATTATAATTATTTAAATTCATTAAAATATAGATAGTTTATCGTTAATTCTTTAAATAATAACAAAAATAACAAAAATTGATTATTTAAAGAAGTTATATATATAATATAAGTATAAGAATGTCAAATTATAAATTCTGCCCTGATTGTTCTAGATTTTTATATCCTACTGAAAAAATACCAGATGAAGAAGATTCAGATGTAGAAGAAAAAGGGTTATATTTAGAATGCGATGAATGTGGATATTATGAAAAAATAAATACTTTTTCAAGTACACATTTTACTAAAAAAACAAAAGAAATTAAATATATTAACAAAGCTAGAATGGTTAAAGATTACTTATACGATTTTAGATTTAAAAGAACGACCAAAATGGAATGTATTAATTCTAATTGTTCTAGTAGAAATAAAGATAACCCAGAAATTGTTTTAATTACTAATAATAAACAACCAGAAATTGCTTATTTATGTGGGACATGTAATCACATATGGGGAAAGTTCTAACGAAGATATAAATATTAAAGATATAAATATTAAAGAGATAGATATTGAAAAGGTAAATATTAAAGAGGTAAATATTAAAGAGATAAACATTAAAAAAGTGATTATTATATAAAGTTATTTTTAAATAGTATATAAAAATGGAAGAAAAAGATATTAATACTTTTAAATCTAATAAATTAAATTTACATAAAATAAAAACTTTACCAATTGCTACAAAATACGAAATTGCTAGAATTATTGGAACAAGAGCATCACAAATCCAATATGGTTCTCCTGTTATTTATTTAAAAGATGGAAAACACTCTAAAATTCCAGAAAAATTTAATAATGTTAAAACATCTGTAGATAAAGCAAAATTAGAGATTTTAACAAAATCATCACCTGTTATAATTAAAAGAACCAAACCTTCGGGCAAAAGTGAGTTAATAACATTGCAGGAACTTGAATAAAAAAATTGATTAATAGTTTTATTATTTTTATTTTATAATTAAGAATTAAAATGCCTAGGGCTTCAAAAGTTGCAGACACTCCAGAAGAAGTTTTAGAAACGACAACTGCGGTTGTTGTTCCTAAAAAATCTAAAAAACATAAGAAAAAGAGGTCTAAAAAACGAAAGAGGAAAAAAAATGTAAAAAGTAATAGCGATACTGAATCTGCTAATATTGAAGAAACTCCCTCGGTTGAAGAAACTCCCTCGGTTGAAGAAACTCAATCTGTTGAAGAAACTCCCTCGGTTGAAGAAACTCCCTCGGTTGAAGAAACTCCCTCGGTTGAAGAAACTCAATCTGTTGAAGAAACTTCTAATTTAACTTCTTCTAGAAAGAAGTCTAAAAAGAAGTCTAAAAAGAAGTCTAATAAAAAAGTTCAAGAAGTTGAAGAAGTTTCTGATAAAGAACAAGAAGTTGAAGAAGTTTCTGATAACGAACAAGAAGTTGAAGAAGTTTCAGAAAATGATAAAAAACTGTTAAAAGCTGATCTAATTGAATTAATTGATAATACTTCTATTGAAAAAAGAACAAAACTTCAAAAAAATTATTTTGATCAAAAAGATAATACTAATAAAATATTAAAAATTAATATTAGGGCAAAGGAAATTATACAATATTTTCAATCAGTTTCAAGTAATTTTTATCCATCTGGGTATCTTAAAAAAATTTCAGAAAAATCTTTTAAAGATATGCTCCCTTTTGAGAAAGCTTACTATAATTCTCATCAAATAATTAATGACTTAAAAGATATTAAGAATAATTCAAAAGAAAATGAGAAAAAATATCAAGATTTTGCTATAAAAGAGTATCGTTCTATTATTAAAAAGAATAATAAAATTAAAAAGGGTAATCCAAAATCTGGGTTTTCTATGGAATATAAAATTCCAAAAGAAACTAAGAAAAAATTAAAAAAGATAAATGGTTTTGACTCTGATTTAATTAGTTCTCTTACTTTAACAGATATTTGTCTAAATAAGGAAACCAAGTTATGTGATATTAATGATTCTCGTCTTAAAGGTTTATTCAAAAAATATCTAAGTGAATTTAATACTCTTGATAAAGAATATCTTCCTTCTGAAAAGACGATTAACGCTGATAAATCAAAATTAACAAGGCAACAATTAATTTCTTTTACATCATCTTTTTTAAGATGGGTTAATAAATAAATTTATTTATTGTTTATAAACAATAAATAAATTTATTTATATATAATAGTTTATCACATAAAAATATTACTTTTTTCTAAATAATACATTTTTTGCAATTTTTTTGGATTTTTGTTTTTTTACTAACAATTCTGGTTTATATACATAATAATAAGTATTTGGTTCTGGAACTAAAGCATATATTTCCAATATCCTTTCATTCACCTTGTCATATTTTATCTCTTTTTTTAACTTTAACTTTCCTTTTGATGCCAATTCTATTAACATATATATAGTACTATTATTAATTGTTTTTTCTGTCTTATCATGATTAAACTCTGATTTAAAATAACTATTTAACCTTTCTATTCGTTCTTCGTTTGATAAATTTCTCCATAAAGTATTTGATTTATTTTCATCTTTTGAATTAAATATATTACCAGATGATAATATATCAACTTCTTTAATATCCGCCATCGGTATTAGTATATATATATACATAGTCATCTTTATGTCATTTAGAATTTTTAGTATAATAAGTATATAACGATTCATATAAATTTTTTATTTTTATTGTAAAATCAATATATTTACCATTTAATATAATATTTTTATCTTCTATATCTGCCATTCTTTCATTTAAAACAAGATGAAGTATATAAGAATTTACATTATTATAAATATTTTTTTGCTTCTTATAATGTGTTACAAATCTTAAATTTTTAATTAATTCATAATTTATATCATTTTCATAAAATAATAACTCTTTTTTAGTGGTATTTTTAAATACCAAAGTTAGTTTAGAATTAATTTCAAGTAGTTTATATTCTGGTTCATTAAAATTCATTTTAACAGAATTAATCTCTTTAACGTTATCTATTAAGAATATAAACAAAAACATATCCCAATGTTTTTTAAAATTTACTGTTTCACCCTTTTCAATATGGTTTTCCCAAATATCACAGTTTAAAGGTTTATTATTAAAATAATATTTTATAACAGAATAATACTTGGTATTAATCTTATTAACACACTTTATATTTTGATTAAAAGGTTTATTTATAGACGGAATAATCCAACCTATTTTCTGTCTTTTAGGATTAAGTGATATTTTTTCAGTAGATTCTATAATATCATTCAAGTTATCTTCGTCTACATTATTTTTTATACTTAATTTTTCAAATTTTCTCTTTAGAATAACATTTTCATCTTTAATTTCTTCTTTAACATTTTTATTTTTAACAGTAATATTAAATGAAGAATGCCATTCGTCAATCTTTTTAATATTATTTTTATTAATATTATTTTGGTTAAGTTTATTTTGGTTTATATTATTTTTTTTATCAGATAAATTTTTAGAATCTAAACCTTCCTCGCCAGAATCATTACCAGAACTATCCTCACCAGAAACCTCTCTAGAAGAACTATCCTCGCCAGAATCATTACCAGAACTATCCTCACCAGAATCATTACCAGAACTATCCTCATCAGAAACCTCTCTAGAAGAACCTTCCTCGTTAGAACCTTCCTCATCAGAAACCTCTCTAGAAGAACCTTCCTCGTTAGAACCTTCCTCATTAGAACCTTCCTCACCAGAACTATCCTCATCAGAAACTTCTCTAGAAGAACCTTCCTCATTAGAACCTTCCTCATCAGAAACCTCTCTAGAAGAACCTTCATTGCCAGAATTATTACTAGAACTATCCTCATCAGAAACCTCTCTAGAAGAACCTTCATCGCCAGAAACTTCTTCCCCGGAAGAACTTTCTATTTCAAGAATATTATTTGGTGTTGGGATAACATATTTTTTATTATCATCATTTAATAATTCTGTTATTTTTATGGATAATCTATCCATTGTATTATTAATTTATTTATTACAATAATTATTTAAATATTCAGTTTTTTTTATATAAAATATTTTTTTTACTATTAAATTTATAACTTAAAATTTATAACTTAAAATCATAACCTAAATTTATAACCTAAAATTATAAAATTAAAGATAAGTGATTATAATGTGATACATTACCGTCATCATTTGTTAATATGTATAGTAATAAAAAAACAGTTTTGTTTAATATATTTGCTGAAGTAATATTTTTGTTATTTTTCATAAAATATAATTGTTGTAAAAAAGATTCTTTTTTACAAATAGAAAAACAATTTGATAATTTGTATCGCGTTGATTTTTTTCTAACGGTTTTTGCTATATTTATTTTGTATTTTTTTTCTTTTCGTGAAAAAGAAAAATTTGTTGGAATAAACACAGCAATATTAATGTTAAATATTTTATACAACGCATACTGTTCACATACACCACCCCAGTATTCTTCTAATAATTCACCATCATCTGTTATATCTTTTACACTTTTTACATCAAAATACTCATCTATATCGTCTATTTCTTTCGTATTTATTAAAAATGTTTTGATATCTTCTTTTGTATCTTCATGTTTTTTTGATAAATTCTTTTTTAACCATTTAAATGAAATAAAAAATAGTTTTTTAGAATAAATATCTAAATCTAATTTTTTATTTTTAATATTTTTAAAAAAAGAATTTATAGATTCGTTATCTGTTTTTTTATAAATTTCAAATAAAGATAACACAAAAGATTCATAGAAACACCAACCGTTATTTTTAACATTTGTTTTTAAAAATAATTTTGTTGAATAAGTTTCATTTAACCATTCTTTTTTAATATTAAAAATAGTTTCATTATATATTTTTTGGGTTGGATAATGAGATGATAAATAACAATACTTTGAATTTTGAATCTTTTTATTCTGACATTTTACTCCTTTTTTTGAAATAAAACAGCAAATATTATTATTTATTTTTTTAATTATTTTTTTACCACTTTTTAAAGAGGACATACGAATATTAATTTGAGTAATCTTTAATATTAAAATTACTTAAATTAATAATCAATATTTATTTTGTTGGATTGGCACTTTTTCTACACATAGGACATTTATGATTAAATTCTGTTAGCCATTTATTTATACATTTTGTATGGAATAAATGGTGACAGGTGTTTAAATATGACACTTTATCGCCGTTTTTATAATCATTTAAGCAAATTATACAAGTTTTTTGATCTTTTACTTTTAAATCTTTTTTTTCTCCAAATGTAAAATGTGTTAAATATTTTTTTATTTCTGTATCATCAAGCGTAACCTTAACAGGTTCCATAAATTCAGTATTTATTTGCAAATTGTTAATTATACTACCATTTATACTACCATTTATACTACCATTTATACTACCATTTATACTACCATTTATACTACCATTTATACTACCATTTACAGTTTCATTAATTAAATTTAACGGACTATTATTAACATATAGTAATAAATTTAACATATTTCTTACAAGTGGATCTGAATTATTTAATATTTTTTCTTCAATATTATAATTTTCATTGGAAATTGTATTTATAGTTGTAAATATATCTTTAAACTCGTCTATACTCATTTCAAATTCATCTGTATAAGTATCGGTATATATATCTATATTTAAATTCATTATTTCATTAATATTTTCTGTTTTTGTTTCATTAATATTTTCTGTTTTTGTTTCATTAATATTTTCTGTTTTTATTTCATTAATGTTTTCTATTTTTATTTCATTAATGTTTTGGTTTAGCGACTGATTTACAATAGATGATTGATTTAACATAAGTTTCTTTAATTCTTTTTCTCTTTCTTCTTCTAGTAAATTTACAGTTTTTGTATCTAATCCATCTGTATTAAATAATTCTTTAATTTCAGTTCCATTATTTATTAAATGTGTATTATTAGCTAATAAAGTATTATTTGAGCTCGTATTATTTGAGGTTGTATTATTTAATAATAAAGAATTATTTAATGGTGTATTAAATATTAAGGTATTGGTTTCATATTTAGGTCTATTTTTCAGTTCATAATCTCTTGTTTCTAAAAACAAGTAACGATTAGTAACTGGACTAATTGATTTATTAGTATTTGATACTAAAACAAAAATATATATTTCATCTACTTTATCTAATTTATAATCAATAAAACCATTAGAAATATTAGAAGTAAAATCAATTGTATGTCTTAATTTATTTGGGTAACGATACACTATTTTATCTTTTTTATATAAAATTTCAAAATCAAGAATACTTTTATATGAAAAATTAAGATTATTATGAATATATTTTTGTATCATTAACATTTTTTCATTTAAATTAAATTCTCTACCGTCTTTTATTAATTCTATTTTATCGTCTTTATCTAACCATTTTATAATATCTAAAGACTTTACATCATTATTATATAGTTTTATTTTTTTTTCTAGTATGCTTGTTTTTTGTTTATTTTTGATAGGTTTTTTGATATTATTATTTAATATAAGTGTACTATTTTCATCTATCGTATTACTACTTTTATCTAAATTTAAAACATAAGTTTCTGGGTTTTTAATTTTTTGTTTATTTTTATTGCTAAAAAAAATATATTTTGATTTTACCTTTTTTATTTTATAGTCCATATCAAAAAAATTGATATATATTTATGAGTATTTCAAATCTTTAAGCAGTAATTAATACTCACAATGGGTATTTATAATTTATCAAATGTTTTGGAAAAAAACACTTTGGAAACAATAAAACCAAAAGAAAATATTAAAATCAATTCAATTGCAATTGATGGTGATAATATTATCGGCAATTTATCTAATCATGGAAATGATAAAAAAAATATACTAAAATTTGTTGTTTTATATTATAATTTTTTTGTAAATCTTGGAAAAAAATGTTATTTAATTTTTCGTGATGATAAAAAAATAAAAAAAACAAAAAGAGAAAAATTAAAGGATACAAAAACAAAACTGAAGGCATTTACAAATAGAAATTCAAAAAAAATTACAGACAGTGTAAGAAATTTTCTATGGAAAAAATTGACCTCTTTTATAAAGATAAATCCTATTTCAAAAAATCATAAGTTATATAATTTTTATTATATTTTATATTACAAGAGTAATAAATTAAAAGAGTTTTGGAAAAAAAACAGTAGGGAAAAATGTTTAAAAGATTTATGTCAATATGTTTTCAATAACGATATTTACAAAGATTTTTTTACAAAAACAATAATACATCAAGAAAATATTAAAATTAATGAAATTCCAGATAATTTTTTGATGGAGTTATCAATTGATAATTACAAAAAAATGTGTGAAAAAAAATTAACCCCTATTATTAATTATGTTAAAACAAAACTCAAAGAATACAAAAATATAAATACTATTTATACACCTTATGACCCTGATGATTTTATTGTTGAAATGAAAAATATTAATTTAATTGATACTGTTGTATCAACTGATACTGATTTTATCGCATCTGAAGTATCTATGGTTACAGATATTAATTTGGAAAAAGAAACTATTTTTTATGTAAATTCTAATTATTTTTATAATGAGTATAAAAAAAATGGATATGGAAAGCAAACAGTTAAAAACGCTATGACATTTTCATCTGCTGATTATAATTGGAGATTTTATAAAGAAAGAATTTCATTTAATAATTCCTTATATTGGTCATCACAAACCAATAATTTTTATGAATTATATGAAATATATTGTAAATTTTATCAGGATAAGTATAATAAAAATTATCCTGATAAAAAAACTTTAATAAAAGAATCAAAAGAATTAGAAAAAGTTTATAATATTAATAAACCTCTAATTCCATTAAAAGAAATGAATAAAATATTAAATAATAAAATTAGGATGGAGGAACAAAATCAGAAACTACACCAGTTTCCTTGTCTTTCTTAAGAAAATGAACCTTCATAAATCTCTGGAGATTAAAATATGTAAGTTCATCATCCTCCTTTAAAAATAGTAAAGACTTAAGTTTAGTATCAGCAAGAATTTGCTTCCTATTAGATGGATTTTGAAGGTCGTTTTCCTTAACATATCTATTAATACAACGAGTTACTTCAGTCCTTGGCATCTCAGTTCCAAATTCAACTCCGAGAAAATCACACATAAGTTGAGAAATTGGAGTTGGCTTAGTAAATCCACCAGGTGCCTTATTTCCAGAACCTCTCTTACGCTGACTCTTACTTAACTTCTTTAATACCTTATCTGTTTCCTTCCTCTCACGAAGAACTTGACGGTTAAGTTCACGAAGCTGAGTAAGGAGTTGCTTATCAGAAGCAATTCTTGCTTGAACGCTTTCAATTGCATTCTTGAGAAGAGTATCAGTTGAGGAACGAACACCTGTATCAACACCAGTCTTTGTGTCGGTGACTGGTACATTAGTAGTGGTAGTCTCTGTTACTGCTGGGGTAGTTTCTACTGGAGTAGTAGTCTCGGTTGAAGCAGTTTCAGTTACTGCTGGAGTAGTAGTCTCAGTTACTGCTGGGGCAGTAGTCTCAGTTGCTACTGGTTCAGTAGTCTTCTTGGACTTCTTAGACTTACGGTCCTTCTTAGACTTCTTAGACTTGCGGTCCTTCTTAGATTTCTTATCTTTCTTAGACCTCTTACGGCTTTTTTGCTCTACAGGTGTCTCTGTAGTTGCTTGTGTAACAACATCTTCGGTAACTTCTCTTTTTGTGGATCGTGGCATCTTATAACGTATATAACTTAATAAGGGGTATAACTAAACGCGGGTTATGATATATAGTTACTAATTTCTTTAAGTCATTTGTGTTTTAGTGGCAATATTCGTTTAAAATTTTTATAATTTTTATTATATATTAATCAATAAATATTAAAAATGGATAATATTAGAGAAAATAATATAAAAACAAATGATATTGATACATCTCTACTAAAACAACTATTGAAAGTATTTATATTAACAATTATATTATGTAAAGTAGGGTATGAAATTTCATTTGTTTCTAATCCAGATGATTCTTGGTTTGTTGTATTACAAAAAAATGCTTTAACTTTATTAATATTTTTATTTTTACTAGGTTATATTTCATCTTATACAATTGGAGAATGTAGAGATAAGATGGTAACAGCAATAATTTTAATAATACTTTATTCTATTTTTAGATATAGTTATTGGTTATTAACAGGGTTTTTTGAATTATCAAATAATAATCCTTTAGTAACAGGATATTTTATATTTTTAGCAAGTATTTCACTAATGGTATTATTATCTAGATTTACAAAACTAAATCTTGTAAAATCAATGGGTTGGATATTTGGTCTTGGAATAGTAGGGTTTTTCTTTTTAACATTTAGCATTTATGGAACTTTAGAAGTATGTAGAACAGAAGAAGAAAGTGGAATAAAAGACCCACTACAAACAGTTTTACAAATTTATTTTGCATGGTTCTTGTTAATAATTCTTTTATTTTGGGTTGATAGTAAAGAATGGAACTGGGGTAGTTTAAGAAAAGACCCTAAAAAATGCTCTTTAAGATATACTTTAATTCTTATATTCTTAATTGGAGGAGGTTTATTATGGTATACTTGGAAAAGATGTAAAGGTGCCGATAAAAGTTCAGAAGAAACAGCAATAGAACAAGAACCAACTTGGGTTAATACAAGTGCACATATAGCAACTATAATGGCATGGTTAAATGCTTTTATAGGTCATAATTTTAGTTCCACGTTTTTAGGGTTTATGAGTTTTGGAATTTTAGATAGATGCGCACCAAAAAATGATATGAGAAAAACAGCAATATCATCTTTACTCATAATTGTTCTACCAATAATATACCTTATTAATATCATTAACAAATCTAAATAAACTTTTAATATTTTTAATATTTTTAATAAATTTTATTTAATAAATTTTAATAAACTTTTAATATTTTTTTAATAAAATTTTTAATAAAATTTTTAATATTTTTTTAATGATATAACATAAAAAGATAACTTAACATAATTATAAATGAGTAAAGGTGCTGTTTTTCAATTAGCCGCATATGGCACTCAAGATTTATATATAACCGGTAATCCACAGGTTACCCATTTTAAATCTGTTATTAAAAGGCATACAAACTTTTCCATGGAGTTAGTGGAAAACCATGTTGATGGAAAAGCTGCTTTCGGTCAAAAATTACAATGTAAATTGCGAAGAATTGGAGATTTAGTTCATCAAATATATATAAAAATAAAGTTACCAAAATTACAAACATTTCAAGGTGAAAATAATATATATACAAGTTGGGTTAATGCTATTGGATATTCTATGATTAATTATGTTGAAATACAGATTGGTGATAGAGTAATTGATAGACATTACGGACAATGGATGAATATATGGTCTGAATTATCTACAAATGCTTCTAAAAAAGATGCATTAAATTCTTTAGTAGGAAAACATAATTTTTTTACCTCAAGTACACAAAATGGACCGCTTGAATTATATATTCCACTACAATTTTGGTTTTGTAAAGATATTGGTTCATCATTACCATTAGTTGCTTTACAACATCAAGATGTTAGATTTAATATACAAATAAATTCTTTGGAAAATCTGTGGTTATCTAACGACTATGGATTTGCAAGTCAAATAATTCCAGAAAATATAAAATTTGATGAATTTGTATTATTAGCAAATTATATTTTCTTAGATTCTGATGAAAGAAAATATTTTGCAAAAAATAAACACTTCTACTTAATAGAACAAGTTCAACAATCTACCCAATCTATTGATATTACAAGAACAGAAAATATAATTGATTTACCGTTTAACCACCCTGTTAAAGAATTAGTTTGGGTAGTTCAAAGTAATGAAGTTAAAGAAAGTAAACAATGGACTAATTATTCAGGTGATTTAATTGGTCTTTCTCTACCAGAACCAACTGCTCCTATTAAAACCGCTATTATTAGATTTGAAGGTATAGAAAGATGTGAGCTTAATAGTGAAAGATATTTTAGAACTGTAATACCATATAAATATCATACATCAAATCCAGATAATTTTATTTATGTATACTCTTTTTCAACAAATCCAGAAAAATTACAACCAACTGGAACAGCAAATTTTTCAAGGATTGATACAGCAAACTTACATATAACAACTAATTCAAACCTTAAAACATCTGATATAAATGTATATGCTGTAAATTATAATATTTTTAGAATTATAAATGGAATTTCTGGAATATTATTTGCTAATTAAAAAAATTATTCAACATCTTCTTCCAATAAATCTGAATTAGATATTCCAGTTATTGTTATATCATTATTGTTTTGATTTGAATTATTTTGATTTGAATTATTTTGATTTGAATTATTTTGATTTGAATTATTTTGATTTACATTGTTTTGATTTGAATTATTTTGATTTACATTGTTTTGATTTGAATTATTTTGATTTGAATCTGTTCTAATACTTTGATTTGCTACAGAAAATCTTCTTATCATACTTTGTGATAAATAATTACAATCACATAAATTATAAAAATGTAAAATAAAATGAGATTCCTCATTTATTTCACCTAAAATGTATAAAGTTTTTAAACAAGCTGTTATTCTATCGTCATAGTTAGTTTGGTATGTTACAAAATCTAGTAATATATCTAAAATTATGTTTTTTAATAAAGTTGTATTTTGAAAAGATGGTAATGAAATTACGAAAGATGGTGTAAAAGTTTGGTGAAATTTAGGATAAAATCTAAGTCTATCATTTAAATTTCTAATTCTTTTGTAAAGTTTTAAGGCCAATAATCTTAATTCTCCCAAATTATATTTTATAAATATATTTCTTGGAAAATTATAACCAAATTCTTCAAAACTATGAAATAATTTATTTGCTTTTATATGAATTTGAAATCTATTATAGTTATAGCAAGGAGATGGTAATAAATTTTCATCTATATCTAAACTTTTTAATTCGTAATTTTGAAGGGTTAAATAATATATATCGTCATATTTATTTTTTATTTTATTAAGTTTTTCTTCTATGTCAAATAAAAACTCAAAAGGATATTCTTTCCTATTAAAAGGATTTTCACCAGAATGACTTCCGGGATAACCTAATAGTTGTATAGCAGATGATATATCAAACCACCATGATTTTTCATTATTGTTTCCAACTTTACATATAACCCATCTATCAAGATTTACATCACAAAAATTTTGTTGTGTTATAGGGTCTTGAATATTAATACATTTATTTTCTTTAAGAAATTTTCCATTTTTAACTAATTTTGGTAATTTTTTAAATAATTTATATCGTAAATAATATTTCCATATAATTTTTATTGAATTCTTTTTTTTAGCAATTCTTTTTTTAATAATATTTTTATAAAATCTTTGAATTTTTTTAACAGAATTATTAAAATTACCAAGGTAATACAATAAATTAAGAAACCAATAATGTCTATCATAACCTATTTCTTTAATTAAATCTAATTTAACATCTAATCTATATAATTCTTTAATTAAATATGATTTTCTTTCTATGCGTAAATCAGATATTTTTTTAGGTCTATATTTTATATTTAATTTATTAAAAACACAACCGTTGTATAAAACATTCCAAAATAATATACTATTTCTATATTTTTTACAATCTTGTAAAAAATTAGATTTATTTGTATTTTCCCACATAGAACCATTCGGTAAATATAATAATCTTCTTCTTTTATGGACTTCACATATATCCCTTTCATTACCAACAAAACGCTCACATCTACACATACTATATGTGTTCCTCATACTCAAACATCTTTTTCTTCTAAATCTAAAATTACTTATACTCATTTATAATTCAATATTTTATAAACTTTTTTTTATAATTATATCTTTTATATAATTATTTATATAAAAATAAGTTAACGTAAATACTTAAAGGAATAACTATATTAGTATATAAAAAAAATTGATAATTAATATTATCTGTAAGTGTAATAACAATTAAGTATAACAAGGAAGTAAAAAAGAGAAAATGAGTCAAGAAAGTTCAGTTAAAGAAAGTTCAGTTAATTTAATGGATTTATCCAAGCAAAATAATGCTAAGAATATTATTCAATTCTATGGTAATGGAAAAACTATTAAGAGTAGAGACGCTAAAGGTAATGGTATTATTTTTCGCTCTCCAATTTTAAAAGTTGTTCGTCCTCCTCAAGAAAGAAGGGGTAGAAGTAATGAATTTTCTATTGGCGTTAGTTTATTTGAAAATACACCTCCTAAAATTGTTAAACAATTTAAGGATTTAATTGATGAAACAACTAATAATGCAATTAAGTTTTTATTAAAAAACGGAAAAGAAATAACAGGAAAAGATTTTAAATCTGAGAATGATTTTAAGATAAGTAATTTTTGGTATAATGATACTACATTTTATATGTCATTTAACAATAATATTCCATCTTATTTCTATGATACAAGTAATCTTGATGTTATTAAAGATAATGTTTGTAATTATCTAGGTGTGGGTTCTCTCATAACTGTTGATTTAAAACATTCTATCTTTTATTATAACAAAAATAATACTTTATACCCATTTTCTCTAAATATTTCTAAACTTGTTGTATGGAAGAAAAGTAATGATTTAACTTTGAAGAAAAGTTCAAAAAGACATGGTTGGTTAAATGAGCCTTCGTTTACTATTCCTAATGAATATAAATTATCTAATTTAACTATTCAGTCGGAAGTTCCAGTTCATAATATTAATGACTTTGACATCAATAAATTTAGTTTATCTAAGGTTATTGAAGGTGAAAAGGGAAATAATATTTATGCTACTTATGAAGGTTCGTATGGACCAGTATATTTTGAAGCATCAAATATCGTTGTAAAATACGATATTACAAAAGACCCAACATATGATTCAAGAACAATTTCAATTGTGGATTCTATTGAAAATAGAAGTATCTTTACAGCAGTTAAACAACAATATTCTAAATTAATTACTGTTGTTACTGAAAATTCTGAAAAGATTTTTGGTGAAACTTATGATAGAGAAACTGTTGAAGGTTTAATTAGTAATCCACTTTATTCTCAAAATGATTCTGAAAAGAAAAATGCGAGACTTTCACTTAAACTTCCACGAGAAAGTGGTGATAAACCAATGTTTAGACTTTTTAGTATGAACTCTGATAAAACCATTGGTGAAGTTAAGATGGGTGAAACATGTGATGAAGCAGAAAAGTATATTTCTGCTGGAACTGTTCTAAAATCTATTGTTTTCTTGGTAAAACCATCAATTGTTAATTCCCAAGTATATTTATCACTTAGGACATCTCAAATTTTGGTTAATAAAGATCAAAAAAAGATTTTTATTCCATCTGTTAATGGTTTTGCTTTTCCTTCTTATGAAAAAGCAAATGTTGATAACCGCAGTTCTTCTGTGGCATTAAAATTAACAAATGATAATTATTCATTTGGAGACTATAACAAGGAAAGAAAAACATTTTATTTGAATGTTGAACAAGATGGGGTAAAAACAGATTTAATTGTTTTACCACAACCCATTACTGTTTCATTTCAAGTTGACATTAAAGATGACCCTGAAAATAATAAATATGCTTTTAGAGTTAGGTACAACTATACTGATACAAAAGTATTAGAATTATTTAGAGATATTGATAAATCTTTAGTTACATATTGTACGGATAATTCAAAAGTAATTTTTGGTTCTAAGAAAAGTCCAAAAATAATTGAAGCATCGGCAAAAAAAGGAAAATTAGAAAAATATTCTAAGAAAGATACCGATAATAAATATCCATATGGAACTTTAAAACTTCCAGTTTATAATAATAATGGAAAAGAATTTATTGGTTTTGAGGTATATAGATCTATTTCCCCTATTACTAAAAGCGGATTAACTACGATTCAAAAAGTTGAACTTAATTCAACAGAAGATTTACAAACAATTTTTAGAGGAGGTTCAAAACTTCTTCCAATTGTTAAAATGAAAGGATCAAGAGTTGATATGCGTTTATCTTTATCTGTTGTAGGACAACAATTTCTTATCGTTAACGATGATGAAACTTTAAACATTCCGTTTGAAGACAATTTTAACTTAACGGGTGTTGATTTATCTGGTATTAATACTTCATTTGAAAAAGTTCAAGAAGAAAAAGTTCAAGAAGAAACAGTTCAAGAAGAAACAGTTCAAGAAGAAAAAGTTCAAGAAGAAACAGTTCAGGAAACCCCAGAACCAACTATGAATACAAATAATAATCCGGAAGTTGAATCAGATGATTCTTCAAGTGAATCAGAAGAAGAATCTGTTTCCGAATAATTTATTACACCTTTAGAAATTTAAATAATTTTAAAAAATAATTAATATTATAATTTATTAAAATTATAATACAGATTATATAATAGTATGAAAAGTCAAAATATTATTCTATGTATTATAACAGTATCTATTATTCTTTCTGTTATAGTATTAAAATTTTGCTCTAAAAATAATAATACTTCTTTTATTGTAAAAAAAAATAAACTTAAACAATGTGAAGAAAAACCAAACCAACACTTAATTAACAAAGCACTAAAATATGCTTCTAAAAAAAATAATATTAAAAATAATTGTAAAAAACAAGAATTTATTTACCAACTTTTAGATGATAATAAAAGAAGAATAATAACCTTTTATACAAAAAAAGCGTTAAAAAAACTTAATAAAAGATGCCAAAAATTCCAGGAAAATACATTAGGTTTTAATTTTGAATTAATTGATTTTATAAAAGCAACAAGTTGTATGGAAAATGATGGAACGACTCATTGGAAAACTGATATTATGGTCCAAGAAAGAACTTTACATTTAAGTTTAAGACTTATCTTAGATTTTACTATTTATGTAAAAGATGCTGACAAGAAAAAAGTTCTTACTTGTGCTGAATATACAACATTTCCCTTCCCAAAATACCATATTGGATATCCCACTTTAGACCAAATGATTCCATTACCAACACAAATAGTTTCTACTGGTCCCGGTCTTGTTCTTTCCAATAAAGGTATTGATACTGTTATGCCAAGATTCAAAAGTATCCGCTTTAATTCAGCAAAAATGGAAAACTCTGATTTAGCACTGGGGACTGATTTACCAAATAAATTAAATGTCAAACCTGGTTTTGATAATAACAAACTTGAATTTTCATTATATTCTAATAATATTACAAAAACTCCTTTACAATGTTATGCTAATAAAATAGAATCTACTGGTAAAGCTATTAAAACAGATATTATTGATAATGATACATGGAAACCTCCCAACTTTAATTGTACTGGAAAACCAGAAAATCATTATCACTATACCAGTAATTCTGAATCATACAAACAATCTTTAAATAAACCTAGTAGAAAATCTATTTTACGAAATAAATGGCCTAGACTTTTTTCTGAACCCAGAGACAGATTTGAATTCCCATCAGTTCCAGTAGGATACAAATGGAATAATATTGGTGTTAGATATCCTGTTATCCAAACAGACCAATACCACCCTGGTAAAAGATGGTCTACCACACAAACACCAAGAACACCTTTATACTGGCCTACTACTACTGGTATTCCAGTTAATGATGAATACAAAAGATTTGCTAGAGGATTTGAAGCAAATCAACCCCATGGTGGTTTTAAATAAACTTTTTTTATTAAACTTAAATTAAACTTTTATAATTTTTATTAAATTATAAAAATTTTTTAAAATTATTTTTTTTAAATTTTAATTTCTATTTCTTTTAAATAATCTATAATTCTTTGCCATCTTACTCCAATTTCTACTTGCTTTCCTATCGTCATATTTACGAAGTCTTTTGTTAGTGGGTTTATTTATATTAGTGTTAGAAAGTTTTGTTGAACCACCTTTTTTTGTAATTTTTATGTTTTTAAATATTGTTTCACCCATATTGTCAATATTATCGGTTGTAAGATAATATATACCTTTAAATTTAGGAACGCTTAATATTTCTTTTTCGCATGGTATAGTAACTTTTGTAACAGATTTTGGTTTTGATTCAACATATAAAAATATTCCCCCTTTATTTTTTAAACCAGTATGTGTTAGATCATTATCAGTAACAGTATTAAAATCAGGTGATATCGTATGAGAATGCATCCACCATGTATTACCTGGAAACTGCGTCTTATTTACATAATCTGTATTAGTAGTATAAATATTATATTGACTTTTATCTGTGATATTATATATACAAATATCATCCTTTCCATTTATACCAGCTCCTCCCCCTATTGTATTTTGCATTTCTTTAATATTTTTTACCTCTCTTAAATTATAAAAATGTTGTCTGTATAACAACTGTTTATATGAATTGTCGTCACTCGGATCAATTCTTTGTATTATGAAATATACATTATAATCCTTATTATAAAATATTTTTATATAATTCATACCAATTTGTTTATAGGATATACTATATTTGACAAAATCATTATATTGACTAAAAAAAGGAACATTATAATAATATAATTGTTGTGTTATACCCCCTATAAAAAACGCAGACTGTGTATCATACACTTTTGCCTCACCAATCCCACCAGCATATTTTGTAATTTTATTCACATCACATTCTACCTTATTATCATCGTCTGTTGATGTTGTCGGTGGTGTTGAGGTTGTCGGTGGTGTTGTTGTTGGTGGTGGTGTTGAGGTTGTTGTTGGTGGTGTTTGTGATTTCGACGATTTATTTTTATTAATATTTGAACTATTTTTATTAATAATATTTTTAGAAAAATTAATATTTGAACTACCCAAATTACCCAACGAATGGATATGTGATTTTATTGTTCCTCCCTTATTATCAAGTATATTTGTCTTTATTTTATAGTTAGGAGTATCGGATTTTCTAGATGTTATATTGTCATCTTCATAATCAACACCTTTTTTAATAAAAGAACTACTTAAATTATTAATTATAAATTTTGGCAAATGGTCTTCGTGTGTAAATGTTTCTCTTTCCAATAATTGTGTAAATGTATGTATCATTCCCTCTGGGGATGTTTTTAAACTATTATCCAAAGCATGTATTTGATTATCATCTTCTAATAAAAGATGCCGTAACATATAAGTCTGCGAAGAAGCAACATTATCAAGAAATGCTTCTTTAGCATTCTTATATTCTAAAAGGTCTCTGTAATACTTTTCTAATTGAGAATTATAAAATTTTAATTTTTTTTTATTTTCTTTATCATTATTAACGTTTAGATTAACTGGTGTTTTAGTAATATTAAATTTTATTGGTGATGATGGTGATGGATATTTATTTCCGGTGGTCATTCTTTTTTTGTCTTTTTTGTCTTTTTTTTTACACAAAGAATGATCGTTCTCATGAGATTTGATATCGTCAGTACTTGGTTTCTTAACACCTTCTGCTATTAATTCTATTCCAGAAATGGAATAATCTTTTAATTTATTATCATAGTTTAAATCAACTTTAAAAATAAAATTATTGTTTTCAGTATTAGTGTCTATTTCTTCCTCTGAGTCTTTTGTATATTTTTTCAAAAACTCTCTAATAATATTTCCATGTGCCACAACTATGTATTTTTTTTCTTCGGGGGTTTTATTAATAACCCATCTTATAAATTTATTAATATCTCCTTTTCCTAAATATTTATCATCAT